>SMVA01161850.1_pt1 | contig 23033 bp, 20 predicted proteins | sample 2456451 | NCBI WGS metagenome assembly SMVA01 (sample SAMN11095933, study PRJNA526329) | marine sediment metagenome | biome: Marine sediment; feature: Surficial sediment; material: Deep marine sediment; isolation source: Hadal surficial sediment | place: Pacific Ocean | collected 2014-05 | depth... | reverse complement strand
CCGCTCGTAAAAGCCACCAACTGCATACTGGTGTTGTCTGACTCGGTTTCGCCGTTCGCTGAAAAGCCCTGTATCCGCTGCGGCGAGTGCGCTGAAGTTTGCCCGATATTGTTGCTTCCGCAACAGCTCTACTGGTTCTCTCGCGCCGACAACGAGAACAAATTACGTGATTTCGGACTCACTGATTGCATCGAATGCGGCTGTTGTGACCTGGTCTGTCCCAGTCATATTCCTCTCACGGCAAATTTTCGCCAGGCAAAAGCACGCATGCTGGAGCTTGCGGACGAGAAAGCGCGGGCCGAGCGCGCCCGACAACGCTTCGAATCTCGAAACCAGCGTCTCAGCGCAGACCGTGAGATACGCGAAAAGGAACTGGCCGCACAAAAAGAAACAGCACGAAAAATGGGCCCCGACGACATAAAAGCGATCGCCGAACGCACCAGAAAAAAGTCAGCCGAAAACAGGAAAAAGGACTGATAGTGGAATTCGAACGCCGCGATGCACCGTTTTTCACACCTGCCACGGATGTGCGATCGATCATGTTGCAGGTTTTGTATGCGCTGATCCCGGCGACGCTCGCATATGTCTGGTTTTTCGGCCCGGGCCTCATTCTCAATTTCATCGTTGCCGCTTTGTTTTGCCTGCTTGGGGAAGCCGCCATGCTTCGGGCGCGTGGCAGGAATGTCGAATCTGGCCTTCGCGATTTAAGTGCTCTGGTCACAGCCGCGCTGATCGCGTTCGCGATTCCGGCTCTTACGCCGTGGTGGGTCACGGCTACTGCTGCTTTATTTGCCGTGGTTGTCGCAAAACACTTGTATGGCGGGCTGGGTTTCAATATTTTCAATCCCGCAATGGCTGGCTACATTGTTGCTTTGGTCGCGTTCCCTTTGCACATGAATTTGTGGACTCCTCCGCACATGGGCGACATCGACTATCACTACCTGAGTATTCTGGAAACGCTGCGGTATACGCTAACCGGAACGTTCCCTGACTATTTGAATTTTGATGCCATCAGCCGGGCCACACCGCTCGATACCGTCAAGTCTGGCTTGAGAGATTTGCGCACGTTTGATGAGATTCGAACAAATCCACTAATAGGTGATTTTGGCGGGCGCGGCTGGGAGTGGATCGGTAACTTCACCGCAATCGGCGGCGCATGGCTGCTGCTGCGAAAAATTATTCGATGGCAGATTCCATTGGGCGTTCTCGCCGGCTTGCTCGTTCCTGCCACGATTGCTTATGCAATCGATTCCGGTGTTCAGGCGAGTCCGGGATTCTATTTGTTCAGCGGCGGCACAATCTTGTGTGCGTTCTTTATCGCAACCGATCCAGTCTCCGCAGCGACCAGCAACAAGGGGCGATTGATATACGGAATTGGCATCGGATTGTTGATTTACGCGATTCGCCGCTGGGGCAGTTACGCTGATGGCGTAGCGTTTGCTGTCCTCCTGATGAATATGGCTGTTCCCGCCATTGATTATCTGACCCGGCCCCGCATCGTTGGTCACGTGAAGACACGCAAAGGCACTCAGTGATGACAACGAGCCTGAAAGACGGCGTATCTGTCTGGACTAGCGGTCTGATCCTCGCGACCCTGGCAGCCATCTGCACTGCCCTGGTCGCGGTCACTCATCATGTGACCGCCATCCGGATACTTGCCAATGAACTCGAATACCTCGAGCAAAGCCTCATCCCGGTACTGGGAGGTATTGCATACACGAACGACCTGCCAGGATCAGTTCTCATCATTGAGCCACCGCACGACCTGCCCGGTGCAGGGCCTGTCACTGTCTACCGGGCGTATTCCGGGGCTACACCGGTTGCAGCATTATTTGTTGTGACCGCACGAGACGGATTTTCCGGGTCGATAAAGATATTGATCGGGATCGATATGTCAGCGTCGGTCACGAGGGTACGTATTCTCGAACACAGCGAGACGCCGGGCCTCGGCGATTTGATTGAGGCATCAAAATCTGAATGGATCCATCAATTTGAAAACACATCCCTGTCCATGCCGACCCGGCAATCCTGGTCTATCAAACGCGATGGCGGCGAATTTGATCAGTTGACCGGCGCCTCGATTACTCCTCGAGCGATTATCAAAGCAATCAAAGAGACCTTGTTATACTTTGAGACTCATCGCGACAGCATTTTTTCCAACACAGCAACTCAACCATCAGAACCTACTGAATGAGCAGCACCGACAGCGTATTGAATACTTTTCGCACCGGACTCTGGGACGACAATCCGGGTCTCGTGCAGCTGTTGGGATTGTGTCCTTTGCTCGCCGTCACCACGACCTTTGTAAATGGCCTTGGGCTGGGTCTGGCGACGCTGTTTGTGGTCACTTGTTCGAATGTCCTGGTGTCCGCCACGCGATCATGGATTCGAAGTGAAATTCGCATCCCCATGTATGTTCTGATCATCGCCAGTCTCGTTACCTGCATAGAGCTGATCTTCAAAGCCTACATGCCGTCTCTTGATCGATCACTGGGCATTTTCATTCCATTGATCGTAACGAATTGCGCGATCGTCGCGCGCGCCGAAATTTTTGCGTCGCGCAATCCAATCGGTGCCAGCCTGCTGGACGGGCTCGCTATGGGTACAGGATTTGCCGCACTGCTTTGCGCAGTTGGTATATTCCGCGAACTCGTCGGACGAGGTTCGGTGATGGCAAATCTCGACTTGCTTTTTGGCGGTGCTCCGCAAAGCGGACTTGTCATTGTCGATGGCGGTTTTCTGCTCGCAATATTACCACCGGGTGCTTTCTTCAGCCTCGCGCTTGCTGTCGCCGGGAAAAATTATCTTGATCGACGCCGCAAAACCATGGAGAAACACACTGACCGGCTCCATGCGCGCTGAAACCAAAACACAAAAATAGACGGCCAGACAGTATCAGGTAAATCACAGGAGTGGCTTCTGCCACGATCCAGCATTGAACAAAGCAAAACGCACTGAAATTTATTCGCGCTTGCAGGCGTTGGACCCGCATCCGAAAACCGAATTAGATTATTCGACTCCGTTTGAATTGCTGATCGCTGTAATATTGTCAGCGCAGGCCACCGATGTTGGCGTGAACAAGGCGATAGCAAAATTGTACCCGGTAGCCAATACACCACAAACGATATTGGATCTCGGCGTGCCGGGCCTCAAACGCTACATTCGGACGATCGGCCTTTTCAATACTAAAGCAAAAAACATCATCAAGACCTGTCGCATGCTGGTGGAGGAACATAACAGCGAAGTTCCCAGAACCCGAGAAGCGCTTGAAGCTTTACCCGGCGTCGGCCGGAAAACAGCCAATGTCGTACTCAATACCGCTTTCGGTGAACCGACTATCGCGGTGGACACCCATATCTTTCGAGTATCCAACCGGACCGGACTGGCCAAAGGCAAAACACCGCTCGAAGTCGAAAAGCGATTGACGAAATTGACCCCCGATGAATTCAAAAAGGACGCACACCACTGGCTTATTTTGCACGGGCGCTATGTGTGCAAAGCTCGCAAACCCGACTGCCCGCAGTGTGCGATTGCCGATCAATGCGAATACCGGCACAAAACGATCGCTGACACGAGCAAATGATATTTGGCTCGGATCGGTCCGAACTGCGGCAGATGTACGCAGACGCGTGGCAAAAGTTTTCTAATGGTGAAATATTGACTCCCTTGGAGAGCCAAATCGCAGAGGTGGTCGGCGAACACCCAGAGTACCATTCGATCATGAGCAAGGGTGATCCGAATGCGGATTTTTCGCCGGAAGGTGGTCAGACGAATCCCTTTTTACACATGGGCATGCATCTGGCCATCAGAGAGCAGGTGAGCACCGACCGGCCCGGCGGTATCGCGGCAATCGAGCAGCAACTTGTGCACAAGCTCGGTGACCGGCATGCCGCTGAACATAAGATGCTTGAAGCGCTGGCCGAGACTCTCCTGGAGGCACAGCAGGAGAATGCCGCGCCGGACGAACATAAATACCTGGAAAGATTGCACCGGCTGCGCTGATATTTTTTGATTCCGGGCGTTTTGTAATAATCCAGATTGCTGCATGGTCTAATAGGGGGATTACCCTTACCAACAGACAAGCCAATTCGATGACGACAGTCGCAGGAAAATACCCGGTGTCAGGTGCAGGTCTTGGCCTGCGGCGCGGCATAATTGACAAATTGATGGCCGCTCCACCTCCCGAAGTGGATTTCATGGAAGTAGCGCCGGAAAACTGGATTCATGTTGGTGGAAAACTCGGCAAGAAATTTCGTTTCTTCACCGAGCGTTACCCAATGCTGATCCACGGCTTGTCACTCAGTATCGGTGCGCCCTCACCGCTCAATGAGACGCTGCTTCTGGATATCAAAGCATTCATGCGAGAGCACGATATAAAATTTTATTCGGAGCATTTGAGTTATTGCGGCGACGACGGTCAACTCTACGACCTCATGCCGCTCCCTTTTACTGAAGACACCGTCAAATACGTCGCTGCCCGCATTCGACGCGCGCAGGATATTCTCGAGCAACGCATGGCCGTTGAAAACGTGTCGTATTACGCGCCGACCGATACCTCGATGACTGAAATCGAATTTACCAAAGCCGTCCTTGAAGAAGCGGATTGCGACTTGTTACTGGACATCAACAATATCATCGTCAACAGCATCAATCACAAATACGACGCCAGCGAATACATGCTAGCCATGCCCGCGGAGAGGATAAAGTATTTTCACCTCGCTGGTCATTACGTGGAAGCGGAAGACTTGCGCATCGATACTCACGGAGACACGGTCAGTGACCCGGTGTGGGGATTGCTCAAGGAGGCCTACGATCATTTCGGGCCGGTGCCAACGCTGCTGGAACGCGACTTTAATTTTCCACCCGTTGCAGACCTTATCGACGAAGTGAATCGTATCAAGTCGATGCAGGCGTCGGTTGCGACGAACGAGCCCGCCGAGGCTGCAAATGGCTGATACACCCGACTTTCAGAAGAAGCAGTATGCGTTCGCTGCGCACATCCGCGATCCGGAAAACAATCCTGCTCCCGGGGACGTCGAAGATCGCCGCATGGCCATCTACCGTGACTTGTTTTTCAACAATCTGCTGAACCTGCTGAGCAGCACGTTCCCGGTATTGAAGAAACTGCATTCCGATAAAAAATGGCGCTCCTTTGTCCGCCAGTTCATGGTCGAACACCAGGCACAGACACCTTATTTTCTTGAGATACCCAAGGAATTTCTCGCTTTTCTTGAGAACGAATACGAAGCGGACGAGGACGACTATCCTTTTTTGCTGGAACTCGCCCATTACGAGTGGGTGGAACTTGCGCTGTCCGTCAGCGAAGACACCAATGAGGATTCGACAGTGGATGCCGACGGCGATTTACTCGACGGCGTGCCAGTGAAATCCAATTTGTCATGGCCGCTGGTTTACCGTTTCCCGGTGCACCGGATTTCCGAATCGTTCCGGCCGCGCGAATCGGGAGAGCAATCGACCTTCCTCGTCATTTACCGTAAGCGTGACGACGATCTCGGCTTCATGGAATTGAACCCGGTAACCGCCCGCCTCCTCGAACTTATCGATCGCAATGACAAGAAAACCGGCAGGGAACTGATCGTTGACCTTGCAGCGGAAATCTCCTACCCGGATCCGGAAGCCCTGATCCAGCACGGAGCAACCGCGATGCAGGAAATGCGATCCGTCGAAATTTTACTCGGCGCCCGCTCCCAACCATAAAAGACACGGGCAAAGTCATGCTCGCCAGCATGCCAAACTCACTACATCGGAGAGAACAATGATGCAATTTCTAACACGCATGCAAGGATGGCTGAATTCAACCAGGGCGGTCGACTTTCTAGGTCCATTGGCGCTGAGACTTTACCTGGTGCCCGTATTCTGGGTGGCTGGCACCAACAAACTAGACGGCATGGACAACGTCATCGCCTGGTTTGGCAACCCGGATTGGGGGCTGGGCCTGCCCTTTCCTTCACTGCTGGCCTGGCTTGCCGTTGGCTCAGAAGTGCTGGGGGCCATAGCGCTGCTTATCGGTCTCGGCACCCGCTGGTTCTCGATCCCGTTGATGGTGACCATGCTGGTTGCGGCATTCAGTGTGCACTGGAGCAATGGCTGGCAGGCTGTTGCCGATCCAATGAGCCCGTTCGCGAACGCCAATGTCCAGGGCGCCATGGATCGCCTGGACAAGGCCAAAGATCTTCTGCAAGACCACGGCAACTATGACTGGCTGACCGAGACCGGCAATTTTGTTGTTTCAAATAATGGTATGGAGTGGGCGATCACCTATTTCGTGATGCTTCTGGCATTATTCTTTAGCGGCGCGGGCAAGCTCAGTGTTGACCATTTGATCGCTCGACGATTCTCGAATAACAATAACTAGGAGCCTGTTTTTCGGCAGACTGCCAGGAAACTGCGCACGGCCAGATAGATCGATAAGACACAGGGGAGTACCGCAATATGCTGGATTCAATGCCATTGGTTATGGACGTCATTCAATTCATGTCGGCGATTTTCGTCTTCCTCATTGGACTCGGATTGTTGGCGATTGTAGTGATGTACATTGTCGACAAGACACAGACTCACAGTACGATACGGCGAAATTTTCCGGTGGTCGGACGATTTCGCTATGTCTTCGAGAACCTGGGCGAATATTTTCGACAATATTTTTTCGCCCAGGACCGTGAGGAAATGCCGTTCAACCGGGCACAGCGGAGCTGGGTTTATCGCGCCGCAAAAAATATTGACAACACCGTGGCCTTTGGCTCGACGCGAGACTTGAGACCCGTGGGCACCGTCATTTTCGTCAACTGTCCTTATCCGGTTCTGGAAACTGACGTCTCGCCCACGAAAGCACTCGAAATAGGTCCGTACGCCAGGCAGCCCTACGTAACCGACTCGATTATCAATGTATCTGCCATGAGCTTCGGCGCGATATCGAAGCCCGCTGTGCTCGCATTGTCCAAAGGCTCGGCCATGGCCGGCAATTGGTTGAATACCGGAGAAGGCGGCCTGTCGCCGTACCATCTCGAAGGTGGTGCGGACATAGTCTTCCAGCTTGGCACGGCGAAATACGGTGTACGCGACAAAGATGGCGCCATCGATGATGAAAAGCTGAAAGAAGTCGCGGCGCACGACCAGGTCAAAATGATTGAAATCAAGCTGAGCCAGGGAGCCAAGCCGGGGAAAGGCGGCATTTTGCCCGCTGCCAAAGTAACCGAGGAGATCGCGAAAATCAGGGGCATTCCTGCCGGTGAGGATTCAATCAGTCCCAACCGACATCCGGAAATCGACTCGGCGGCCGGTCTGCTGGACATGATTAATCATGTACGCGATGTGACCGGGCTGCCAGTCGGTTTTAAGACCGTAATAGGTGCCTATGGCTGGCTTGACGAATTATTTGAGCTAATCATCGAACGTGGCATCGAGTCCGCACCGGACTTCATTACGGTAGATTCAGGTGATGGAGGCACCGGTGCGGCCCCAATGAGCCTCATGGACAACGTCGGTTTGCCCATACGTGAGAGCCTGCCACTCGTCGTCGACATAATAAACCGCTATGACCTGGACTCCCGCATACACGTCATCGCCAGCGGCAAATTGATTACCCCGGCAGAAGCAGCCTGGGCGCTTTGCGTTGGTGCGGATTTCATCAATTCGGCGCGGGGATTCATGTTTTCTCTTGGCTGCATCCAGGCTCTGCAATGCAATAAAAACACCTGCCCCACGGGAATCACGACGCACGATCTGAAATTGCAACGTGGATTGGTTGTGGAAGACAAAGCAGAGCGAGTGCGCCAGTACTCGCTAAACATGCGTAAGGAAATCGGCATTATCGCGCATTCCTGCGGCGTCCCGGAACCGCGTGGGCTCAGGCGCTTCCATTGTCGCATTGTGCAAAATGATGGCAGGTCAATTCCTTTGAATGAAATATATCCGGATGTGACCCTTAACTGAACCTGGTCCGGGCTAGGAGTCTGCGCGCTAGAAAAATCCTACTGCGCAGACTCCTGGCGTTTCCTGGGCATGTACAAATCTGTAAGTGTTCCGTCAAACGCTTCCGCCGCGAACGCAATCGTTTCCGATAACGTTGGATGCGGATGAATCGTCAGGCTGATGTCGGTCGCATCGGCACCCATTTCTATCGCCAGTCCAATCTCGGCAATCAGGTCGCCAGCCTGGGGGCCCACTATGCCGCCACCAATCACTCTGCCGTTGTCCTTGTCAAACAGAAGTTTGGTGAAACCTTCATCACGTCCCAGGGACAGAGCCCTGCCACTGGCTGCCCACGGGAATTGCGCTTTTTCATATTTTATTCCATCGCGCTTTGCTTCTGTCTCAGTGACACCGACCCACGCTATTTCCGGGTCGGTGTAGGCGACCGATGGAATAGTCCGGGCGTCAAATGCACTCTTCTCGCCTGCGGCCACTTCCGCGGCTACTTTGGCTTCGTGAGAGGCTTTGTGCGCAAGCATGGGACCCGGCACCAGGTCTCCAATCGCGAATATGTGTGGCACATTGGTTTGCATGTGCTTGTTGACTGAAATAACACCCCGCTCACCAACCTCGACGCCAGCCTTGTCGGCATCAAGCTTGTCGCCGTTCGCGCGCCGACCGACTGCAATCAGCACTCGATCGTAGACTTGTGCAATAGATGCATTTTTACCCTCAAAACTGACTTCTATTCCCGGAACCGTTGCGTGCATACCAGTGACTTTGGTACCCAGCATGATGCTCTCGTATCGTTTATTGATTATCTTCTGGAACGGTCGGACGAGATCGGTGTCCGTGCCCGGCATCAATGCATCCATCAATTCGACGACGCTGACTTCCGTGCCCAGTGCGCTGTATACGCAGGCCATCTCGAGCCCGATGATTCCCCCACCAACAACAAGCAACCGCTTGGGCAGAGGATCAAGCTCAAGCGCGCCAGTCGAATCAACAATGCGCGGATCGTCCGGCAAACCAGGAATACTCGCGCTCTGGGAGCCCGCTGCAATGATGCATTGCTTGAAATCCAGTGTCTCACCGTTATCAAGCATCAGACGATGCGCCGATTCAAATCGGGCCGTTGCATGTAAGACAGTGACTTTGCGCTGCTTGGCGAGTTGCACCAATCCACCGGTCAACCGCTTGACCACTTTGTTTTTCCACCCGCTCAACGCCAGCGCATCAATCGTCGGCTTGCCGAAGACAACACCATGCTCTGCCATCGCCTCGGCTTCATCGATTACCTTGGCTGCGTGAAGAAGTGCTTTTGAGGGAATACAGCCAACGTTCAAACATACGCCACCAATTGTCGGATAACGTTCGATAAGTGTCACTTGCAAGCCGAGATCAGCCGCACGAAATGCCGCCGTGTAGCCCCCGGGACCTGAGCCGATGACTACAAGCTCGGTATTGTGAGTCGCCGCTGAGGCCGGTGCCACCGCCTGTTCGTTAACCGCGTTTGCTGCCGAAATAGCGGCATCACGCTCTGCCGGGTCCATGACGATCGTCGACTCGTGGCTTGGCTCGGCAGATGCGGAAACTTCCAGCGTTAGCAATAAATCACCGACAGAGATCTTATCGCCCACGGACACGTCAACCGACATGACCTTTCCGGCCTCGGTGGATGGCACATCCATCGATGCCTTGTCCGTTTCCAGTGTGACCACCGAATCCTCGACTGCGATGTCATCGCCTGCGGCAACCAGTACCTCAATAACCTCAACATCGCCGAAATCGCCCAGGTCAGGGACTTTTAGCTCGAAAATGTTCGACACTAGGGCATCGCCTCAAGCAACCCGTCTACGTCCGCCAGAGTTTTGGCCAGGAACGTCGTAAACCGCACTGCATACGCACCATCAATGACCCGATGATCATAGGAGAATGACATTGGCAGCATCAATCGTGGTTCGAAGTCCGACCCGTTCCAAACCGGCTGCATTGAAGATCGCGATACGCCAAGAATAGCAACTTCCGGAGCATTCACTATCGGCGTAAACGCAGTACCGCCGATGCCGCCAAGACTTGAGATAGTAAAGCTCGCACCTTGCATCTGATCTGCTTTCAACTTGCCCTCCCGGGCTGCCAGCGAAAGCTCGCCCAATTCCTTGGCCAGTTCGTACACATCTTTCTTGTCCGCATCTCGAATGACCGGCACCATCAGACCGTTCTCGGTTTCGGCAGCGAATCCAAGATGGTAGTATTGTTTGTAGGCAAGTGACGTTCCATCTTCCGTCAGTGATGAATTCACTTTTGGATACTCTTTAAGCGCCACAACGCAGGCTTTCAAAATAAACGCCAACGGTGTCAGGCTGATGCCGCGCTCTTTCGCCGGACCCTTCAATTTCTGCCGTCGTTCTTCGAGACCCGTAATGTCCGCCAGATCATGCTGGGTAACGTGCGGCAAATTAATCCAGCTTGCCTGTAGCCGCGGTCCCGATATTTTTTGAATGCGCGTTAACGGCTGGAGATCAACTGCGCCGAATTTCGCAAAATCAACCACAGGCACTTTCGGCAGCCCACCACCTGGCATTGCAGCGCCACCGCTCAGAATGGCTTTGACGAATGCCTTCACGTCATCGTGTAATATTCGCTTTTTCTGCCCGGAACCTTTGACCTGCGTCAGGTCAACGCCCAACTCGCGTGCGAGTTTACGTACGGACGGGCTCGCATGTGCCTGCGAAAAACCGGCCTCATTGATCGCCGGTAGGCTGCGTGCCGGCGCCGCAACTACTGGTGCGGTTTGCTTAACGGCTGCAGGGGTCTTCATGGCTGGCACTTCGGCTCTGGCCCTGGGCGCATCATCCGGCTTAGCCGGCGGAGCATCTATCGCATCGATAATGACCAGTGGGGACCCTTCAGAAACTGAATCACCGACCTTGACGAGCACCGACTCGATGGTTCCCCTCGCAGTGCTGGGCACATCCATGGCTGCCTTGTCGGTTTCCAGGGTAAGCAATGTATCCTCAATATCGACCTCATCCCCAACCGCAACGTGAATCTCAATGACATCCACGTCGGTGAAATCACCGATATCCGGCACAGCAATAGTTTGCCTGCCAGCTGTTTTTGGGACCGGTGCTTCGGGCGACGCCATAATCGTGGTGTCACCCTGCATAAGTTTCGCCTCCAGCGCGGGCGTTACCAATACGGTATCGCCGACTTCAACAAAAATAGTACCGATAACATCACCCGTGGAAACTTTGTCCCCAACGCTGACTGTTAACGCTTCGATCCTGCCCCCAACAGGTGCCGGCACGTCCACAGAAGCCTTGTCTGTTTCGAGCGTGATCATGCCGTCCTCGGGTTCGACGTCATCACCAACCGCAACCAGAATCTCGATCACCTCGATATCTTCGAAGTCACCGAGATCGGGTATTTTTATTTCAATATGATCAGCCACTCAACTGCTCCGACACATCATTACAGCCTCACCGGATCTGGCTTCTCTGGATCGATCCCGTATTTCTTGATGGCCTTGACCACGGTCTGCTGATCGAGCATGCCATCGTCGACCAATGCCTTGAGGGCCGTCACCGCGATGTATCGCTTGTCCACCTCAAAATGGTCGCGCAGCGCAGCGCGGCCATCACTGCGTCCAAAACCGTCCGTACCCAATGACAGGAACTGGCCTGGGACCCAGCGCTGAATCTGGTCAGGAATTATTTTCATGTAATCGGTTGCTGCAATATAGGGCCCCTTGCGCTTGGCCAGGCAGGTTTCGAGGTAAGATTTTTTCTGCTCCGCGTCCGGATGCAGTTGGTTCCAGCGTTCGACCTCAAGCGCATCACGTCGCAACTCATTAAAACTGGTTACCGACCAGACATCGGACGGAATGCCAAAATCGTCGATCAACAATTCTGCCGCCCCGATAACCTCCCTGAGTATCGTGCCGGAGCCCATCAATTGCGGCCGAATTTGCCCCTGGCCACCGACCTGCAATAGATACATGCCCCGCAAAATACCGTCTTCCACACCGGCTGGCATCGGCGGATGAACGTAATTCTCGTTCATGCAGGTGATGTAAAAGAAGACGCTTTCTTGTTCGCCAATCATGCGGCGCAAACCATCCTGGATGATGACCGCAAGCTCGTAGGCGTAGGTCGGATCATAGGACACACAATTCGGCACCGTCGATGCATTGATGAGGCTGTGACCATCCTGGTGTTGCAAACCTTCACCTGCAAGTGTCGTGCGCCCGGCAGTACCACCTATCAGGAATCCACGGGACTGCATGTCGCCGCCAGCCCAGATGAAATCGCCAATGCGCTGGAACCCGAACATCGAATAGTAGATGTAGAAAGGGATCATCTGGATGTCGTGATTGCTGTATGACGTACCAGCGGCAAGCCATGAACAAAACGCACCGCCTTCATTTATTCCTTCTTCGAGAATCTGGCCTTTCTTGTCCTCGCGGTAAAACATGAGCTGGTCGGAGTCTTGTGGCGTATACAGCTGCCCTTTCGATGAATAAATTCCAATCTGGCGAAACATGCCTTCCATGCCGAAGGTTCGCGCCTCATCCGGTACAATGGGCACGATATTCTTGCCTATCTGTTTGTCACGAATGAGTGACGTCAGGATCCGAACGAATGCCATCGTCGTCGAAGATTCGCGCTCACCCGTGCCATCCAATTGAGATTTGAAGGACTCGAGTGGCGGGACGATCAATGGTGCCGGACTCGACCGTCGCTGCGGCAAAAATCCGCCCAAAGATCGCCGCCGTTCGAGCAGGTATTCAAGTTCCGGGCTATCGGCCGCCGGTTTGTAATAAGGCACATCGGCTATAACCTTGTCCGAGACTGGAATATTGAAACGATCCCTGAATTCCTTCAGTGCATCGATATCCATCTTCTTTTGCTGGTGCGCGATATTCTGCCCTTCTCCCGCAACGCCCATGCCGAAGCCCTTGACGGTTTTGGCGAGGATAATTGTCGGTCGGCCCGTGTGCGTGACAGCGGATTGATAAGCCGAAAAAACTTTGTGTGGATCATGGCCACCCCGATTCAGACGCCAGATATCTTCGTCAGACATATTCGCGACCATCGCCTTTGTTTCGGCATAGCGGCCGAAAAAGTGTTCGCGAACGTAGGCACCATCCTTGGACTTCATGTTCTGGTATTCGCCATCCACACACTCTTCCATCGTACGGCGCAGCAGTCCTTCAGTGTCCCTGGCCAGCAACGGATCCCAACGAGACCCCCAGATCACCTTGATGACATTCCAGCCAGCCCCGCCAAATGCCGCCTCGAGTTCCTGAATTATCTTGCCATTGCCGCGAACCGGCCCATCAAGACGCTGCAAATTACAGTTAACGACGAAAATCAGGTTATCGAGGCCTTCGCGCACCGGCATCGTGATCGCCCCCATCGACTCCGGCTCATCCATCTCGCCATCACCCAGGAAGCACCAGACTTTTCGGTCGCTGCGCGGAATCATCTCCCGATTTTCCAGGTAACGCATGAAGCGCGCCTGGTAAATGGCCATCATCGCTCCCAGGCCCATGGAAACCGTCGGAAATTGCCAGAAATCCGGCATCAGCCAGGGATGTGGGTACGACGACAGGCCACCGCCGCCTACTTCCTTGCGAAATCGATCGAGTTTGGCCTCATCCAGTCGCCCCTCCAGATAGGCGCGCGAATAGATGCCCGGTGCCGAATGCCCCTGTATGAAAACCATGTCACCGCCGTGTTCTTTCGTCGGTGCCCGCCAAAAATGGTTGAATCCCACCTCGTACAGCGTGGCCGAAGAGGCATAACTTGAAATATGGCCACCAAATTCGGAGCTCTCGCGATTCGCGTGCAGGACCATCGCCATGGCATTCCAGCGTATGTAAGCTTCCAACCGCTTTTCAATCGATCTGTCGCCCGGATATTCAGGCTGCCGTCCGACCGGGATGGTGTTCAGGTACGCGGTGTTTGGGCTGTAGGGCAGATAGGCTCCCGATCGACGCGCGAAGTCGATCATCTTGTTCAGGAGAAAATGCGCTCGTTCCGGGCCATGCTGGCCCAGCACAGAATCTATCGATTCCAGCCACTCTTTCGTTTCGGTCGGGTCTATATCGTCAAATTGGCTGCTATTACTCATATACTCTCAACAACAATGCCGGTGCAGGTTGGCCGAAGTTTTCGCGGCGTGAATTAAGCAAGGCGTCCTGCTAGGATCACCGCACTCGCCGAGCTCTCGATCCGAATCTGCCCGGCAGCGTCTCTATTATTTTGCATATTATGGCTCATGTGGGCCACAAAGGTTAGTACTGAAATGCCAAGCGTGGACACCAGTAAATTCACTGCAATCAACATCAGGATTCTACAATCCCCTGGCAGCCCGGATACGCGGTCCCTTGCAGGCATTGATCAACTCCTGCTTGTTCTGCCCGAAAAAATCCAGTCCTCGATATGGGCAAGTGTTCCGCACGGAAACCAGCTTAAAACGCTTGTTGCGCGCCGGGCTTCCGGCAACGCACCGGCGATATCGAGCCGGCTGACCAACAAGCGACAAACTGCCATCCACGTTGGCAAAATATCAACGTCTCAAGAAGCTTTCGAGCGACTGACTTTTGCGCGAAAAATGGTCGCGAATGCGACTCGTGAAAAAGCCGCGGCGATCGGAATCTGGGTGTTCGGATTTGACTTCGCTGAGCAGCGATTACTCGTCAACGATATGCTTGCTGCAACGCTGGCGGCCGGGTTTCAGTTGCCGGAATTCAAATCGAAAGCATCGCCTGATCGTGTCAAGTCGGTGCGTATTTTCGGCCTCGACAAGAAGATAGATATAAGTCGCATCTCGGCAGAAGCCAGCGGCAATAATATTGCCCGCTATCTGACTGCGCTGCCGCCGAATAAGCTGGATGCGACCGAATACGTGCGCATATTGCGGAAAATGGCCAGGCAGAGCGGCTGGCAATTCAAGAAATACGGCGTGGCAGATCTAAAGAAAATGGGTGCTGGGGCGTTCCTGGCAGTCGCCCAGGGCAACGCCGATGACAGCGCGGCAATCGTCCACCTGCGCTACAAACCTGCCAGGCACAATTCAACACCGGCACTCAGTCTCGTCGGCAAAGGCATTATCTTTGACACCGGGGGTACCAACCTCAAACCGTTTACATCCATGCTGGATATGCATATTGACATGGGCGGCAGCGCGGTCGCGGTCGGGACGTTGCAGGCATTGACCGAATTAAAGGTCCCGTTCGTCATCGATTGCTGGCTGGCCATAACAGAAAACAGAACCGGGCCGACCGCATACAAGCCTCAGGACGTCGTAACCGCCGCCAATGGCAAAACCATTCAATGCATCCACACCGATGCTGAGGGCCGTATGGCCTTGGCAGACACACTGGTCATTGCGAGCCGGCTTAAACCAGGATTCATGCTCGACTACGCTACGTTGACAGGCGCATGTGTCACGGCCATCACCACCCGCTACAGCGGTGTATTCACCAACCATCCCGACTTGCACCCAATCTTGAAAAAATGCGGCCGTGAAAGTGGTGAACGAGTATGGCCGTTCCCGATCGGCAAGGAATTTCTTGAGGAACTCAAAAGTGACACGGCGGATTTGATGCAATGTTCACCCAATGGCGGTGGCGATCATATTTTGGCTGCCAGTTTTCTCAATGAATTCGTGGATCCGAAAATTCCCTGGGTTCATGTTGACCTGAGTGCCTGCAGCCGCAAAGGTGGTCTCGCTCATATCCCAACGGAAATCACCGGATTCGGTGTGCGCTTTTCGCTGCACCTGATTTTGGACAAGAAGGTGCTCAACAAGCGAAACTGGAAACAACCAAGCAGCTAGGATAAGGGAATGCCCGTATCGAGAGAGTGCCTGAAATGAACGAAAGCTTCGCCATAGCCGATCGATTTCGAAGTTTTCTACCCGTTGTCGTCGATGTTGAAACCGGCGGATTCAATGCGAAAACAGATGCGCTCCTGGAAATCGCTGCCGTCCTGGTGGACCCCCAGGCAGACGGCACACTGATCCGGGGAGCGACCTATCGCTATCACGTCAAGCCGTTTGACGGCGCAAACATGGAGCCAGCCTCACTGGCCGTCAATGGAATAGACCCGCACCACCCGCTTCGCCCAGCTATTGATGAGCGGGATGCTCTGCAACGAATATTTCGGGAGGTTCGTCGTGCGGTCAGGGAACAGGGTTGTACACGCGCCATTTTGGTTGGTCACAACGCCGCTTTTGACCTGGCATTCCTGAACGCCGCCCTTGAGCGAACTGCAATCAAGCGCAATCCGTTCCACCCGTTCAGTTGCTTCGACACCGCAACGCTTTGTGGCGTCGCTTATGGGCAAACTGTTCTTGCGCGTGCGGTAAAAGCAGCCGGGCTGACCTGGGATGAGAGTCGGGCGCACTCGGCCGCCTACGATGCCGAAATTACGGCTGATATTTTTTGCGGCATTGTGAATCGCTTCCGACCGATCTTCGAATCGGCCCGGAAACAAGACTGGGATAGCGAAAAAGAAGCTACAAATGAGTTAGACGACCCGGGCTAAAACCAAGTCACGGCAGGTTCACCGGCCCATTATCCCTGAATTCGCACGAAACTCAGTTTGCGACCGTCTCTTCGGATTCGTCGCCAACGCCATTGAGGAGCGTCTGCAATTCGCCGGAACGGTACATCTCAACAACGATGTCACAGCCACCAATCAACTCACCGTTTACGTAAAGCTGCGGGAACGTCGGCCAGTTTGAAAAAACTTTCATGCCATCCCTTATTTCGGGATCCTCAAAGATGTTGATGTAGGAGAACGGCTTGCCGATTGCATTCAATGCGGCAACAGTCTGTCCCGAAAACCCGCACTGTGGGAAATCAGGCGTGCCCTTCATGTACAAAAGAATCGGATTGCTGGTCAGTTGCTCTTTGATTCTGTCATTAATATCCACGTCTTTTTACTCTTCCTGGTTTAGTACGTTAGATTGCAAAGTCTGTTCAATATCAGGGCCTATAGGTGCAAATCAAGGAAAACTCAAGGAATTATTCAGCGAGTATTGACCCTGATTTGATTGTCTATCCGTGTCACGCCCGCCACGTCAGCGGCCAGATTGATCGCCCTGTCTCGCTGCGCAAAGCTCTTTACGCTGCCGCGCACGGTGGCGGCACCGCGGCGAGTATCAACGGTCAAACCCAGCGAACTCAAGTCCGAATCTGCGGCAAAAATATCCAAAATTTTCGCCGAGATCCTCCGGTCTGCAGAAAACTGGTCATCGTCACGATTGTCCTGCCCTATCGGGCTACCCGCCGAGCCCCCCGAGCTGCCCACCAGCATCGATGTGCAACCCGCTACGCAGAGTGACATGAGGAGAGCGACGATCAGTCTCATGGTAATTTCCTGAACTGCCCAAGAATATGCTGCATTGTACGCGAGTCGGCCCGGTAATTATGCTGCCCGTTGGTCAATTATCCGCACAAACGAAACAATGGTATTGGCGCCTACTCGCGAACCCGTGTAGTGAGACGTTCAATCAGGTCGATCTGCTCTGCGGCTGTCATTCCTGCCCATGCGACTATTTCTTGCAGGCTCCGCCCGCAACCCAGGCAGTATTGAGCGTCATCAAGCGTGCACATTCGGGTGCACGGCGATGGTGGAAATCCAGGCCTTGGGGGTGCCTCAGATGGCATGGTATTGGCTTCGGGTCTTGTTGACTCTCGTCTTTTTGGATATAATTTCTTATTTATCATCATCTTGAATAAATTCCAATGGCAATCCTGACGCGACGAGGAAAACCTCCCGTTTGGCCGCAGATAAACCCTGCTTTTTTCCGGGCAGACTTTATAATAGGCACGATGCGGCTGCCTTTGGTTGTGGCTGTTCTCCGGACACAGTTCCGAATTATAAGAATCATTAAAGCAAACCAATTTTTCTCGGGGGAAATTTTCACATGAATCCATTAAATACGATAGCCGGAACAATAATCGCAGGCATTGTCCTTGCGGTCGTGATTGTATTGGCAACTCTTGGTAATCACATTGTTGTGTCAGCAGCTGACGCACTGATTATCACATTGCATGTGCTGTCCGGTGTTACCTGGATCGGCCTGCTTTATTACTTCAATTTTGTACAAGTTCCTGCTTTGGCTGATGCAGCCAGTGACGAAGGCGGGCCCGGCGGCGCAGGCATTACCAAATACGTAGCACCACGCGCTTTATGGTGGTTTCGCTGGGGGGCTGCGTTTACCTGGATAACCGGTGCCAGTTATTTGCTACACAGCCCGAAATACGATTTCGTTAATGTATTTATGCTGGGCATGGGTGGAGACGTGGTTAATTCATCCTCAATGACCATCGGCATTGGTGCCTGGCTCGGGACAGCCATGCTTTTCAACGTCTGGGTACTCATCTGGCCGAACCAGAAAAAGATTCTTGGCATGGTGGAAGCGAGTGCGGATGAAATTGCAAAAGCAAGACGAGTGGCATTCCTGGCGTCGCGTTCCAACACTCTCATGTCGATTCCCATGGTCATGAGCATGGTAGGCGCCCACCACGGCTTCATCATGTAGTCGAAGCCGTTTCGAAACAGGAGAAACCCGGCCAAGTGCCGGGTTTCTTTTTGCAAAGGTTCAACATGCTGATTAGCCAATCACTTCAGGAAAATATCCGGGCAACGGTCACGCGTATCCTGCACGAAGATGTCGGGGATGGCGATTTGACTGCTGGACTTATCCCTGCGAATGCAAGTATCGATGCCACAATCATTTCGCGGGATGCAATGACCATGGCGGGGCAACCCTGGGTTGATGAGATTTATCGACAACTTGATCCTCAGATCGAGCTGAATTGGAAGGTCAGCGATGGTGGGCGGGTCAATGCAGGCGGTTTGATTTGCAGCTTTCGTGGGCTGGCCCGACCCATTCTTACTGGCGAGCGCTCGGCGCTGAACATACTGCAGATGTTGTCCGCGACGGCCACCATCACAGCCAAATACGTACATGCTGTCGCTGGTACCAATTGTCAGATTCTCGATACTCGCAAGACTATTCCGGGACTTCGACTCGCGCAGAAATATGCAGTCCGTTGCGGCGGCGGCAAAAATCATCGGCTCGGATTATTCGACGCAATTCTGATAAAAGAAAACCACATTGTGAGCGCGGGCGGCATCCGCACCGCCGTAAGGGCCGCACGAGCCCTGCACTCGAAAATGCCAATCGAGGTTGAGGTTGAATCGCTGGTCGAGTTGCGAGAGGCATTAGCGGAACAAGCGGACCGCATTCTCCTGGATAATTTTTCACTGGAAACACTCAGCGCAGCCGTTGCCATTAATCGATCAGAGGGTGATCCGCCAGCCGAACTCGAAGCCTCAGGTGGCTTGACGATCGGAGAAGTAACAGCCGTCGCTGCAACCGGGGTAGATTACATCTCGGTTGGCGCACTAACGAAAAATGTGCAGGCAATCGACCTGTCAATGCGATTCAAATAGCATTCACGGCTGAAGCCGTTACCAAAAACCGGCGCGTGGAAGATTCAAGGGCGACGCAGCTACCACGCAATGCCAAAAATGACAAAGAGCGCATCCCGACGGACGACAAAAGCGAAGGAATCACCAAATCGGAAAGTGTCGCGCGAACACGGTCCCGGCGTGGGCATCCGCTCACTCGAAAGACTTTAACTCGATCGCCGGATGCCCACACCGGAACCGCGCAGAAACACCTGCTCAGAATCCCCTGTCATTCTCGTGGCAAGAATTACCTTACCCATATGCCAAGAACTCCCTCGTTGGAGCGCGTCAGGATGCGTTCCAACAAGGATGCTTATGGCTCTGGTCGGTCCAAGCGGCTTCAGATTTGATCAAGGTGATTCGTACTCGCGATGACAGCGGATACGGGTTTTGGCTCCGATACACCGTAGCCCTGAGCATAATCAACACCCATGCCTTTCAGCATGGTGATGATTTCCTTGTTTTCGGCGAACTCTGCAATAGTTTGCTTGCCCGTCAGGTGCCCAATTTCGTTAATCGAACGTACCATCTCCCGATCGATTGGATCGTGGAGAATTTCCTTAACAAAACTGCCATCGATCTTCAGGAAGTCAACCGGGAAATGTTTCAGGTAACCGAATGAAGACAGCCCTGTTCCGAAGTCATCCAACGCGAATTTACAGCCGAGTTCTTTGAGTGCGTTGATAAAGCGATTCGCCTGCGAATAACTGGCAATTGCCGCTGTCTCTGTAATTTCGAAACATATTTTGGTCGCATCAAGCCCGCTCATCTGAAATTGTTCTATTACAAACGGCAGAAACTTATCATCGCCCAGGCTTTGGCCCGACAAATTGATAGAGCACAACGCCAGCCGCTCGCGTTCGTCGGCTTCTGATACGAGCCAGCGAAACGTATTTTTGACAACCCATCGATCAATATTCGGCGTAATGCTGTATCGCTCCGCCGCTTCGATGAACAAACCCGGCGCAATAATTCCGCCGGTCTCATCTCTCATCCGCAACAGAATTTCGTAATGCGCACCCTTTTCCTCCGTCTGCAGTGGAAGAATTGTCTGCCGATATAATTCGAATCGATCTTCCTCAAGCGCATTGTTAATTCGAGCGGCCCACTGCATTTCGCGACGACGCCGCATCAGGTCGATGTCGTTTTCGCGGAAGCTGTGAATGCGATTTCTGCCAGCCTCTTTTGCAGCAGCACATGCACTGTCCGCAGCACTCATGAGCGCGGCGACATCGTCGTTATCCGTGGAAATTGGTACGACGCCTATGCTGACAGTCAGGCGGAAACTGCGATCGTCCCACATGAACTTGAACTCACTCACGGCAACCCGCAAGACCTCGGCTGTCTGCATTGCTTCATCAAGGCTGCAACTCTCGAGCAATACACCGAATTCGTCACCGCCCAGTCGGGCTAACGTGTCGCGCCAGCGAATTTTTGATTTCAGCAACGCACCAAGTTGCCCGAGCAGCGCATCCCCGGCGCTATGGCCACACGAATCGTTAACTATTTTGAATTGATCGAGATCGAGATAACAAAGTGCATAAGATGTCTCTCTCGCCCTGGCGCTTTTCAGGGCGCGTTCCAGACGGTTCTCGAATTCCCGACGATTGACCAGGCCGGTCAGAATATCGTGACTGGTATGATAGGAAAGACGCCGGTTCAATTCGCGCGATTCGCTGACGTCATGGAACACCAACACCCCGCCCGTGACTTCGCCACTCCCATCCCGGATCGGCGATGCCGTGTTTTCTATGTAAAGTTCGTTGCCATCGCGTCGAATCAGCAATGTCGGTCGCACCGATTTAATGGGTCTATTGCGACGAATCGATACGGCCAGCGGATTTTCCAGCGGCTCACAGGTCTCCTCGTGAAAACCGCGAAATATTTCGTCGATCGGACGACCGCTGGCATCATCAACTTTCCAGCCGGTGAGTTCTTCTGCAACCGGATTGATGTACTCGACTTTGTAATCTGCATCGATCGTTATGACGCCGTCACCAATCGATCGTAACGTGATCTGGGCACTTTCTTTCTCGCGAAACAATGCTTCCTCATAGAGTTTCCGGTCGGTGATATCGACTTCGACCCCAATCATGCGCATTAAACGCCCTTTATCATCCTGACGTGCTTTCGCCCGACTCCTCATCCAGCGCCACTCGCCATTCTGGTGTTTCATGCGGTGAACACTCTCGAAAACAGGCGTCTTTCCCTCCAGATGATCACGCATCTTGCCTTGCACGCGCGCCATATCATCCGGATGAACCAGGCGATACCAATCCGGCAATACATCTTCCTGATCGAGGTCATAACCCAGCATTTCTCTCCAGCGTCTGGACAAACTGATGTGTTTGGAGACACCGTCAAAGTCCCACAATCCGTCGTGCGCGATCTCATTGACCAGCTCTTCGCGTTCTTTTAGCTCGCTTAGTTGTACTGCAAAGCGCATGCGTTCAAGTCCCGACGCCAGTGACGAGCCAATTAGCTTCATCAACAAATGCAGGTTGGCATCCCAGGCCTCAACCGGTCGCTCATTGGCAAGCGCAATGAAACCAGCGATATCACCGCGTATGGCGAAGCCGATAATCAGGCAAGAGCCCATACCCAGCTCGCCAAATCGCGCGTACTCATCGGCCGCGACCTCGGGGCCATTACCCGTATCTGCAATTTCAATGACTCGCAAATGCCCAAGTCGCTTGCCCAGCCAGGGCCAAAGAGATAAAGATTCGCCCGCAAGCACATTGGGATTGCACCCGGCGAAAACTGAGCTCGATGAAAGAATCGTTTCAATGACGGATCCTTCGTCACCAAACAATGCAAGAAACGCAGCATCACAACCGGTCGCATTGGGTAGCTCGGCAATATTATTGCGGAGTTGTTCTTCGTATCGTTCGGGATCGAGATTCTGGAGGTTGACCGCAATTTGGGTCTGCAACGCGTCAATTGCGCCGCGATTTCTCTCACCGGCTTTTGGCCGTCGGTGCCGAATCGGAATCGGGCCCGCCTGTTTTTCTCTGGAGGGTGTACTCATGAGGTCATATTCACCGCATTTGTCGAATGCATCGAGTCACTTAACTCATGCCGTTTGTGATTTGAATTGACTTATTCACCATAAATCGCGGTCCAATTCGAACTTTGTCGCATTTTGACAGGTTACCGCAGGAATACAAGATAAGTGACTGTATTATTTAACTGTTCTCCTGGAATCAATGGCCTGAATTGCAGATTTCCGGCGTCTGTGCAATCTTCAGGTCAACCACCGAGAGTCACTGGCGTTATAGCCCCATAACGTTAATGCTTTCGACAGGGAGACCACGATGAAAGTTTCAAATAACCGCCTGCCAGGCGGAGTTAGCACGCGAGCAATTTGGATATACGTAACATTAATGCTGTCAGGAATGATTCTAACCGCCTGCGGCGGCAGCGGGGCCGGCAGAGGTACATCAACCCCTACCCCGACAGCGGTGGCCTGCAATCCATCCGACCCCACTACGGTAGCCGAGTGCGGCACGCTCCTGGTCGGCATCACCGATGCCGATGGTGATTTTCTCAGCTACATAGTCGACGTCGTATCGATTCAGCTGGAGAAAGCAGACGGAACATTGGTGG
>SMVA01182657.1_pt1 | contig 23060 bp, 26 predicted proteins | sample 2456451 | NCBI WGS metagenome assembly SMVA01 (sample SAMN11095933, study PRJNA526329) | marine sediment metagenome | biome: Marine sediment; feature: Surficial sediment; material: Deep marine sediment; isolation source: Hadal surficial sediment | place: Pacific Ocean | collected 2014-05 | depth... | reverse complement strand
AGAACCCAAAGTAGTAGAGTCTACAGAACCCAAAGTAGTAGAGTCTACAGAACCCAAAGTAGTAGAGTCTACAGAACCCAAAGTAGTAGAGTCTACAGAACCCAAAGTAGTAGAGTCTACAGAAAAGGATGTCCCAAATTTACCTGAAGACGTCGTTACACTTGTAGATGAGCTGTCAAAGGATTTTGCACCAGAACAGGTGTTTGAACTAACTAAAATTCATTGTAAAACTTCCAAGATAATATTAGATGAAATACAACTGATATCAATTATCGATAAAAAAAATAATTTAGATTTTTTGAAGAAAAAATTTAACAGATTGGAATTAGAAGAATCTCCAGAAAAACTTCAGATTCTAAAGGAGGAGACATAATGGGTGCCGGAGTAATTAGTGAAGGAGTATTAATTATTGCATCAGTAATAGTGGCAGGAATGATTACGGGTGTTGTTATAAGTAAAGTTGGAACCTTTGAAGGTTATTACACTGCAACTACCGAGGCCCAAAAAGAAAAGATGTTAACTAAATTTGAAATAATTCACGTAAGTCAATTAAATAATACTTCGGTAAATATTTGGATAAAAAATACGGGTCTTACTCACATACAAAAATTAGATTTAGTTGATATGTATTTCGGGCAAATCAATTCAGTAGATTTTGTTGGATACTCTTCTGGTTCTACTCCTCAATGGGTTTTCCAAGGCAGTACCACTACAAGCTCTGTATGGTCTCAAGGTCAAACAATTCAAATTGCATTACAGGATGATTCTGCATTAGAAAACAACAAATCATTTCTTGTCCAATTTACTATCGCAAATGGTGTCTCTGATGACTATATTTTCTCAGTATCTTGAGGTGATTTTCTATGGGACTAAGTAATGCCCTTAGTGGCGGAATTATTCTATTTGGAATAACATATGTAATTTTCACATTTGCTGGTATTACTGATACTGCTACATCCTTTTCTGAGGTATCTTCACAAACCTCAAATTTAGAAAGTAAATTGATTAAAACCTCAATTGATGTCACTATTGACGACCCTCCTGGAACTGATTCCACATTTGATTTTGAAATAACTAACACCAATTTAGAAAAATTATGGGATTTTGAAAATTTTGATGTCATAATCACTTATGATAGTAGTGAAACCACCTATACTGAAACTCAGACTTTTGATTCTGCATGTCCACCTGTTGTAGGAGAATGGTGTATTTCCTCTTGGACAAATGATGTATTGGATCCTGAAATTCTCAATAATGGTGAATCTATTACTGTTAGAACTACAGTAAATAACAGCTTGCAAAATAATCGGGATTTGATAGTTATTGTCTCTACACCTAATGGTGTTGTTGCCAGTGTGACTACAGTTGTTTAAGTTCTGTTCAAAAAAATCAAACATTTTCTTAAATAAAAAATTTGCATAATTTTCTTTGTATCAAAATTGAGGTGTACTTATGCATAATCTTATTTCTACAGGTAATGAAGAAATTGACAGACAGTTTGGAGGAGGAATACCTGCACCATCACTTGTATTCATAGAAGGAGAACACGGTACTGGTAAAAGTGCAATTACAGCTCTAATAATAAGTGGTTTGCTTGCATCCAAAAAAACACTCCTATGTGTTATTGAAAATACAGTTAAACAACATATTCAAAAGATGAAGTCAATCACATTCAATTTTTCAAGACCTTTCGTACGTGGTCGATTGATATTTGTGTCAATGTATGTCAAAAATGCCAAATGGTCTAAGAAAAATTCAGAGAGAATTTTGCCAGAAATTAAAGAATTTATTTTAAAAAAATTAGATTCAGTTGATGGAATAATTATTGATTCTATTTCCCCCATGGTAATTAATTCTAGTGATGAAGCCATATTGGATTTTCTTTCATTTTGTAAAGAGATTGTTGCAAAAGGTAAAACAATCATCATCACAAGTCATCCTTCTGATTTTTCAAAATCTACAAGCACAGCTCTTGTAGGTGCTGCTGACGTATATCTTAAACTAGGAACCGTAATAGTTGGCGATAAAGAAGTAAAAACTCTAAAAATCATTAAACTGTTAGGTGCTGCTGATTCTCCTGAGGCTGGATTTGCTTATGAAGTAGATATGATTTTTGGAATAAAGATTGTTCCTATATCAATGGCTAACGCATAGGTGAGAAAATGGTTTTTGATTTATCATCAATTAATGACAAAAACTTTGTACAAAAAATACAGGAAAAATCATATTTAAAAAATTATCTAGAAACATATCAGATAAAAGGTAATCCACTTCCTCTTTTTTCTGAGGACTTAAAATCAGAACACAAAAAGCTAAAAGAACCAAATTTGATTTACTCAGTTACAGATGAGACATTTATTCATATCAATCCACATACTACTTCAGATGATGGTTATAATGAATATGTCATTATTGAACCTGATGTACCTGATAATGAATTAATGGAATTTGCAGATAAAGTATTTGCTGCAAAAGCAGGAAAACTAGATCCTCCTTTAGAAACTACTGAGAGATTTAACATGGTTGATACCTATCTGAATAAAATAATTGAGTCTACTCCTAATTCTGTAGACTACTCTAAATTAGGAGATCCTTTTAAAATTAAGAAACTTCTTGTTAATTCAAATGAGATACGTAATCTAAAATATCATTTTCTACAAAAAAGAGCAGGTACTGGTCTTTTAGAACCATTTCTTAACGATTCAAATCTTGAAGATATATCAATTATTGGTGCAGGAAATATGTATGTCATTCATAAAGCGTTTGGAACATTAAAGGTACCAATTTTTCTTAGTGTTGATGCCATTGATGAGATGGTAATTAGTCTATCTGAACAGTTTGGAAAAACAATCTCTCATGCAAAACCTGTTGTTGATGCTACTCTACCTGATGGTTCCAGAATTAATATCGTATTTGGAAAAGATATCAGCAGAAAGGGAACAAATGCAACAATACGAAAATTTGCAAGTACACCACTATCCATCATACAAATTCTTACATCTGGTGTCATGAATTTCATCGAAGTAGCATATTTGTGGATGATGATAGAAGGAGGAATGAGTCTTTTTGTAAATGGAGAAACAGCATCTGGAAAAACAACAACTCTGATGGGTTTAACTGCATTTATTCCATCGAATTGGAAAGTAGTCACTATAGAAGATACACCTGAGTTGACATTACCTCACAACAACTGGATTACTGAAGCAACAAGAGATACTGGAAATCCTAGTTCAAGCGTGACTATGGATGATCTTCTAAAGGCGGCATTGAGACAACGACCTAATTACATCATTGTAGGAGAGATCAGAGGAGCAGAAGGAAATGTTGCATTTTCTGCTATGCAAACTGGTCACCCGGTAATGGCAACATTTCACGCCGCAGGCATGGTTCCACTAATCCAAAGACTCTCAAATGACCCCATAAACATTCCAAAGACATACATGCCAAATCTAAACATGGCATTATTTCAGGCAGCAGTTCTCAACCCCGATGGAAAAAGAGTCCGTCGAGTTTTGTCAATAAATGAAATTTTAGGACTATCCAAGAATGGAGATGTTATGTTTATTCCAGTTTTTGATTATGATGCTGGAACCGATACTGTTCGATTCAAAGGAAGAGGAAGTAGTGCTCTTTTCATTTCAAAGCTTTTGGAGAAAAGAGGTATGAAAAGAAAAGACGAGGGACTTTTGTATGATGAATTAGATTTACGCGCAAAGATTTTAGAAAAAATGCTAGAGAAAAAAATCTTCAACTATTATGATGTTTTTAATGCAATTTCACATTGTAGGGAAATCGGGCTTGAAGAATATCTAAAGGAACTTGATATGGAATGATTCTCAACAAACTCACAAATGTTAAGAGTATTATTTCTACAGGAAATAAAGTTGATGAAAATTTTGTTTATTTTGTAGCTTTTTTGTACAGCATATCTACGGGGGAAATTGGAGCAGTAGAACTATTCAAAACAGGAAAAAACTCAAAATATGGGAAATATTCTGCAGCATTCAAAGATACATACCGTCTAGGTGTGGGATGGTCATTTGGTCTTGCATCTGCGTGTGAAATGATTGGACAAAAAGTTTCAGAGAACAAAGATGACCCGATGAAATTACTTCTTGTAAAATTGTCCCAAGTAATAAAATTAGGAGATGATTTGAAATCATTTCTTAAAGATGAATTAAAAAATTCCCTACAAACATACTCTATAAAATACGAAGCAAATCTTGAATCACAAAAATTATTTTCAGAAATGTTTTACACTTTAATGTCTACATCAGCTTTTATGATTTCTGCAAATTCCATCATGAGCATGTTAATGGGATTTGGAGATGCCGGACAGATCATGATGGTTTCAATGTTTGGTATAGGTGCTGGAATGGCAGTTTTTGTAATGATGATGTTTTTTATGTTTCCTCGAGATAAATTAGCATATACAGATAAGACTGTCGAAAAAAAATTCCGAATGAAAATTTATCTTGCGTTAGGAGCATCTATAGGGATTTCATCAGTGCTACTAATTTCAAATATGATACCATCTGTACTTGCAGTTGGTTTAGGTGGCATTCCTCTACTTTATCCGGGAATAATTGCAAAAAAATCAGAGTCAAAAATCACGAGTTATCTGGAATGGTATCCTACATTCATCCTTCATTTTGGTCAATTATATGCAACAGTAGGTGCAATGGGACAAGCGTTGCAGGCAGTAACACGAACTAATTTTGGTCCAATTCAAATTTTTATTATTTCATTTAAAAATAGAATTAAAAACAGAATTGATCAGATACATGCTTTTGAATTATTCTCAATTGAAACTGAAAATCATCTTATTGCAAATGGAAATGCAATTGTTTCAGCCTCCCTTAACAAAGGAGCAAACATGAACATTGTAGGAAACGTTGTTTCAGATATTACAAAAAAGATCAATGAGTTAAGAGGGAAAAGAGGTCAAAGTGCCTCAACATTTCAATTAGTAATAGTCATTCTTCATGTTCTTTCTCTTTCAATCTTTGGATTGATGAACAAATTAACTGAGATGTTTAATGGTCTATCTGAAGGCGATCTCTCAAATGCCGCATTTGAACTGTCTCCAATAGATCCTGCTCTTATGGAAGCACTTATGCCAATTCTATTAATTATGACATCAATAATTAGTGGATTTGCCATAAAAATCATCGAAGGAGGAATTTACAAGACAGTGTTTTTCCATGTTGGGATATTAATTGTAATTGGAGGAATCTCCATGTATGCCATCAATATATTCATGGGTGACTTTATGGACAGCATAATATTTACTGCACCAGTACCTGGAATTTAATGGATTTAATGTTTGTTTAATTCAGACAAATCACTTCTTAATTATAAAAAAACATCAAACACATCATGTTAGATAAGACATTGAATGTTCTAAAAAACTGTCAATTCATTTTACTACATGATTCCTCAGACAAAGAAAATGAAGTAAACATGCTTGATATCAACGAAGTGTTACACCATTCAAAAATTTATGCGTGACAGTATTTTGGTTCAAATAACTTTATTGACTAATGACAATTATGCTTCTTGGACTCATACACTTGGAAATGACAGAGAACACAAGGTTCAGATGTACCAATCATCGTTGTATGAGACAATTCAAAACATGTTTTCCATTCATGGAGGGTTAGTTTTTGCAAATAGATTTGATGAATTTTTTGCAATTACTGATGGTATTTCTTATTCAACACATATGGAAATTAAAACAAAACTACAAAATTTATTTCCATTTGAAATTTCAATGGCAATATCTAATTCTCACTATCCATTTTTAGCAAATAAACAGGCTCATTTGGCTCAAATGGCAGTGGATTGCAGCAATACAATTAGCGCATCTATAAAAAAAGATGCCATAAATGATAGAGTACATTTAATCCATCTAGACATAGAGGGTATTTCTCAAATAAGAAAAAATACATCTCCTTATGAAATCACTTTGATAGTTCAGGCAACTCATCAAATAATTTCACATTATTGCTATGAAAATAAGTTATTAGGATTTTTTATGGGTGGAGACAATTTTGTAATAATCTCTGATCAAAAACCACAAACGCATTCAAAAAATTTAGCAATCATAATTCAAAAAAGCCTCCACATTATTGTAAATTGTGGAATAGGTGAAGAAAAAACAGCTAGAATTGCAATGGCTATGGCTACAAAGAATCTTGATAAAATAAAAATGCTCAGAGTACTAGGATATGGTTTTCCAAGAATTCTTGATAATGAAACTAGTATAGACGAATTTAACAAGATTGCCAATTAGAAACCATAACAATTTTGCTTAATTTTTTATTTTTTTGCTTGGAATATTTTATTCTCTTTTTAGTACGTTTGTTCTATCTAATCAAACAAATTGTTATCTAGAAAATTATCTTTTACTCTATTATGGCAATAGAGACAATCAAAATAGTCGACAAAAAATCAACAACACCAACTAATACAACACATGATGATGAAAAACTAACAACTCAGGTGCTTAGATCCTTTGATGAAGCCATGGCATTGTCTGAACAACTAAGTGGCACTGTTACCGAACTTGAATCTGCAACAAAAACCCAGACCAGCGGTATTGAAGAAGTGTCTCAATCTATTCAATCCATTGCTACTGCAATTCAAGGCGTGGCATCTAATGCTACTAAAGCCATGGAAATGATGCGTCAATCCGAAGAAATTACCAAAAATATCAGCGCTGATGCTGAAAAAGGAATGAGTAAGATGGATAACATGAAAACCATTGTTTCACAATCATCAGAAGATGTTAAGAAACTAGCAAGCGAATTGACAAAAGTCGATAACATGACTGGTTTTATTACTAATATTGCAGAACAGACAAACCTTTTGGCACTCAATGCGGCTATCGAAGCAGCAAGAGCAGGAGATGTCGGAAGGGGTTTTGCAGTTGTTGCAGATGAAGTGAGAAGACTGGCAGAAAATTCCAAAAAGGGAGCAGAAGATATTTCTGAACTTATTAGTTCACTAAAAGAATCTTCAGATAAAACAACGGAAAGCATTGAAAAAGGTAATACCGTTGTGGAAGAGGCATATGATGTAATTACAAACATTCTGGCATCCATTAAGGATATTACATCATCCATTACTGAAGTCGTTTCTCAAATGCAAGAAATTTCAGCAGCAACAGAACAAGTATCAAGCGGTACTGAAGAAGCAACTGCTGCAAGTGAAGAAATTCTCTCAGTTGCACAAACAAATCTTAAGAGTTTTGAGGAAATTGTATTAGCAAAAGACAAAGAAGCTCAAGTTCTGAAAGAAGCAGGAGATGCCGCAAAAACACTAGCCGTAATCACAGACGTTATAGATAATTCAACTATAGTATCCAACACCGATGTAGATGGAATAATCAGCTACATGAACAAATCCTTCCTAGATATATCAAGATTCAAACCAGAAGAACTTATGGGACAAAGTCATAAAATTCTCAAATCTGGTTGGCATGACAAAGGCTTCTTTAAACTGTTGTGGAAAACAATCAGTTCCGGAAAAATGTTTCAAGGATACGAACGTAACAAAGCAAAAGATGGAACAATTTACTGGGTCAAAACTGCAATCAGTCCCACCTATGATGATAATCAAAAAATCACAGGTTACATTGGTGTAAGAACCCCCATTACTGAACTAATGGTAATGTCGGGCATTGAAGGCGCATGTAAAGACATGGAAGCAGGCAAACCCGTCAAACCACATCTAAAACAAGTTGTTGAAAAACTACGAACTGGCGACTACCAAATTACTAACAACGTTTGAGTATAGCTGTATCCATTAATTCCACATTTATTAAAAATAATATACAAGATTTGATGATAGAAGAATTTTTAGATACAATTTTAGCAAAACAATTTTGTTTTGATCATTTTGAACAAACTAACAATTATTTTCTTTTAATTTTAGTATTCTTTTAATGTCTACAGAAACAGTATTAAGCGATACGATGCAGGTAGTAACCTTTACAATTACAAACAAATCCAAAAAGAAAGGTAACTATGCAGTACCAATTGAACAAGTCAAAGAAATCAAAATAGTCGATGCCATCACAAAAATTCCCAAATCAAAATCATATGTAAAGGGAATTATGAATCTGAGAGGGAAAATTATTCCTATTATAGATGTAAATAGTAAAATTGGTGCACCTAGATTTGCTAACGTAGACAATTCAAAACAAAGAATTTTAGTTGCGGATGTCAATGGCTCTCTCACTGGTCTCTTAGTTGACGAAGTAAACGAAGTAATGAGATTTTCTACAAAAGAACTTGAACCCGCCCCTGAAGGTGCATTCGAAAACGTTAACTACATCAAAGGAATAGTCAACGTCAAAGATAATCTAATAGTTCTTCTTGATGTTTCTAAATTCCTTGAGGATTCTACTGAAGCTATCAACGAAGCAATATCTACTGTTCCTTCAGAATCTCCTACAGAACAAACATCAGAATCTGATGAAAGTATACTACCTGAAATCGAAGAAATAATCAAACAAGAAACACAAAATTAGAGATCGACTTAATACTATTGGTGCCTAATTATTGGCATTTTTCCATTTCGGCTATCAAAATTGATGATTTTTACCATCATTTTTAATTCAATAGTAATGTAGTTACTTGTAATGATTTCCTCATGCCGGTCTAATCTTAATTCAATGTGGGATAAAATTGATCTTAAATCAAAAGAAGAGGTTGAAAAAGAAGGAAATGTATGGGGACTGCAATATTTGGAAGAATTAATTGGTGAATTAGTTGAATTAAAAATTAAAGCAAAAAAAGAAAACAACCCTATTTTGTATAATCAATTACGAATTTCATTAATGAGGGCACATGAGGCTCAAAGTGAATTAAATGAAAAATTAAAAAATCATTGATCATATATTTTCCCGTTTGTTCGACACATACACACATCAAATTATTATTACTTTTTTTATTTAAAGACTATGATTCATTTTGTTATTGAAAAATCCATAGTATTTACTCAAGTAGGTATCAAATTCTCATGTTAGAACAACAACTAAAACCAATCAAAGTATGCATTGTAAATGATTCAAATCTTATGCGAAAATATTTGGCTGATTTAATCAATATTGATGGAATCGAAATAATTTCAACAGCAATTGATGGTAAAGACGCATTATCTAAAATTTCTGTAAAAAAACCTGACGTGATTTTGTTGGATTTAGAAATGCCAAAAATGGATGGTTTAACATTCATTGATGAGATGGTAAAATCTGGAACACTGTTTCCCACTATAATTGTAAGTAATTTTTCACAAAATGGTTCGAAATTAGTTTTGGATGCATTAGAGAATGGCGCAGTTGATTTTGTCCCCATTCCGACAGATTCTAAGGATAATGAAAAACTTCAAGATGCTCTGATAACAAAAATAAAAATTGCTTACGAATCTGACCCAATACAACTAATTCAAGATAAAATTAATTCCCTTAAACCAAAACGAAAAGTTGTTCCAAGAACCGATACCTCTGAACGATTAGTTGTGATTGGTTCTTCTACTGGTGGTCCTGCAACAGTTCAAAAAGTTTTAAATGAATTACCTCATGACCTACCTGCAGGAATTTTACTTGTACAACATATGCCAAAGGAATTCACAACACAATTTGCTGCTAGATTATCTAATAACTCTGGATTTGTAGTTAAGGAAGCAGAGGAGGGAGATATTATCAAAGATGGTGAAATTCTAGTTGCACCTGGAGACTATCACATGATTGTACAACCAAATAGGAAAATCCACCTTGATTCAAGTGATAAAAGATTTGGCGTTAGGCCATCTGTAAATATGACAATGATTTCTGCATCTGAAGTTTATGGTTCTAGTCTAGTGGGGGTAGTTCTTACTGGGATGGGGCATGATGGCGGATTCGGAATGAAGTCAATTAAAAAAAGAGGCGGGCATACAATAGTACAAAATAAAAAAACCAGTGTGATTTTCGGTATGCCACAATCTGTAATTGATCTTAATGCTGCTGATCATATTTTGGACTTGGATGAAATTGCTGCAAAAATTTCTAAGGAGGTACAAAATCTTGTCAGATAACAACTATCGCGAGATGTATGTCTCTGAAGCATTAGAACATGTTGAAATGATTAATCAAACTCTTTTACAATTAGAAGAAAAACCCGATAACCGATCTTATCTAGATCAAGTATTTCGTTCTGCTCATACAATCAAAGGTATGGCATCAACAATGGGCTATGATGATACAAGAGAACTATGTAAAAATATTGAAAACATATTTGATAATATTAGAAATGGTGCTGAAAAACTAACACATCATCTTACTAGTGCACTTTTTGCATGTGTTGATCTTTTACAACAGATGATATCTGATGAAAAATTAAAAGTTGACTTGACACCATACTTGAAAAAACTGGAAAATCCTGAAGAGGAAATTGAAAATCTTCCTGTACGTGAATCTGTTGCAACAACAACATCTCCCACTATTAGAGTCAAAATGTCAGATCTTGATTCTTTGGTAAATCTAGTTGGAGAATTATTGATATCTAAAATGCGATTAGAACAAACAATTCAAGAAGAAAACATTGATGAGTCAAAACAAGTAATGACAGAAGTAACTCGTCTGATTACTGATTTACAGTACCAATCCATGCAGATACGACTTGTTCCACTTGATCAAGTTTTCAGTAGATTTAGTAGAACGGTACGCGATACCTCCCAAAAACTTGCAAAGAAAATTGATTTGAATATGGATGGTTCTGGAATTGAACTTGATAGAAGTGTTTTGGATTCCATTACTGATCCACTTTTACATATTCTAAGAAACTGTGTAGATCATGGCATTGAATCTACTGAAGATCGATTAAAATGCGGAAAATCTGAAACAGGAAACATTGCACTTACTGCTTCAAGAAAGGGCGAGAATATTGTTATCACAATAGTTGATGATGGAAAAGGCATTGATGTAGAGAGAGTAAAAGAAAAAGCAGTAGCTAATGGAATTATTACTCAAGAAGAAGCAAACAAAATGCCTCATCAAGAGGCAATTCAACTGATTAGATCCGCAGGATTATCCACTGCAAAAGAAGTAACTGATGTTTCAGGACGAGGAGTTGGAATGGATGTAGTGATATCTCAGGTAGAATCTGTTGGCGGGGTTGTTAAGATTACTAGTGAAAAAGGAAAGGGAACTACTATGGTGTTGTCTTTGCCTATGAGCCTTTCAATCATTAGAGGTCTATTAATTAAAGTAGCCGGACATAGATTTGTACTTCCACTTTCAAGTATAAACACCACCCTTAAAATAAATCCTGAAGAAATATTATTACTACATGGAGTTGAAGTAATAAAACTTCAAGGAAGAGTAATACCATTAATTCGACTAAACAAACTTCTAGAACTTGAAGGTACAGAATCAAATAATTCTGAGTCTATAACTATCATAGTAATTGAAGATAATGGTAAAGAACATGGATTTGTAGTTGATGGATTTGAGAAAAATCAAGACATTGTAATTAAAAAGTTAGATAAAAGTGAATCTTCGGATTTGTTTTCAAACGCAACAATTCTTCCTAATGGAAAAGTAGCATTAGTGATTGATCCTTCAATGTTAATTCATTAGGTGATTTGATGCTCTTACTAGATACTGAAATTCAAAAATTGACAGGAGCCTTTGATGATTTCATTACAAAAAAAACATGTAATGCATTGTCTACTTTACTAGATGAGCCAATTGAACATAAATTGTCTATGCTTGAAAATGATATGAATTCTGTTGAAAACAGTTGTTTACCATCCAATGAAATCAAAATGTGTTCGGTTAGATTAAACGGTAAAGGTGATCTTCACATTGAATTACTGTATACTACAAAATTAGATCATGGAGTAAAGATTGCATCAAAATTACTTGGTACTGAAGTCCATGAAATCGATGAAATGGGCACATCTGCCTTACAAGAAGTTGCCAACATTTTGACTGGTTCTTTCTTTAATGCTTTGTCTGAAAACACCGGTTTCCGCGTTGATCTTTCTACCCCTATATTCAAAGAAGGAAAATTACAAGATTTACTCTTAGAGCCCATATGTGATATTGTGAATCCTACAAAAGACGCCATAATCACAGATGTCCTTCTATATGGGAAAAACACTGGCATTGAAATTCATATGCTAATTATTCAGCATCCTGAACATGCAAGAAAATTGATTTCTCGTAAAGAAGAAAACTCCAAAGGAATTGAATATGAAAATTCTTCAAATGATAATTTATTAGAACAGAAAAATTCTGCAATTGATGCATTATTAGCAGATTTTGATTCGGAAGTAACTTCATCTGAAGGGAACTCTGAAATTGATTCATTATTGAATGATGTGTCCACACAAAATGATGTAATCAACTCTGAAATTGATTCATTACTAAAAAGTGAAAAGAAATAATTAATAATGTCTGCAAATAATTTACTAGAAACTACAAACGAAGTTTCGATTCCTATGGCAGGACTTGAAATTGGTAGTGGAAGTACTGTCTTACGAACTTTTGTTGGATCTTGTGTTGCAATTTGTATTTACGATGAAGCAAAAAAAATTGGAGGAATGGCACATGTTATGCTACCAAAAAATAATACTGGAAAATCCACCAAAGGTACAAAACAAGAAGGAAAATTTGCTGATGATGCAATTGATATTATAATTGAAAAACTCAATAATATTTCCTCTGATTTAAAATTACAGGCAAAGATTGCTGGTGGAGCAAAAATATTTTCTCATGAAAGTGAAACTGGATCACTAAATATTGGAAACAAAAACATTATTGGAATCCGTTTAATTTTACAAGAAAAAAAGATTCCTCTCGTTTCTCAATTAGTTGGAGCAAAAAATGGGAGATGGGTGACATTTCATTGTGGTGCCCAAAGAGTTATTGTAAAAGAAACTGGAGTCGAAAAAATAATCTGATGGAGCAAAAAATCATTCATAAACTGGATCCACTAATTAATGAATTCAAGAAAAAAACTGGAATAAACATCCACAATTTCAAACCTTCATTTTTAGAAAGACGTATACTTTTCAGAATGAGGAATCTTGGAATTTCAGATTATGATGAATATGTAAAATTATTGTCAACTAGTTTTGATGAGGCAAAATCACTATATGCGGTATTTTCAATTAATGTAACAAAATTTTTTAGAGATCCTCATGTTTGGGATAAATTAGAGCAAGATGTTCTACCTAACTTTCTTAATAAAACCCGATTTTCTCCATTTCGCGTCTGGAGTTGTGGTAGTGCATCTGGTGAGGAACCACACAGCGTTTCAATATTACTAAATGACTCACTAAAAGGAAACAAGATTAACTATCAAGTTTATGCAACTGATATCAACGCTGATGCCATTGCTCATGCAAAAAAAGGATTATACCAAAATGAAAATTTGGTCAATGTCAGTACTGAGAGACTAAACACTTACTTTGAAAAAACACCTGAAGGTCAATACCAGGTAAACTCTCAGATAGGAAAGCGAATTGAATATGAAAAAGTTGACATGATGAAAACTACTAGAAAACTTTTTGATATTGTTTTTTGTAGAAATGTTTTGATATATTATAACCGTGATGCACACGAACAAATTTTCAAAAAGTTTGCAGATGTATTAAAAAAAGATGGAATCTTAGTTCTTGGACAAGATGAATCAATGATTGGAACAAAAGGAAATGAATTCTTTGATTTATCCTATGCAAAAGAAAGAATCTACCGAAAAAAATCTCAATAATTTTAATAATATTTTATTTACATGAGCATATGCCTTTATGAAAACCAAATAATAGTGTTATTTCTATTAAGTTAATTCTTCAATGCTGAAGCTAAAATCTATAATGGATGTAATTGTTATGGGGTTTGCAAATGAGATAATTTGACCTGTAAGTTTTGCGGAGGCAGATATGCTGGACGTGTTAACACATTCAGGAGGTGATCCTACAGATGGACTAAATACTGCAACTGGGCCTTCAATTATGGCACAAATCTGAAATGTATGTGCGGCAGATAAATCCTCATTCCCTATGGTAAACGTAATTTGATCCATTTGAATCTCACCCAAAGGTGAAATTTCTTCGTTCCATACAATCTCAGTTAGATTACCTCTTGCAGTATAAACCACATTATTGTCGCTTGCACCAATGAGGTTGAAAGTAGGAGGAGTATTGAGACTAGCCGCAAGTCCGACAGTAGATACAGCTAATACTACAACGCCTATTGATGCAAGAATAAGCATGTTCATACAGAAAACCTACTCTTTAGATTATTAGCCTCCAGCTCGTTTATTTTAAAAAAGTCAATCTAGTTTTATTGAAACCATGATTTTGATTAATTAATTGTAAAAATAGGACTAATTGATTTTTTTCACTCTCAATTTTTTATTTGTTTGTATATTTTAAACAGACTTTTAGATATTAACAATCTCAAATCAAATCATGTATGAAAACTTTGATCACAAAACCATTGAACATGAAAATCATTGATACTGAAAAATCCTTTACAATTTCAATCAAGGAAGATTTTTAAAATGAGTGACGGTGTAAAAATTCTAGTAGTAGACGATGCATCTTTTATGCGAACCGTTCTCAAAGATATCTTGAGATCAAACGGGCTTGCATCTGACATTATTGAAGCCCCTGACGGCGTAGAGGCTGTAAGACAATACATTCAACACAAACCAGATTTGGTAACAATGGATGTCAACATGCCAAAAGCTGATGGCATTCAGGCTCTAAAAGGAATAATGAAAGTAAATCCAAATGCCCGTGTAATTATGGTCACATCAGTTGAACAAAAACATATTGTTCAAGATGCCATGAAGTCTGGAGCAAGAGATTACATAATAAAACCATTTGATAAAGCAAATGTGGGATTAGTGTTGAATAAAGTACTAAGCTCAAAATAGTGGTGTTATTTGCAAGTAAGTCAATTATCATCAGGTGATTTACATACATTAAGTAAAGTTATTAGTGAATTTATCGATGGCAACATGGTACCTTCTTTATCTACTCTAACTAATGATGAAGTAAAATTTGTATCAATTAAAACTAGTGAATTGGGCTTGAATGAAATATCAAATATTATTCCACAAACAGAATACAAAGAAAACGATGTAGGAATATACATTTCATGTGATGGAGATGTGAAACTTGGAATTTTATTTCATTTACCCTTAGCAGATGCAAAAAAATTAGCATCTATATTAACTGGTTCTAAAACAAATAGCGATTTGTCATCAATGGGAAAATCTTCTTTAACTGAAATAGGAAACATTTTGGCTGCCTCTTTATTTAATGCAATTAACGCAGAGAAAGGCTGTAAAATAACATCCTCTATTCCTGGATTGGCAATTGATACTGCAGAAGCGTTGCTAGAGTCCCCAATTATTGAAACGGCTGTATCTGATACGTTCATTCACACATTTGGTGAACTACATTGTATAAACTCTAAAATTATTATCTTTGCTTCAATATTCCAAGATCCTTTTGAGGCAAAAAAATTATTAAATACAATCGTAGAAACTTAAATTATTCTGCCAAAATGGAAGTACAATTCCATGAATAATTCCAGCTATTCTATAGACTAATTTGCTACACATCATGTATGGTTTTCAAGCTTACAAGGCTCTTGATCTTACTATCCTTGATGTCAGGAATGATTGTATTTCCTGGAACCGATGTTTATTCTTTTCAAGATTCCGCAATTGTGGGCGATTTTCCGCGTGATATTGACATTGATCCAATTTTAAATAATCTATATGTTACAAATTATGAATCTGGATCTATTTCTGTAATTGACTCAGAAAATATGATTGTCAAAGACACTATTTTCATAAATGATCAATCTAATCCTACAAAAATTGTTGTGGACTCTAATCGACATTTAGTATTTGTATCTGATAAAATCTCTGGAATTATTACTGTAATTGATGGACTCAGCGGGAAAATAATTAATTCTATAGATGTTGGAGATTCATTATGGGATCTAGATATTAATGACAAAAATGGAAAGCTGTATGTTTCTGACTTGATAAAAAATGAAATAATCATTATCGATACAGAAAATCTAAAAATAATTAAATCCATACATGTTGGTCAAAGTCCTTGGTCTGTTGTAATAAACCAAAAAACAAACATGATATATGTTGCAAGTGGAACTTCTGAAAGAATTCATGTGATTGATGGTAATACTGATAGTATAATTTATGAAATAAACCCTGGCGTGAAACCTTGGGGTCTGTCAATTAATGAAAAAAGCAATGTACTTTATGTAACAAGTTGGGATTCAAATTCAATTACCGTTATTGATCTTCAAAATAATGAAATAATATATGAAATTCCTATAGTCTCTGGGGCATGGCAAATGTCTACTAATCAAAACAATGGAGTAACAATTGTCTCAAATGAACATACAAATGAGTTGTATTTACTTGATGAGAATTCAAGACAATTTCAAACAATCACAGTATATGATTCACCTCAGGCCATGACTATTTCCCCCATCTCAAACACAGTTTATGTAACAAATCCTTTGGCAAACTCTGTCTCTTCTGTGACTTATGAATATGATGTCTCTGAACTTACCCCAATAATTGAAGATATAATTTCAGATAATAACTCTGTAAATGCAGAATTAATTTTAGAAGTTGTAGATGGCATATTTAAAATCCCTCAACGTCAAGAGATTGATACTGACTTGATTTCTGGGCTTTTACAAAATCTTGGAGTAACAGGTGAGTTTGATGGGAATGGAATTGCCCGTCTTTTGTTAGATGATTATAATAAAAAGAAGGAATTTCAACCTAAAACTGTACAGGTTTCTACCTGGATCATAGATATCGCAATGATGTTTACTGATAATCCTGAAAATTACTCAATCCCTGAAAAAGTAAATTGCAATGATGACTTCATTTTGCCTATTCATGACATTGATAATGTTAATCCATTTGAAATTTGGATTAATATTCTACCTATCTGTGCATTATCTTAATCAATTTTATTTTCTCGTAAAAACAAGAACGCTGTTCCAATAATGCCAATTCCTAGAACCACAACCAAGCAAATTGCTGAGATGTAAACCAGTGCAGGTATTGATTTTAACAAATAATTAAACTCTGTTTGATAAAGCGCACTTGTAGCTATTCCTGCAAAAATTAATGATACTGTGATAATGTTACCAAATACATTTGTACCACATAGATGAATCCATGATACAATATTACTAAATCTTGTAAACCCTCTATTCAGATTCGTTTCAATATGATTATAAAATATCCCTATAGTTACCAATCCCACAGTTAAACCAATTTGTAGAACAAATCCAAAAAAGAAAATCCCTAACTCGTCCATAAATGCAAACTCAAACATGTTTTCTATATCTCCATTGAAAACTAGAATTTGGTTTAGGAATAGTGCAATTGTTAATCCCATGACAATAGCACCTTGGATCATTGCGGATATGATGAATCTTTTTCCAAATTTCCCAGGTTTGAATTCATCAGAAATCTCAAGAAATTTCTGTGTTGAGATTTTTTTTTCTAAATTAACATAATCATGAAACTTCCCTAGTAAATGAGCCTCTTCTTTAGAATTATGTTCAAAATTATCATAATTATCAGAATTAAAAATTCTCATAGAAATAATCAGTGACATTTTGATAAATGGTATAATGTGTGTTAATTGAACGAACTGTCTCAAATCAAAAATCTATACTATACTTGTTTGAACTGAACAAACAATATGTGATTAACAAGAAATACGTCCAAAAAATATGCGAAAAAGAATTTTAGTGGCAGAAGATAACAAATTCATAGCTATGCAATATACAAAATTACTTGAAAATCAAGATTATTCGGTAGAAATAGCAATTGATGGTGATGAATGTATTCAAAAATACGCCAAAAGCATTAGTGAAGATTCTGATGAGAATAAATTTGATGTCTTAATTTTAGATCATTCAATGCCAAAGAGAAGCGGTGCAGAAGTAGCAGCAGATATTTTATCTTTAAATCCTGATCAAAAAATCATTCTTGCATCCGCATATGCATTATCTACTGAAAAAAACTATTCAAAATTAAAAAATAGAGTCTCCTTTCTTCAAAAGCCTTTTGAACTTTCAAAAATTTTGGAATTAGTATAGAATTCTTATAAATAGGACAAATTACAAATTCTAATTATTTTTTACAGTTTTTTCTAAATAAGGTGGATCAGTGGTTTTCCAATTAAGATCAAATGTTACTACTGGAAGAGTGATTTCAAAAACAGGATGTCCGTTGTAATTATGTGCTGAAATTTTTCCATTATGTGCATCTACAATTTTTTTTGAAATGTATAATCCAAGTCCAAAACCTGTAATGTTGTTATTCCCTTTTGTAACAAATTTCTTGAAAATTTTTGGTAAAACTTCCTTTGGAATTTCAGGCCCTGTATCACTAAAAGAAAGTTTTAGTATTTTTTCATCTTTTAGTAAATTGGTCTGAATCTTAATTTCTCCAGACTCGGTGAATTTAATACAATTATCTAAAATATTTCTAAAAACTTGCTTGATTCTTGTCTTGTCTAAATTTATCATAATGTCTACATCTAACCTTGTTTTGATCGGCACTTTTCTGTCAGGGTTAAAATGTTCCGAATTCACAACTTCTTGAATTATGTTATTAATACTGATTTTCTCTAGATGCAATTCTAATTCATCATTTTCAATTTTTGTAAGATCAAGCACGTTATTTGCAATATTTTCCAAGTTAAATGCAACCGTAGATATTCCTTCTAACGCCTCTTGGTTAGTTATTATTCCTGTTTTGGCAAGTTCCACAAAACCAAAAATTGGTTGAATTGGGCCTTTTAATTCGTGAGACGCAATAGCGACGAACTCCCCCCTTTTCTTGTCCATCTTCCTTAATTTTTTATTAAGTTTTTGAAGATTTTTCGTTTTATTCCTTATTTCAGATTTCAGGTTTGCGTTTGTTTGATTAAGAAAGAAAACTAGCATTGTGGTGATAATCCCTATCAAAATTATCATTATCCATTGCAAAGTCTGAAAATTGCTTATGATGTGGCCTATTGATAATTTAGAAGCTACAGAAATAGTCTGTAATGCTTGTTCAATATCCTTAATTTTCTCTAATAATTCTACTTGTAATGATTTCAAATTGTCATATTCTAGTAAAAAATCAGATTCTCTGTCTTCATAAAAATAATTTAATGCCCTAAATGCACTATTTTCATAAATTAAATGTAATTCATAGAATGAGAGGACATTTCTTTTAAGTTCTAAAGATTTTTTTTCAGTGAGTAATTCGTCTGTTTTTTGATTATCAATGATTAGATCATTAAAATCCAGAACCTCATTTTTTATTTCAGTACTATATATCCAAAAATTTCCTGCACCATTATAGTTTTTTTCTGATTTCAATTTTTCAAAAACAATTATTTGTTTTTCATATTTGATTTTGATATTGTCCAAATTTAATATTTTTTGACTATATTCTACATGATAATTAGAATTTTGATTAATTTCTTCCATTGTTTTGATGGTATACACTGAAACAACTCCTAACAACAAGATTATCATTGCAATACAAATTCCAATTCTAAATTGTGAGTAGCTTGAGACCTCTAACAACATTATTTTTCAATTTAACTCAACTTGAATTACTGGTTGTTTGTATTAAACAGACATTACTGTTTGTTCAAAATTTTTCAACAACTCTTTTTGATATAGAAAAGATTCAAACAAATATGGTTACAACCATAGTTGTAGATGATGATTTTGATACCGTTGAAGTCTTTTCAGAATTTCTAATGTTACGAAACATCGATGTATTGGGAAAGGCGTATAATGGTCTAGATGGCATCAAATTGTATGAGAAAGTACGCCCAGATATCGTATTTTCAGACATTTGGATGCCTAAATATGACGGATTTTATCTCTTGACAAATTTGAAAAAAACTTATCCGGATTCAAAGGTCATTATGGTTACTGCAGATCTTACTCATGAAACAGATGAAAAATTGAAAAAATCAAAAGCAGATTCGGTAATATTCAAACCTTTCAAAATCAATCATGTCATGGAGGCAATAGAAAGTACCCTAAAAGATGTTGAGCAACCTATTACAAATAGGATATAAATAATACGGAGGATAAATTTGGGTATTGGAAATTTTAATTGTTGAAGATGAAGTCGATTTACTTGAAGAATATAAAATTTTTCTTGAAACAAATCATCATACTGTAACAACTGAAGAAAACGGAGAATCAGCTCTAAAAACATACTTCTCAAAATTGGATGCAGAGCCTGACTCGGTTCCTTTTGATATAGTTATTTTGGACTATCAATTACCTGGAAAAAATGGAATGGAAGTTGGTTCAGAAATTTTATCTAAATGTCCTAAACAAAGAATCTTGTTTGCTTCGGCATATGTCGAAGATACGTTAAAAGAATCAATAAAAACTTTGAAACAGATTGTAGAACTTCTTCAAAAACCATTTAGTCTTGATATGTTATTGAAAATTATTGAAGATACCACTGCATATAAAGAACTAGAAAAGCTCAATGTAGATATTAAAAATCTAAAAGATCTTGAACCCACACATTCACAAATAACTACATATTTGGATATTATGAAAAAACTTCATGACGATTTAAAATGATTTTATTTTCTTCTTGGTAAAATAAAATTTTAGAAGAAAAATATTATCTCCAATGAATTTCACAAACTTAATCTGTATCATGCCAAAATCAAGTTTGTGTAAAAACGACATACATATGATAATAGTTGATTCAGTTGAAAATAATTTGCTTGTATGAAAAATTAAACAAGAAATCAAATGAAATATTAACAAATAGTCTATTTCGTGAATTTGAAAATTCGGTGAGTATGATGAAAATAATTGATTCACAAAAGCTCGAAAAGAACTCAATTAGTAATATTATCAACAAATCCATTGAACGTATAATTGAAGATATTGCTAGTCACATAATCAACAATGAATCATCATTTTTGAGCTCAAAAAATACTAAAGAAATGGCAAAATCAATTGAAAAATTTCTCAAGGATTCAAATCTTGGAAACTTTGAGTATGTACAAAAAACAGGGAAAAATATTTTTAGAGTCGAACATTCTTCAGGAACTAACGGTAGTGAATTTTTTAAAAAATTTTTTGAGAAAATATTTGAGATCTGCTTAAAAGATTATTCATTTCACATTATTTCTAATGAAAGTCATGTGTGTGTAATATTTAGATAAAAATTACAGATTTGAGATTAACTGTTCTTTAATCGAAGGAACATTTTCATTAATATGAATAGAGTGAATCTTTTTCTTTTTAATTGTACCAACTAGTGTTATATCCCTAGTCAAAATACTATCCGTTATCCAATCAATAGATATTTTCAATTTTTTATCAAAGGTAGGAACTTTTGACAAATAATAAGCTCTCCAAATCACCCATGCAAAAATTCCGCTAATATTATGTCCTGCAATAGTGGCTATTCCGGTCCTATCTCCAAGAATGGCCATAACTCCCAAACTGTGGAACGAAAACTTTTTCAATTTTTTCTTGTGATTATATAGTAGTACTAAATTTTCAGCTATCAGTTTTCCTTCTTTAATTGCATGCTGTGCAGTTGAGGGATGGAAACTGTCCTTTGAATTATCTTTTATCAATGCGCAATCTCCTAAAACAAAAACATTTTCTCGCTTTTTCATTCTTAACATTTCATCAACTAAAATTCTTCCATTTGTTCCATGTTCACATTTTAATTTAGAAACAACTTTGTTCATAGTTATTCCTCCAGTCCAAATTAGTGTAGCGCAAGATAATTTTCCTCCGTCATTCAACATTACATATTCTTCACCTGCATCATTAGCTTTAGTATTTTTCAAGATGTTAATACCATCTTTTTCAAGAAAATCCCAAGCTTTCCTTGACAATTTTTCATTTATTTCAGGCAAAATTCGTTCACTTGAAGAAATCAAAATCATGTTGATATTTTTTGGATTTATACTTGGGTATGATTTTGAAATTGAGCGTTTAACAAATTGATTGATTGCACTTATTGTCTCAACTCCTGCAAACCCAGCTCCGACAACAACAAATGTCAATAGTGTTCTTTGAAATTCATAATTCCCTGTTTGAGCAGCTTGCTCTAGCATTAATATGACATGATTTCTAACTGCAATTGCATCTTCAATGTTTTTCATAGGAAAGGAATGTTTTTCCAAGTTATGATTCTTAAAAAAATTGCTTTTTCCTCCTAATGCCAATATTAGATAATCATATTCTAATGTGCGCACTTTGTTATCAAACGATCTTTGAATAGTTACTAATTGCTGGTCTAGATCAACTGAATCTACAGTTGCCTGTAAAAATTTTGCTTTTTTGCAAAAATACCGTATAGGGGTAGAAATGTTACTTGGATGTAATAATCCTGAAGTTACCTGAGGCAGCATTGGAGTAAAAAGAAAGAAATTTTCCTCAGAAACAATTGTGATGTCAACTTGTTCTTTTTGAAATTTTTTTTCAATTTCACGTAATGTTGTAATTCCGCCAAATCCCCCTCCCAATATCAAAATTTTTTTGACAGATGTAGAATTGCTTTTGTGTGCCGTTATGTAATGAGAATAATATTCTGATTCTAAATGAAACTCAAGATTGCAATGATTGCAATTAATAGCAGGCATATTAAATTAAAAATTAACAATCTAAAAACAACATGTTTGTTTAATATGTGCAAAAAAGATCATTTTTGCTAGAATTTACTAATTGTAAACTGTTCAACCTGATCATACAAACACCAGATTATATCTTACAAAAAAAATTCTAAAAGATGCATGTAAAGACTGCATCTATAGTAATAGTTCTTGTGACTGTTTTACTCTTAGCTCAAACGGTAACAATTGTAGATGCACATCATAAACCCAAAGATAAAGGTGAGATAAGAAAAGCAGCTGAGAAAAAATCTGAGGCTTATGATTCTCAGGGAAATCTAAGGACTGTAGTTGATGAAAAAAGAAAGGCATGGATT
>SMVA01301162.1_pt1 | contig 23070 bp, 21 predicted proteins | sample 2456451 | NCBI WGS metagenome assembly SMVA01 (sample SAMN11095933, study PRJNA526329) | marine sediment metagenome | biome: Marine sediment; feature: Surficial sediment; material: Deep marine sediment; isolation source: Hadal surficial sediment | place: Pacific Ocean | collected 2014-05 | depth... | reverse complement strand
CGCGGCGAATGCGAAGAAGGCGGTGCTTGGGATGTTTGTCGGCGTTGTAATCGTCGAACTGTTGATGATGCTTATCGCACTGGTCGGTTTTGCGATCTACGCCGATGACCCGCGCTTCTTCATGGCTGACGGTTCCATCAACCGCGCAATGGCGGAAGAGATCATCCTGCGCATCGGCTTCGAACAGTTGCCGGTGATCATTGGTTCGCTATTGCTCGCCGCCGGCGCCGCTATCATCATCTCCACTGGTAATACCTTCCTGATGGTGACCTCGACCAACGTAACCAGGGATATTGTGCAGGCATTTTTCTTCAAAAACGCGAACCCGAAACAAATCGTCGCCATACAACGCGTAACCATCATCGGCATTGGCGTACTCGCATTCCTGATGATGAGCCAGTTTGAGACCATCCTCGAAATGGCGCTGATCTCCTACACGATGATCGGTGCATCACTGGCACCGGCATTACTGGCCGCATTCTTCTGGAAACGCGTGAGCCGCATTGGGGGCCTGGCATCCATTGCGTCCGGCATGTTCACGGTTATCGGCATTGCCGTAATGAACTCGATCTACAAGGACAGCGCAGATGGCGTGCAGCTGCTGGGGGTGTCATTCCCGATGGACACGGATTACATCGCGATTCCGGCAGTGATCATTTCGGTGCTGACGTTAGTGCTTGTCAGCCTGGTAACGGCAAAGCCGGAAGAAAGCGATTGGCGAGAATTTATCGAAGCGTGATGTTTGACAAAATCGCGGCTGGAAGCCGCTCCTACGTTACGATTGGTAGGATCGTAGGAGCGGCTTCCAGCCGCGATTTTGTCAGCGGCCGCCGCGTCGTTTTGTGCATGTATGCAAGTATGTCGCGTAGCACAGAGACGTGCGAGAGCGACCTAACCAAAAATCACTCCGCCGCTGCAGATTCTTCTTCCGCATCATCCTTGACCACAAAAAACTTCGACATCAAAATGCCGAGCTCAAAGAGCAGGTAAACCGGCACCGCGAGCAGCGTCTGACTAATGATATCCGGCGGCGTCAGGAACATGCCCATGATGAACGCGCCAAGGAATACATAGGGCCGCGCTTTCGATAATTTGTCCGGTGAGGTCAAGCCAGTCCAGACAACAAGAACAGTTGCAATCGGTACTTCGAATGCGATGCCGAAGGCAAACACAATCGTCGTAATAAAATCGAGAAACTGTGAGATATCTGTCTGAACCTCGACGCCTTCAGGGGCTACCGCGGTGAAGAATTTGAACATCAGCGGAAACACGACGTAGTAGGCAAACGCAATGCCCATATAGAAAAGGACAATACTCGAGGCCAGCAACGGCATCGCGAAGCGTTTTTCTTTCCTGTACAAGCCGGGCGCGACGAATGCCCAGATCTGGTACAGCACGACCGGCATTGCAATGAACAGCGCAACGTATAACGTCAGTTTGAAGGGTGTTAGTAGCGGGGATGCAACCTGGGTTGCAATCATTGCACCACCCGGGAGCACTTCACGCAGGGGTTCGGAAACGAGTGTAAAAATGCGGGTCGAGAACGGCAACAGACCGATGAACACGATGACAACAGCGGCGGCAATTTTGAGCAACCTGCCGCGCAGTTCAACCAGGTGAGAAAGCAGCGTACCTTCCGACAGCGCTTCGGAATTTTCTTCGGTGGTTTCGGTTTTCGTCTCTTCAATCACGAGGATTTTTTCGTCGCTACCTCGTCAGCGGTCTCTGCCGTTTTTTCTGCAGACGACTCTTTCTTGCTTCGAGTTTCGCTGGCTACGGCAAGATCGTCATCATCTTCATCGAGATCATCGTCGCCAACGCCGGTGCCGGCTTCGCCTTCTTCGTGCGCTTCGGAAAATTCATCATCGTCGGGTGGTGGCGTGTTTCCTGGTTGCGAAGAGGGTTCGCGATTCGGTGGCTTGATGTTCAGGTCTTTTTCGAAGTTGAGCTCATCTTCAAGCTGGCGCCGCATGACGCGCGTCATGCGACGTGCCTGGCCCAGCCAGTTGCCCAGTTGATTGGCCACGCGCGGCAAACGCTCCGGGCCCAATACAATGAGCCCGACCAGTGACAATATGATCAGCTCCCAAAAGCCGATTCCGGACATAACGGGTTCCCGAGCTAGCTGCGATTTTCTTTGCTGGGCTCATCGACCGGCGTGTTGTCAAAACTTGCATCAGTTGACTGGTCGCCGATCTGTTCGGTGGATTCCTTTTCGGCTTCATTGACTGCAGACCGAAATCCCTTGACGGCGCTGCCGAGGTCGGAGCCGAGCGTACGCAGCCGCTTGGTGCCGAAAATCGCAAGCACGATGACAAGAACGATCAATAGTTGGACCGGACCGATGTTGGCAAACATCCCTTTTAACTCCTGAGGCTGTTGCGCCTCTTAAAATATGACTTTCGCTCCGGCTCGTTGCTTCGAGCGGGGGCGAATTATGTTCATGATACCGCTGCCAACGCAACAAAAACGAACAGAGATCACGCCTGCAGCCAGAATGTAACGGGGCCGTCGTTGTCGAGTGATACTTTCATGTGGGCGCCAAATTGCCCTGTTTCGACAACCGCAAGCTGCTTCCTGCATTCGACGACAAAATAGTCGAATAATTCCCGGCCGAGTTGCGGTGTTGCAGCCCTGGTGAAGCTGGCTCGCGTGCCCTTCTTGGTATCGGCCGCCAGCGTAAATTGCGGTACCGCCAGCAGAGCGAGTCCTTCATCAAGGAGGCTCAGGTTCATGCGGTCTTCTGTATCGGAAAACACCCGATAGGTGAGCACCCTTGTGGCGAGCCGCGCTGCCTTCGCCGCTGTATCGTTTGGCTGCACCGCAATAAGCGCGAGCAATCCAGGCCCAATCGATCCAACATCCGCGCCATCCACCGTTACCCGGGCAACGGATACGCGCTGGATAAGGGCGATCATGATTCAGGTGTTCGCAGTGGCATCTGTCGCCATGATACCGGCCTTGAATGCGTTACCCAAAGGGGAGTGCGCTGAGAAAATTCGCGTTTATCGTCCGATCCGCCAATAACACTGGCAACGACAGCGCCAAGTTCGTGGCAGGCTCGTAGTCGCGGGAAGAGCGTCCCGTCAAAGCTATGCGAGGAGCGAATGCCGGGACAGCAGCGGGCCAGGGACGGCCAAGACTGTCTTCCCGCGCCAGGGATGGGGGGCCTCGGTCGTTAGACCGAGGCCTTTTTCCCAAAATTTCTTACGCATTATTCCACAATTGTAGGAATTATCGCTCGTATTCGATTTAAATATCCACTTATCTAAATAAATGCTAAACGTGGATAATTACTACTATAATACTGGGGAAAATATCTTTTTGTGGGATGCGCTGATCCGAAAAAACCGTTTTGCTGTGCGGTGCAGGCCCACTACACTAGGCGGCCAATCAATCAAAAGCAACGAGAAGCGCCACATGAAAAGAAGAGATTTTGTCAGTGGTCTGGCCCTGGCGGCAGGCGCTACGGCCTGTAGCCGGCAGCAAGCGGATTGCGGGCCGACCGATACTCCATCCCGCGAGACCTTCGAGTGGAATATCGTCACATCGTGGCCGCCAGGGCTACCAGGGCTTGGTGTTGGCGTTGAGCACCTTGCGGAGCGAATCGAAAAGGCAACGAATGGCCGCTTAAAGATCAAGGTCTTCGCCGGTGGCGAACTGGTGCCTGCCCTCGAAGTGCTGGATGCAGTCAGCCTTGGCACGGTGCAGATGGGTCATGACTCTGCTTACTATCATCGCGGCAAGGTGCCGGCCGCGCAGTATTTCACGACCATTCCGTTCGGCCAGACCGTGCATGAGATCAATGCATGGATTTATTACGGCGGCGGCCTGGAGTTGTGGCGTGAGCTGTATGAGCCCTTTAACGTCATACCGTTTCCGGCAGGGAACACCGGCGTTCAGATGGCCGGCTGGTTCAACAAGGAGATCAATACGGTTGACGATCTCAAAGGTCTCAAGATGCGCATACCCGGAATGGGCGGCGAGGTGATGCAACGGGCGGGCGCGACGCAGGTCACGGTGCCGGCCTCGGAGATATTTACCGCACTGCAAACCGGCGCCATCGACGCCGCGGAATGGGTTGGCCCATACAACGATCTATCGCTCGGTCTGCATAAAGCCGCGCGCTACTACTACTACCCGGGCTGGCATGAAACGAGCCCGATGCTGCAGTGCACGATCAACCTGGATGCATGGAAATCCTTGCCCGGGGATATCCAGGAAATTGTTGCGAATGTATGCCAGGCGATCAACTTGGACATCATGGCGGAGTACACCTGGGGCAACGCAATGGCACTTGAGCAAATGAAAAAGGATCCGAATATCGAGATCCGCAGGTTGCCGGACGATGTGCTGGCTTTGCTGAAACGACTCAGCAGGGAGGCGATCGAAGAATTATCGGCGAAAGATGAATGGGGCGCGCGAATCCAGGCTTCGTTCGATGCATTTCAGAGAATATCGGTGCCTAACCAGCGCATCAGCGAGCTCGCATACATGAACGCGCGCGAATTGTAATCAAGCATCGCCCGCTGGGGCGGGCTCCTACGACACCTTCGCGCTTCGATCTGCCGTAGGAGCTCGCCTGTAGGAGTTCACCTGTAGGAGCCCGCCGGTAGGAGCTCACCGGTAGGAGCTCGCCCCAGCGAGCGATTCCTTAACTGCCGTAAATCTTGTCCGGCAACCACGTAACCAGGTCAGGGAATGCGGCGAGGATCAGCAAGGCGAAAATCTGAATGCAGACAAATGGGATGACGCCGCGATATATCTGGCCGGTGGTCACTTCCGGTGGCGCGACTCCGCGCAGGTAAAATAAAGCAAAGCCGAATGGCGGCGTCAGGAAAGACGTCTGCAGGTTGATGGCAATCATGATGCCGAGCCAGACAGGATCGATTCCCATCGACAGCAAAACCGGGCCAACGATCGGCACGACGACAAACGTGATCTCGATAAAGTCGAGCACGAAGCCCAGTAGAAACATCACCAACATGACCACCAGCACCGCGGCGAAAACACCGCCGGGAAGGCCGTCGAGAACTGCACGGACGCCGTCATCGCCGCCGTAGCCGCGGAACACGAGTGAAAAAACTGACGCGCCGATCAGAATCATGAAAACCATGCTGCTAATGCGCAGTGTGCCGCGCATGATTTCCCTGAGTCGTTCCATTGATAATGCCCGTCGCTGCAAGGCGATTAGCATGGCACCCGTTGCGCCAACACCGGCGGCTTCGGTTGGCGTTGCAAAGCCACCAAGGATCGATCCAAGCACGGCGAAAATCAGAATGAGTGGCGGCGCCAGTGCATTGAAAACTCTTCCGATCGAAACATTATCCTCATCGGATGAGACATGCGCGGGCATGGAGTCCGGTTTCACGATTGCCGTAAACATGAGCCAAAGCACGTACAGAAGAACCAGCAGCAAACCAGGAATCACCGCGCCCGCAAACAAATCGCCGACAGAAACGGTGTCCGGCGAAAAGATTCCCTGGGAAAGCTGCGCCCGCTGGTATGCGGACGACATGACATCGCCAAGCATGACGAGAATGATTGATGGCGGAATGATCTGCCCGAGTGTGCCGGAGGCGCAGATGATGCCGGTCGAAATCTCTGGCGAGTAGCCGCGTTTCAGCATCGTTGGCAGTGACAGCAGCCCCATCGTCACGACGGTCGCACCGACAATGCCGGTGCTTGCCGCAAGCAACATGCCGACCAGCGTGACGGAGATACCGAGACCGCCGCGGAGAGATCCAAACAGGGCACTCAGCGTCTCGAGCAAATCTTCCGCGATACGCGCTCGCTCGAGCGTGATACCCATGAAGACAAACAGGGGCACTGCGATGAGGGTTTCGTTGGTCATGATGCCGAAAATGCGGCTCGGCAGGCCGAACAGGAATGCAGATTCGAAGCTGCCGGTCAAGGCGCCGATCAGGGCAAAAATCAAGGCCGTGCCACCCAGCGAGAATGCCACCGGGAAGCCGGCGAGCAGCAGCACGATGACCGCCAAAAACAGGAGCAGCGCAACCCATTCCATCGTCAGTTCCTCTTGATGCTTTGCGCAGACCGCAACAGCAAGGACATTCCTTGCAGCCCGACCGCGATCGGCATGACGATAAGGACGGTTTTCAGGAGTGGCACGAACGGATAGGGCAAGCCTCCGGCATTGCGCGAGACTTCACCAAGCGACCAGGACGCGGCAACGTAGTCCCAGGAGGTCCAGACAAAAAGCGCGCACATCGGAAAAACGAAAAACGTGACGCCAAGCAGGTTCACCCAGGCACGTCGACGCTCGCTCATTTCGCGATAGAAGATATCAACGCGGACATGTTGTTCGTGTTGCAGGGTGTAAGCGGCACCGAGCATGAAGACGACGGCATGTAACCAGGTCAGCGATTCCTGCAGCCATATCAGGCCGACATCGAATACATAGCGCATTACGACGATGATAAAGGTCACCAGCACCATCGCCAGGGTCAACCAGGAAGCAGTCCGTCCGGTAGCCTCGCTAAAGCGATCGATGTAAGCGCCGATGCCGCTATTCGTGTCGCTCATTTGTCTGCGAGATCAGTGCCGCCAGAACGTGGGCGTGATCAGAACCAGGAGTGTGAAAATTTCCAGGCGTCCGAGCAGCATCCCGAAAATTGCAATCCACTTGGCGGGGTCGCCGAGCGTCATGAATCCCGCTGCCACCTCACCCAGTCCTGGACCAAGGTTATTCAGGGTAGCGGCGACAGCGGAGAACGCCGTTACCTGGTCGAGGCCTGTCGCCAGCATGGCAAGTAGCATCATGCCGAATACCACGATGTAAACGGCGAAGAACCCCCAAACCGCGTCAACGACACGATACGGCACAGCGCTTTGGCCGAGCTTGACCGGTATCTCTGCATTCGGGTGAACCAGCCTGATGATTTCACGATAGCCTTGCTTTACGATCAGCAGACAACGTATGACCTTTATCCCACCAGCGGTGGAGCCCGCTGAACCGCCGACGAAACTGGCGAGGATCAGCAGCACCGGCAGCGCGCCGGGCCAGGATGCATAGTTGGCAGTCGTGAACCCGGTCGTCGTTGCAATCGATACTGCCTGAAACAAACCGTTGATGATGGTGTCACTGTTATTCGCATAGGTTCCAAGAAATGTCAAAGATCCGATGACGATCGCCGACAGCATGAGCAACATCAATGCGTAGGCTTTGAATTCTGGATCCTGTGCGTAGTGCCTGACTGACACGTTGTTCCAGGCAAAAAAGTGTAGTGAAAAATTGATGCCGGCAAGGAACATGAAAACAATGGCGACCATGTCGATAGCAGGACTGTCGAAATATCCAATGCTGAGATCATGCGTGGAGAATCCGCCGATCGCGACAGTCGAAAATGCATGGCACAAGGCGTCGAATAAATTCATTCCGGCCAACAGGTAGCCTATCAGGCACATCAGCGTGAACCCGACGTAAACGTACCAGAGTGCTTTGGCCGTCTCGGTGATGCGTGGTGTGAGTTTCGAGTCCTTGACCGGCCCCGGTGTTTCAGCGCGTAACAGCTGCATGCCACCGACACCAAGCATTGGCAAAACGGCGACTGCGAGGACGATGATGCCCATGCCGCCCAGCCACTGCATTTGCTGGCGATAATAGAGAATGGCCTTTGGCAGGGTGTCCAGGCCGCTTAGCACGGTCGCTCCGGTCGTAGTAAGACCAGAAACTGACTCGAAAACCGCGTCCGTAAACGACATCACGGGCGCATCGGACAGCAACAGTGGCAACGCGCCGGTCATGCCGAGTCCGGCCCAGAATAAAGCGACCACCAGGAAGCCGTCACGCAGCCGCAGGTCCTTGCGAGAATCCCGCACCGGGTACCAGAAAAGGAGCCCTACGAAGAGCGTTATGCCGAAGCTTTCAACAAAAGGCGTCCACGATTGCTCTTGGTAAATCAGGTCAACGACGACGGGCGGCACCATCGTAATGCTGAACATCATCAGCAAGAGTCCCAGGATGCGTTGCACGACTAAGCGATTCATTTGCTTGTTTGTATTTTCAGCCGGGAAGTTTCAGATAAACGACACGCCAACCTGAAACAGCTTTTCAAGCCTGTCAACCTTTCGCCGGTCGGTCATGAAGAGGATCACATGGTCATCGGTTTCAATTACGGTATCGTGATGCGCGATGATGACCTGATCACCGCGGACGATCGTGATTATGTTGGTACCACGCGGCAACTCGATGTCTTCGATTTTTCTGCCGACAACATTCGACTCCTCCGGCGTACCGTGTGCGACGGCTTCTATCGCCTCCGCGGCGCCGCGACGCAGAGAATGCACTTTGACGACATCGCCACGGCGAACGTGCGCCAATAAGGAGCCGATGGTTATCTGCTGCGGCGATATCGCGATGTCGATGGAGCTGGCTTCGACAAGTTCCGCGTATGCAGGCCTGTTGATCAAAGCCATTACCTTGCGTGCACCGAGCCGTTTGGCCAGCATGGCTGACAATATATTGGCTTCTTCTGCATTGGTCAGCGAACAGAAGACATCGACGTTGTCGATGTTCTCTTCGAGCAGCAATTCCTCATCCGCGGCATCGCCTACCAGGACAATGGCTTTGTTAAGCTGCTCGGAAATAGTGCGGGCTCTCTTGCTGTCGCGCTCGATGATCTTGACCTGGTTCGTATGTTCAAGAGCAAGCGCAAGGCGTACGCCAATATTGCCGCCACCAGCAATGACGACCCGGCGTACTGGATCGTCCAGCTTGCGCATTTCGCTCATGAAAACCCGAACGTCCTGTCGCGCGACAACAAAAAATATTTCGTCACCTTCACGAATTATCGTGTCACCGTCTGGTTGCAGGGACTTGCCGTCGCGATAAATTGCGGCAATGCGGCCCTCGGTATTCGGAATGTGTTCCTTGAGTGTCGCTATTTGCTGGTCGACCAGCAGGCCACCGTGATCCGCTCGTGCTCCAACCAGGCGGACACGGCCGTTTGCGAAATCGAGTACCTGGAGAGCGCCTGGATACAGGATCAGCTGCTCGACATATTCGCAGACCAGTTGTTCCGGACTGATACGCACGTCAACCGGAATCGCCTCCTGCGTAAAAAGCTTCCGTGCATTCATGTATTCGGCGGAACGGATACGCGCGATTTTTGTAGGTGTCTTGAAAAGCGTGTAGGCGACCTGGCAGGCAACCATGTTGGTTTCGTCGGCGTCGGTCAAGGCGACGATAATATCGGCGTCATCGGCACCCGCGCGGGCGAGCACGTCCGGATAAGCTGCATGTCCCACGACGGTGCGGATATCGAGCCGGTCCTGAAGTTCACGCAGAACTTCGGCGCTCATGTCGACCACAGTTACTTCGTTAGCCTCTTCGCGCGACAGATGGTATGCCGCGGAAGAGCCGACCTGGCCGGCGCCGAGAATTAGTATTTTCATTTCCTGTCCACGGCTCTATTCTTATGGCGCATTTTACATGTAATCGAGATTGGCATAACTAAGCACCAGCCATTTTGTGCCGGCGGTCTCAAAATTAACCTCTACCCTTGCATGTGCCCCCTGCCCTTCGCAGTTGAGAATTACACCATCGCCGAATTTACCGTGCCGGACGCGCTGACCGAGTTTTACGCCCATGCTTTCGCCGGGCGCGATGCCGCCAGTATGGCCGCGCGAACGCGGGCTGATGGGACGACTGACCTGTACCCGTGGCCGGATCTCCTCTACCAATTCCTCGGGAATCTCGGCGATAAAGCGCGAGGGCTGTGAAAAACTGTCCATGCCGTGCAGCCGCCGTTGCTCTGCATAGGTAATGTATAAAGTCTGCTTGGCGCGCGTGATGCCGACGTAACAAAGCCGGCGCTCTTCCTCAAGCCCGTTCGGATCGGCCACGGAGCGCTGGTGGGGGAACAAGCCGTCCTCCATGCCGCAAAGGAACACCAGCGGAAACTCAAGACCTTTCGCGGAATGCATCGTCATCAGTTGTACGCAATCCTCCCATGCCTCGGCCTGGCCCTCCCCGGCCTCGAGCGCCGCATGCGACAGGAACGCGTCGAGCGGTGTCATTTCTTCCGCAGCATCCGCTTTAAAACTTCTGGCTGCACTGACCAGCTCTTCGAGGTTCTCCACTCTTGTTTCGCCGCGTTCGCCTTTTTCTTTTTGAAAAAACCCGATCAATTCGCTGCCATGAATGACCTGATCAATTTGTTCCTGCAGCTCAAGATTCGTCGTCTCCCTGGCCATGTTTTCGATCAGGTTGAGAAACACGACCACAGAGGATGCGGCTTTGCTGCCGAGTGTCCCGCTGGCGACGGCCCGGGCTGCCTGCCACATCGAACAACTATTCGCGCGCGCATAAGCACGCATGGTTTCTACGGTTCGAGCGCCGATACCCCGCGTGGGCCGGTTGATAATGCGTTCAAAGGAGGAGTCATCGTTACGATTCTGGATCAATCGCAGATAGGCCAGAGCGTCCTTGATTTCGGCGCGCTCGAAAAATCTTAAACCCCCGTACACACGATAGGGCAGTCCGGCGTTGATCAGGCTTTCTTCCAGCACCCGCGACTGGGCATTGGAACGGTACAGCACAGCGGCGTCGGCGCGAAGATTTCCCTGGTCGCTCCAGTCGCGTAGCCGGCCGACCACGAAATCGGCTTCGTCGCGTTCGTTATAGGCTGAGTAGAGCCGAATCGCATCGCCATCGGCGCCCGCTGTCCAGAGGTTTTTGCCGATGCGTGAATCATTGTTTGCGATGACCGCATTGGCGGCATTAAGAATCGTCGCGGTCGAACGGTAGTTCTGTTCGAGTTTGATCACGGACGATGTGGGAAAATCTTGCTGGAATTGATGGATATGCTCTACGCGCGCGCCGCGCCAGCGATAAATTGATTGGTCGTCATCGCCAACAACGAAGGGAATTCCATCCTTACCAGCAAGCAGCCGCAGCCACGCGTACTGGATGGCGTTCGTATCCTGAAATTCGTCAACCAGCAAATGCCGAAAGCGCTTTTGATAATGCTGCAATATGTCGGAATGGTCGCGCCAGATTTCATGGGCGCGCAACAGCAACTCCGCAAAATCGACCAGGCCGCCGCGGTCGCATATTTCCTGGTAACTTTGATAAAGAGAAATGGACTGGCGGCGATTCATATCGCCCTCGTCATCGAGGTGTTGCGGCCTCAGTCCTTCGTCTTTTTGCGCGTTAATAAAATACTGGATTTCTCGCGGCACCCAGCGGTCGTCGTCGAGCTCGAGGCTTTTGAGCAGGCGCTTGATAATTCTTAGCTGATCATCGGAATCAATAATCTGAAAGTTTTGCGGCAGTCCTGCGTCCTGCCAGTGTCTTCGCAACAGGCGGTGAGCGAGTCCGTGAAAAGTGCCGATCCAGAGATGGTTGACGGGAATTTGCAGCAGGGATTCGATGCGACTGCGCATTTCGGCGGCGGCTTTGTTGGTAAAGGTGACCGCCAACAGGCTTTGCGGCGATATTCCTTCAACTTCGATCAGCCAGGCGGCACGATGCACGAGCACCCGGGTCTTGCCGCTACCGGCACCTGCAATGACCAGCAACGGCTTGGGTGGTGAAGTAACGGCTTGTCGCTGAGCATCATTCAGCGATTCGAGTATGGGTGTGACATCCATCGGCGGCATTGAGTGGTTGAGGGTACTTCCATTTACCTGTCGTGACCGCGGCGCACGAGATGTAAATAGAGGTAGCCTTGGTCCCGGGGGCGCAGTCTAGCAAAGAAAGCGTGTCCGAGAGCCACCATAAACTGGATTCCCGGCAGTATTTCTATAACTCGTTTTGTAGTGTTAGCAGAGGCTACTGTATCCAGCGCACGCTAAGTAGAAGGGGTCAGAGCCCTTTATTTATGTCGATGTATCGGTAGCCAGACTGAAAGAGGAAAAAAGGGCTCTGACCCCTCTTTAGAATGCGAGACGGAAGAGCAAGTAGTGGTCTATGAGTAAGGCGGCAAACAGGAACATCAGATAATTGATCGAATACCGAAACATGCGCATCGGCAATTCTACGTCGTCGTCCGACCTCAGGCGAATCGCGTACTGCAGAAATTTGCCGCCCAGGCCGACTGCAGCAACCAGGTAAATAATTCCACTCATGCCCGTCAAGTATGGCAGAACGGTCACCAGCACCAGCAGGGAGGTGTAAAACAAAATGTATTTGCGGGTGACTTCGTTGCCATGCGTCACCGGCAACATGGGAATGCCAACCTTCGCGTATTCGTCCTTTTTTGCAATGGCCAGCGCCCAGAAGTGCGGCGGTGTCCAGACGAAAATGATCAGAAAAAGCAAAATAGCGTCGCTGTGAATTTCTCCCGTAACTGCGACCCAGCCGAGGAGCGGTGGTGTTGCGCCGGCGGCTCCACCAATGACGATATTTTGTGGCGTCGCGCGTTTCAGATAGACAGTGTAGATAACGGCGTAACCAATCAGAGAACCGAAAGTCAATATTGCGGTCAACGGATTGACGATAAACCAGAGCATCGGCATGGACACGATGCAAAGCGTTGTTGCAAACGCCAACGCCTCACTCTCGGACAGTTTTCCCTGTGGCAACGGCCGGCTCTTCGTTCGCGACATGTTGTTGTCAATGCGTGCGTCGACTACGTGATTGACGACAGCACCGGAGGAGGCAGCCATACCGATACCCAATGTGCCGAAAATGAGTGCGACGACACCGGGCCAGCCGGGTACCGACAGCATCATGCCGACGATCGCCGTGAAGACGATGAGCATGACGACCCTGGGTTTGGTTAGTTCGTAGTAATCACGCCAGTCTGCGGTTCGTCGTATTGTGCTAGTGGTCAAATCTCTACCTTAGTTATGGGGACAGTGACCTTAATTCACTGGAAATCTCAACAATGCCACAGGAATTATGGCTACTGTCCCCGTAATTAAATTTTCACTGAATTAAGGTCACTGTCCCCGTAATTAGGGAATACTGTATCGGGCTGCGATTCGTCGTGCAAGAACACTCATCGGGAGCGGCTCAATTGCACCCTTTTCCGAATTCGCCACAGCAAGGCGCCGAGAACCGCCGCGGCCATCGCAAACCACTGAAAAGCGTAGCCGTAATGCATCCCCGGGCCGCTATCCCGGGGTTGCCAGAGGCGAACATAGCCGTCGTCATCCTCCGGGCTCAGTAACAGGATGAAGGGCAAAAGCTCCTGCCCGAGCTCGGCGGACAGCTCGTCGAGCGTTGGATAAATGGCCTTTTTAGGCCAGTCGCCGGCGCCCTCGAATGCCTCCGCAGACCGAATGCCCACCCTGGGCAGAGCACCCACCCGTCCGCGAATGGTCCTGTCTGCATTGCCAACTCTAAGCTCCGTATCGGTTGTACCGGCAGCGGGTCGTGCCACCCAACCCCGATTGACGATTAGCGATGGCTGGTCGGCGGCATAACGAAATGCAGTCACTACGTAATAGCCGCTGCGGCCCTCAACAAACATATTGTCGATAAGTACCTGGTGCCCGCTGTCATAATTGCCGAATGTTTCAATGTTCTGATATCGGGTAACCGGCATGTCGGCGGTCAATCGGGAAGTTGGCGCGTCACTTGCAAAGAGTGACCGCAGGCTGTTTTTCTCAGCCGCGCGGTCGAGCTGCCACCAGCCCAGGGATACAAACAACGCGATCAGGCCCGCTGCGGCGAGCGGTGGGAAAATACGCCGGAATCGTTCATTTTTTATGAGTTCTTCAAGCACGCTGTCGACGCGAGATCAGAGTGGGATCAATGCGGAATTCGCCATCCGGCGCGCGCGGGCCACTGCTCCAGGCGTGCCCGTATACGAGTTCCAGCCTGAGTGACAGGACATCGTCAGTCATGCGTGCCACGAGCAATTTGTCCATCGTCTTGAATCTGTTTTTGCCCGTCAGCGATTGTCGTCTTCCGAGGAGGCAATTGCGCGCGCCGGCGCTGCTCAGGTCCCGATACAGGGCATCGGTATCGCGATAGGTCACCGTCAGGTGATCGACGTCCAGCACCGGATCGCGGAGACCGGCTCTAACGAGCGCGTCGCCAATGTCATGCATGTCCGGGTAGGCATTGACATGCCAGTCTTCATCAATTGAATGCCAGGCTTCGCGAATCTCCGACAAACTGTCGGGGCCAAAGGTCGCGAATGCAAACAGACCGTCCTTGCGCAAGACGCGAGCAACTTCCAGCAGGCAAGCGGGGAGATCGTCGATCCAGGGCAAAAGCATATTCGCGAAAACGAGATCAACGCTTTCGTCTTTGAGCGGAATTCGCGCCGCATCACCCTGAAGTGCGAACGGCTTCAAAAAGAGTGACCGCCGCCGCCTCCTCACACGCTGCAACATGGCGAACGACGCATCCAGGCTAATAAGGTGGCTACGGCGAAATCGATGCGCAAGCTGTTTGCTGCCCGTTCCCGTCGCGCAACCCAGATCGAGAATGTTGCGTGGCTGAATCTTCACCGGTAGCAGGCGTTGCAGCAATTCATCAAAAGTAACGCGATGAACAAAATCTGCGTTATCGAAATAAGATGCGATGCGGTCAAACCTGCGCTGCACATCACGAAAAACCAGCGCTGGAGGAAGCCTGCCCATGTGTCGAAGCATAGCAGCCTGTTGAAAAAACCACGGTTCGCTTATTCGACAGGCTGCTATGGCTGCGGCGATTGCGGGCAAAGAGGACAAATAAGGAAGCTGATTTCAAGTTGCGATTCGAGCAGGCTCAGGGCGTGAAATTGCTCAAGCACCTTGCTGGGAATCCGCGTTGCCGAGACATCGGGGGGATCTGCGTTCTTTGCGACCAGCCTGCAGGTCAGGGTCGCATCTGCCGACAATGCCGGCGCATCCTGCCGTGGAATGACATCTTCTGCGAGTGCTGCGGTCAGGCCATCAATGCTGTACAGCCACCTGGCGTCGCCTGTACCGCATGTGAGTCGAGGCGGCCGAGATTTGAGATCGCGCGTGCCCCTCTCATTTACGACTTTCCGGTCGACGCTATCATCAAGGCGATCAAATTCAAACGGCAGCTATGGTATGTACCGGCTTTCGCCGAGCTGTTGCTGCGGACACTCGAAAGCGAATTTGCAGGGATCGATGCGCTGGTGCCGGTGCCGCTACATCGCTGGCGTCAGATAGCGCGAGGCTTCAATCAGGCCACGGAGCTGTGCCGTCCGCTGCAGCAGGCGACAGGACTGCCAATACTCACCCAGGCCGCCCGCATCCGGGCGACCAGCGCCCAACCCGGATTGAATGCGGCAGAGCGCAAGAAAAATTTAAAGGATGCGTTTGCCGTCTCAGGGAAATTGAAATGCCGGCAGCCATTGATTGTCGACGATGTAATTACCACTGGCGAAACCTGTTCGCAACTTGCGATGACGCTACTAAAAGCAGGCGCTGAAAGCGTCAGCGTGTTGACGGTGGCGCGGGCTTTAGGGCACCTCTAATTACCTCTCATGAACCGCGTTGCTGAGCAGATCGATGTTGCGACGAGGCGCGTGCCGAAAGTAATGGCCCAGTCCTTGGCGAGGTACGCAACAAAGTCGCGGCGCGATCTGGTCGCAACCCGAAGGGCCGTGGCCCAGTCCGCCTCGGCAGCATCGATTGTGGCGGTGCCAGGTGCGGACTGATATTTATTGCAAAGCTCAATATACATCTGAGGAAAGCAAGCTCCACACTCAAGATCAATCCGCAGCAACCACTGCGGGTCAACGAAGGCTGTAGGGCGGATTGGGCTGCGTTAGACCCGCTTGGCGTATCCAGATACTGTCTTTCGCGTCTCCACCTTGCCAGTCGTGCAACAGCTCTACGGCGCGGCCATGACAGGTATTAATGAGGTGCCCTTATGGCCCAACAGGGGCAAAAGTGTAATGCAGGACAATGCCGATAAATATGATCATGCCGATGTAGTGATTGTGCAGGAAAGCTCTGAAGCAGCCAGCTGCTTGACGGTCGCGGGCAAGCCACTGGTGCCAGGCCATCAGCATCGCGGCGAGGGCAATTGATCCGTAATACCAGAAGCCGAGCTCGGCCATATCGCCAATAAAGACCAGCGCGACGAGCATCAGCAATTGGAGACCGCCGATGACGAACAGATCGGCGTCGCCGAATAGAATCGCGGTCGACTTGGTGCCAACTTTCAGATCGTCATCACGATCGACCATCGCGTAGAAAGTGTCGTAGATAACAGCCCAGATCAACGCCGTGCCGAACACCAACCAGGCCAGTTGCGCCGTCTCGCCGGTCTGCGCCGCAAAAGCCATAGGCACGGCCCAGCCGAAAGCGGCGCCGAGCACAAATTGCGGTATTGAGATAACGCGCTTTATGAACGGATACACGATGGTCAGGCCGGCACCGATAACCGCAAGCACTTGCGCGGGCCGGTTGAGCATCGCAGCCAGACCTACCGCGATTAATGCGAGTGCGACAAACAAGGTTAACGCTTCCAGCGGCGCGACGGCGCCGGACGCTATTGGCCGCATCCTGGTTCTCTCTACGTAAGGATCGATATTACGGTCGACCAAATCGTTCAGAACACAGCCAGCTGAGCGCATGATGACAACGCCGAACATGAACACGGCAAAAATACCGGGATCCGGATTACCCTCACCCGCCAGCCACAGCGCCCAAAGCGCTGGCCACAACAGCAACCAGATACCAATTGGTTTGTCGAGCCGCATGAGCTTTACGTAGTTCTGGAATTGATTGATAACACCGGGCGCGACCCGGGCTGGCATTTTTTTGTTTGCCAAATTATTCACAAGCGAAAAATACCTGAAAAATGGGTCGAACCGAATTTTTTTTGTGGATAACCGGAGGTACCATGCAGGTCCGTACCGTACGGGAAAAAAACTCGGTTCGACCCCATTTTTCGTTAGACTTTTCCATATTGATAAGCATCGCCCAGCCAACGCCGGATTATCGCCTGTCCGGCCTGCGGATTCTCGCGCCGCAGTATTTCCGCGCTCGCCTGGATTTTGGGCATCAGCTCGGCGTCGCGAACAAGGTCGGCGATGCGATAATCCGGTAGTCCTGTCTGTCTTGTGCCCAGCAGTTCGCCCGGGCCGCGCAATTCAAGGTCTCTTTGCGCAATCAGGAATCCGTCATTGGTATCCCGCAGCACTGCCAGCCGGTTGCGGGCAAGCTGCCCGAGCGGGTGCCGGTAAAGCATCACGCAGTGGCTTTGCTCCGCTCCGCGGCCGACGCGGCCGCGTAACTGGTGCAACTGCGAAAGACCCATGCGCTCGGCGTTCTCGATGATCATCAGGCTGGCATTCGGCACGTCAACGCCAACCTCAATAACGGTTGTCGCAACCAGCACATCGAGTTCACCGGCCTTGAACGCGCGCATAATTTTTTCTTTGGCAGCCGCCTTCATCTTGCCGTGCACGAGACCAATCTGCATGGGCGCAAGCGCCTCTTGCAACATGTCATGGCTGGCTTCGGCTGCCTGGAAGTCGAGCACGTCGGACTCTTCGATTAGCGGACATACCCAGTAGGCTTGTTGTCCCTTTTTGCAGGCACTGCGCACTCGCTCGACGACCTCGGCGCGGCGAGTATCGGGCAATGCAACTGTCTGCACGGCCTGGCGCTCAGGCGGCAATTCATCGATAACTGAAACATCCAGATCCGCATATGCCGCCATCGCCAGGGTCCTGGGAATGGGTGTCGCAGTCATGACAAGTTGGTGCGGATGCTTGCCGCCACCAAGACCTTTGTCGCGTAGCGCCATGCGCTGGTGCACGCCAAAGCGATGTTGCTCATCGATTACGACCAGCGCCAGTTTGTTGAAGGTCACGCCTTCCTGGAACAGCGCATGTGTACCGATGACCAGGTCGGCCTTGCCGCTTTCAATCGCCTCGAGCGACGCGCGCCGTTCTGATCGCCGCTGACTGCCGCTAAGCCAGGCAAGTTCGAAACCAAAATCACGAAACCAGCCGCAGAAGTTTTGCCAATGCTGTTCTGCAAGCAATTCGGTAGGTGCCATCACTGCCGCCTGCACGCCACAGATCATGGCTCTCAGGCAAGCTGCCGCGGCGACCACAGTCTTGCCGGATCCGACGTCGCCCTGAACTAGCCGCATCATTGGATGCGGCAACTCAAGATCGGTTGTAATTTCCGCGATCACACGCTGTTGCGCGGCGGTCAATCGAAACGGGAGCCCGCTCAAGAACCTGTCCACAGTATCGTTGCCATTATCCAGCGCGACCGCATTTTCCTGCCTGGCGAGATGACGCAGATTTCGCAGGCTCATGTAGTGAGCCAGCAGCTCCTCGAAACTCAGGCGGAGCTGGCAGGGATGTTTGCCCGCATCAATGCTCGCGAGATCCGCCTCAGGTGGAGGCTCGTGCAGAAAGACAAGTGCCTCGGCCAGCGAGGGCATAGCGAATTTGTCCCGAACAGATTTTGGCAGAAGCTCATCCGGCGGCGCGTTGCGCATAATTGCCAGCGCCTGTGCCACGAGATTCCTCAACCTTCCTTGTTGCACGCCTTCAGTCGTCGGATAAACGGGCGTCAACGTATCGCTGACGACAACTTCCTGCTGCGGTCGCAGCACGCGGTACTCCGGGTGCACCATCTCGTACCCAACAGGACCTGCCCTGACATCGCCGAATGCACTAACGACCGCGCCCTCTTGAAACTGGGATTGTTGCCGGCGCGAAAAGTAAAAGAAGCGAAGTGTCATCTGCCCGCTGCCGTCACCGATGCGCACCAGGAGACTTCGCCGTCCGCGATAAACGGTTTCCGCCAGTAGCACCTCACCGCTCACGAGGCAACGCATGCCCGGTTTCAATGAGCCAATTTTGTAGAGCGCCGTGCGGTCTTCATAACGCCTGGGTAGCAGGAACAGCAGGTCCTCCACGCGCTGCAGATTCAGGCGCTTTAGTTTTTCGGCCAGCGCCGGTCCGACGCCGCGCAGCACTGTCAGCGGACTCGAAAGATTCGTTTCCCTGTCGTGCACCCGAGAACCTATCTCACGATTCCGCGTGGCCGCAAAACCGCTGCCACAGCGCGCGCCTCGCGGACGGGCAACAGGGGCGAAATGCGGCTCATGGGGGTTCTTGAGACAGGTTCTATAAAGCCAGGATCGCCTCGGCCTCCACGTCGGAACCTTTTGGCAGCGACGCCACACCCAGGGCAACGCGTGCTGGATACGGCTCTTCGAAGAATTCGGCCATGACGGAATTGACGGTCGCAAAGTTGTCCAGGTCGGTGAGGTAGACGGTGCATTTGACGATCTGATCGAGTGTGCCGCCGGCTGCCTCTGTTACGGCCTTGAGATTGGCGAATACACGTCGTGCGCGGGCCTCGAAATCACCATCAACGATTTCCATCGTTTCCGGATCAAGGGGAATCTGCCCGGACAGAAACACCAGGTTACCGCTTTGAATGGCCTGCGAGTAGGTGCCGATTGCGGCCGGCGCGCTGTCAGTATGGATCGGTGTCTTGTTCAATGCTTGCTCCTCTTTTGACTACGCGCCGTCGCGCAAGACGCGCAGAACACTCGGCATTCGTTTGATGTTTCGCATGATGCGGGCGAGATGTGTGCGATCTTCGACCTGCAGCAAAAAGGTGAGGACTGTGCCGTCCTCGTGCCGGTCAACCACCGCCACTTGTTCAATATTCGAATCCGAGTCCGCGATCATCGCGGCAACTTCGGCCAGCAACCCGGTCTTGTTCAACGCTTCCACCTGAATCTGGCTGGAGAAATCACGATCGATGTCCTCTTCCCAGCTGACTGCAATCCACTTTTCCGGCTGCTTCCGAAAATTTATCAGGTTGCCACAGGAGTTTCGGTGAATGACGATGCCACGGCCGGAACTGAGGTAGCCCATCACATCGTCGCCAGGGATGGGATGGCAACAGTTGGCATAGCCAACGACCACGCCCTCGGTGCCCGCAATGACGAGACTCGTGGCCTCTGGCTGCGCCTCATCATCATGCAGGCCGATCAGGAATCGTGCCGTCAACGGCGCCAGCCGTTCGCCGAGACCGAGTTGTTCGAAAAGTTCGCTCGCATCCTTTAGCCCAAGCTCGTCAAGCGCCTCACGCATGCGCACTTTGCCAACTTTTCGCAGTGATGAGCCAAGATCCTTGAGTGAGCGATCCAACAGCCGCTTGCCAAGATCGACGGACTCACTACTGCGCATTTTCTTCATGTAGTGACGAATTGCGGAGCGCGCCTTTGCGGTTGTGACGAAGGTCACCCAGTTGGGATTGGGTTTGGCGCCACGCGCTGTGATGATCTCGACCGTCTGGCTGTTTTGTAGCGTTGTTCTCAACGGAACAAGATTTCGATCGATCTTCGCTGCGACACAACGGTTGCCGACATCGGTGTGTACCGCATAGGCGAAATCAACCGTGGTGGCGCCCTTGGGTAGCGGCATGATGTCACCCTTGGGTGTGAATACGTAGATCTTGTCCGGGAACAAATCGACTTTGACGGTCTCGAGAAATTCCTCGGAGCTGCCGGATTCCTGAATCTCCGCAAGATTCGCGAGCCACTCGCGAGCGCGGCGCTGCGGTGTGGCGGAGGATTTATCTTCGGCTTTGTATTGCCAGTGGGCGGCTACGCCGGCCTCGGCGACGCGATTCATTTCGGTGGTGCGAATCTGCACTTCAAGCGGCAAGCCCTTGGGGCCAAACAGTGTTGTGTGCAACGACTGATAGCCGTTTACGCGGGGGATGGCGATGTAGTCCTTGAACCGCGCCGGCATTGGCTTGTACAGGTTATGGACGAGACCCAACAATTGATAACAGGTATTGACGTCGTCGACGATGATGCGGAAGCCGTAAACATCGACGATGTCACCGAGCATGCGCTTCTTCTCGGCCATCTTCTTGTAGATGCTGTAAAGGTGCTTCTCGCGGCCGATAACTTCACCTTCGATGCCTTCCTGCTTCATTGCGTCCCTGAAGCGCTCGGAAATTTTCTTGACGATCTGACGCTGGCTTCCCTTGCTCCGCCTTAGCGCCCGTTCGAGCACGGAATAACGAAACGGATACAGGTAGCGAAATCCCAGGTCCTCGAGATCGACCTTCATGTGATTGATGCCGAGGCGATTGGCGATCGGCGCATATATCTCGAGCGTCTCGCGGGCGATACGGGCGCGTTTGTCCGCGGGCATTGAATCCATCGTTTTCATGTTGTGCAATCGATCGGCGAGCTTCACCAGGATGACCCTGATATCGCCGATCATCGCCAGCATCATCTTGCGAAAGCTCTCCGCCTGCGCTTCAGCCCTGCTCGTGAAATGCATCTGATCGAGTTTGCTCACGCCATCCACGAGCGTAGCGATCTCATTACCAAACTGTTGCTCGAGTTCGGTGATTGGCGTCTCCGTGTCTTCTATGACGTCATGCAAAATCGCGGCCGCAATTGCCTGAGAGTCCATATGCATGTCGGCGAGAATCTGCGCGACTGCGAGAGGATGGGAGATGAAGGGATCGCCGGACATGCGTGTCTGACCGCGGTGGGCGGTCGCGCTAAACTCGTACGCTCGCATCACCTGCTCGACTTGCTCGGCAGGCATGTAGGCTTCCAGGGATCCGATAAGACGCTTTAGGCCCTTATCGAGTTTCGACGAGGTGCCGGGAATCTTGGCGAGAATGGTAGCGGCGTAGTCCATGACCCATCATAGTTCCCAATCCGATTCGCCTGCGACCTATTTAGACTATCAAGGATCGGTGCGAATTGACCTTTTAGTGCATTGATTGGTTCCTGCGTCGCCACGACCAACGTTGGTTGCTAGTCCCCGATCGAGATGCCACGTAATGGCATGATTTCCTCGACAGCTTCGGGCTGCAGGAATTCTTCGCTGGGCGGTACCTCCACTTCTTCGAGAATTGCTGGCGTGATGTGGCCCTCGGCGATTTCACGAAGTGCGATAACCGTTGGCTTGTCGTTTTCCCACTCCACCAGCGGTTCGGCGCCATGTGCAATACGCCTGGCGCGTTTGCTGGCGACCAGTACCATTTCAAAAATATTGGTGATGTTGTCCAGGCAGTCCTCGACCGTAATTCTGGCCATGAATTCCTAACTCCCATTGATGCGCCACAATGCGCGGTCGGCCCGGCGGACCTTTTGATAACCAAGACCCACCAGTTTATCCTATTATTGGTAGCTTAGACTACAATTTTTTCAAGCTTTTGCTGCAGTTCGGGATCACTGCTGCGGTTGGCGGCACCCTCTCCATGGAATATCGCTTCGAGTTCGCCGACGGCGATATCCAGGTCATCGTTGATGATGACGAAGTCGAATTCGTCCCAGTGAGACATGTCGCCCTGGGCCTCCTGCAGACGGCGGGCGATGACCTCATCGTTGTCAGTGCCGCGATCCTGCAAGCGCCGCTCCAGTTCCGTCCGCGCTGGGGGCAGAATGAAAATGCTGACGCAGTCGGGCATCGACTCGCGTACCTGCCGGGCGCCCTGCCAGTCAATTTCAAGTATGACGTGATTACCCTTGGCCAGGTATTCCTGCACCTGCGCGCGACCAGTGCCGTAGTAGTTGCCGAACACCAGCGCCGATTCGAGCAGCGCTTTCTCTGACTTCAATTGCTGAAAGCGTTCTTCATTGACGAAAAAATAATCGCAGCCATCGATCTCGGTCTTTCGTTGTTCGCGGGTCGTGTACGACACGGAAAACCTGAGTCCTGGATTGCGCACCAGGAGAGACTTGACCAGCGTGGTCTTCCCGGCACCGGACGGCGCAGCGATAACAAACAGTCTCGCCGGGCTACTCGACATTCTGTATTTGCTCACGCATCTGCTCGATGAGCACTTTAAGGTCCACCGCGGCTTTAGTCGTTTCCGTGTCCGAAGATTTGGACCCCAGCGTATTGGCTTCGCGATTAAGTTCCTGCATCAGGAAATCGAGCCGCCTGCCGACGGGCTCGCCTTTTCTGAGGACGGCGCGAATCTCGCTGACGTGGCTTACGAGCCGGTCCAGCTCTTCATCGATATCGAGTTTCTGCGCGATCAATGCCAGCTCTGTTTCCAATCGTGCCGGATCCGCGTCGATATTGAGATTATCGATGCGCTCCCGTTGTTTGCTGCGGACAGTGTCCATCACTTCCGGCATGCGTTTCTTGACGCTCGCAGCAATGT
>SMVA01051962.1_pt1 | contig 23080 bp, 21 predicted proteins | sample 2456451 | NCBI WGS metagenome assembly SMVA01 (sample SAMN11095933, study PRJNA526329) | marine sediment metagenome | biome: Marine sediment; feature: Surficial sediment; material: Deep marine sediment; isolation source: Hadal surficial sediment | place: Pacific Ocean | collected 2014-05 | depth... | reverse complement strand
TCTGTGGCTCGTCGCCGTAGGGGCGGTCGTTGCGGCCCTGTGGTGGCGCTACTGGCCGTCGCGGGGCGGGGCCTGGAGCCGCCGGGTGCTGCTGCTATCCGCCTCGGGCCTGGTGGTCGCCATGGGCTTGGCCCAGTGGCGCCTGGCCGCCGTGGAGTCCCGCTGGGAATCCGTTCGCGAGCAGAGCCTGGTGCGGGCTTCGCACCGGCTGGGCGGCTACCTGCGTGACGCGTACGACGAGGTCGACCGGCTCACCCTTGCCGGATCCGCCGCCGCTCCCCTGGGGCAGGCGGCCGCGTTCGCCCAGTTGGCCGAGGCCCTTCCCACCCACGGGCCCGAGTACGCCGTCTCCATCTTCCGCCCCGACGGGTCTCCCTGGGCCTGGGCCGGGCGCCATCGTCTGGCCCCGGCGCCCCTCGGCGATTCGATCTCCGTCCGCTGGAACAAATACTATCTCCTCTTGGAGATGCGGCGCCACTCGGAGGATGGCCGGATCATTCTGGCCAGCGTCGTGGTGGCGGCCGACCAGGTCACCGCCGAGCCGGAGCGAAGCCTGGCCGCCGTATTCAGCGCCGATTCACGGGTAGGCCTGGAAGTATATCCTCCGGGACAGGCGCCTGACGACGACCCGGACGTCTACCACTATACCGAACCCACCACCGCCGGCCCCCGGATTCTGTTCAGCGTCAAACCGGTACCGCAGGAACAGGGGGCCGCCAAGGAGTGGCTGCTGGGGCAAGGCAGAACCGCCGTGGTCTGGCTGTTGTTGCTGGTGTTCCTGGCCGGCTTGGTGGTGCTGCCGACACCGGGGGGGCGCTATGCCCTGATCCTGGCCCAACTCTTCGTCCTCCTCAGGGCGCCGGTGGGTGAGGCTTTTGGGTTGGGGGAGCTGTTTTCCCCGGCTACCTTCTTTCGACCGCTGGTGGGGCCGTTTTCCGGTTCGGTGGGGATGATGGCCGCCACCGCGACCGTCGTCACCATCATCGGCATAGCGCTGTGGCGCCGCCGGCTGCCGCGGACGTGGATCGGGCTCCTCATCGGCGTGGCCGCCTTGATAGCCGCCCCGGATCTGTATCGCGAACTGGGACGGGGCATCACCCCGCCGCGGGAGGGCGTGTCGCTCACCCTGTGGCTGACCTGGCAGTTCATGATGGTCGTCGCCGCCTCGGGGCTGCTGTTCATCGCAGCCGCGATGTTCCGGGGTCCCAAGGACATCGAGGGTTCCGGCTGGAAGATCAGGTTGACGCTGGGTGTGGTGTTGGTCCTCGTCGCCACCGTGGTCGGCACGTTCCTGTGGGACATGGGGTGGCCGCCGCTCTACATCGTGCTGTGGATTCCTCCCCTGTTTCTGGTAGTCATGCCCGCGCCGCGACGGGCCACGGCCATCGCCATCGCGGTGTTGGCCGGGAGCGCGGCCGCCCTGGCTACTTGGGGAGCGGTCTTGGAGGGCGCCGTCAACGTGGCCCGGCGCGACGTGCTGCAACTCGGCGCAGATCCCGATCCGCTGACGGTGGCTTCGCTCGAGCGGTTTGCCGATCGTCTGGCGGAGCAATCGGAACCCGCTTCCGCCGCCGAGCTGTACGCCCGCTGGCGCGCGTCCGATCTGGGGATCGACGGATATCCAGCGCGCTTGGCCGTGTGGTCGCCTGAGGGTGAGGTGCTGGCAGACCTGCCGCTCGATTCGCTGTCGCTGACGACCGATCAGGTGAGGGACGCTGTGCTCCGTCTCCCGCCCGACAGCGCACGCAGGGTGGACATTCTCCCGCTGGTTCCGGGAATCCACTACCTGCTGCTGACCCGCACTGCGTCCGGCGCTGTCGTCAGCGTCGCCGTGGGGCCGCCCACTCGACTGATCGCCAAGACCCAACTCGGCAAGGCCCTCCTCCCCGATGCGGCATCCCCGCCGCTGTACCACATCGCCATCTCGCCGCCGGTGCCAAATCGGGATCCGGCACAGTTGCGCCCATTGCGGTGGAAGCGTGACCGGTGGCAGGTAGTGGGCGAAGTAGATCTCGCCTTCGGGGACAGCGTGCGTGAGGTACGCGTCGACGTCGACCTGCGGGGACCTGTGCCCGTGTTCGTCCGTGGCGTCCTCATCATCTTGCTGAACATCCTGGTGGTGACGTTGCTGTGGCTGGTGGCCGAGTGGCTCGACGGCGAGCGGCCTAGCATTCCCGACTGGCGCCGCCTGGGGCGCTCGTTCCGCGTTCGACTGGCGGGGGCTTTGGCCTTGTTCTTCATCCTCCCGGCGGTGGGGTTTGCCACCTGGAGTTTCGTGCGGCTCACCGACGAGGTTCGCAACGGGCGCGATCTGCTGACCGGCCACTTGCTGCAGGACGCGGTGGCGGTCTCGGCCGGCGGGACCGACCTCCGCGGCGACTGGGGTAGCGGCCACCTCGAAGCCTTGAGCAGCCGGATCGGCGCCGAGTTTTGGGTCTACGGCGGCGGCCGGCTGGGCGCCGTGAGCGCCGCCATTCTGCGTGACCTCGGCCTCGCCCGACCATTGGTGCCCCCGCGGGCCTTCGTCTCGATGGCGCTGGGGCCGGCCACCATTTCCCTGGTGTCGGATGACATCGCCGGTCGCCAACAGAGGGTTGGTTACCGGGTGGCGATGGCAGGACCGCAGGAACGGATCGTCATTCTGGCCACCCGGCAACTGGGCTACCAGACCGGTCTGGAACAACGGCTGGTGGATCTCGCCTTTCTTCTCCTCCTCGCCACCCTCGGCGGTCTGGCCGCGGCGTTGGTCGCGGCGCGTTGGGTTGCGGGGGCGCTGTCACTGCCGGTGGCAGACCTCAGGCGCTTGGCCATCGCCATCGGCAAGGGCCTGCCGTTGCCGCAGCCCCAGAGGGTGCCGCCCCTGGAGTTTGAACCGGTGTTCGGGGCCTTCGAACGCATGGAAGAGGACATTCGCTCGAGTCGAGCCGACCTGGAGGCCGCCCGGCAACGGACGGCCACGGTGCTGGCCACCGTGGCCACCGGCGTCGTCGGCATCGACGGCGCGGGACGCGTTCTGATAGCCAATCGCCGTGCCGCCGAGTTCCTCGGTGTCGCCCTGGAACAAGGTGACGACTTCGCTACCACGCTGGCTCCCGAGTGGGGCGAGGTGCTTACCCTGGTGCAGCCGCTACTGGCCCAACCGGACGCTGAAGACCGCACGGCCGAGATCAACGTTCGGCACCGGCGCTACAGCGTGCACTGTGCCTCGTTGGGAACAGGTATCGGCGGCGCCGTAATCGCCGTCACCGACGTCACCGACCTGGCCCAGGCCGAGCGCGTGCTGGCGTGGGGAGAAATGGCCCGCCAGGTGGCCCACGAAATCAAGAACCCCCTCACTCCCATGCGCCTCGGGGTGCAGCACATGCAGCGGGTCCACCGCGACCGGCCGGAGGCATTGGGAGAGGTCGTCGCCGATACCGGGGACCGGATCCTGGCCGAGATCGACCGCCTCGATCGCATCGCTCGCGCTTTCAGCCGGTTCGCTTCTCCCGAGGATACCGGCGCCCCGCTGGTGGAGGTCGACCTGGCAGAGGCGGCGGCGGAAGTGGTGCACCTCTATGGCCTGACGGAAGACGGTGCCACGGTCGAACTGCGAAGCGAACTGCCGGCCACCGGATCGGCCCGGCGCGACGAAGTAAAGGAAGTGCTCGTCAACCTGCTGGAGAACTCCCGCCAGGCCGGCGCCGGCCACATAGTCGTGTCGGTGGCTCCGGGACACCTGAGTGTGTCAGACGACGGCTGTGGCATGCCCGACCACCTCAGGGCACGCATCTTCGAGCCGCGCTTCTCGACGACGTCGAGCGGTGCAGGGCTGGGACTGGCGATCGTCAAACGGCAGGTGGAGAGTTGGGGCGGGACGATTGCGGTGGAGAGCGTGGAGGGGGAGGGGACGAAGGTGACGATAAGGCTGAGCAGCGGGGGTGGATGAAAGCGAGGGCAGCGGGAGCAGCGGGGGCAGTGGTCGCTCTAGCGACAGGGCCGAGTCGCGGCTTTAGCCGCGGACGGGTGTGCTCCCAGCTCATCGACGATTTCCGGCACCAGTTCATCTGCCGAACCCACGAGTCTTACGTCGGCCATCCCGTCGTAGGCCGTCTCCCCAGGGTCCACCACGATGAGAGGTGCACCGCTCGATACCGCCTCGTGGGCCAGGCCCGCCGCCGGGTACACCGCGCCGCTGGTGCCGATGACCAGGCACACATCAGCTTCTCTGGCCGCTGCGCCGGCTTGGCTCAAGGCATTGACCGGCAACTGCTCCCCGAACCACACCACCGCGGGCCGTAGCAACCCGCCACACGCGTCACATCGCGGCAGGGTGTCTTCGTTCGACGCGTCGACCGGCTCCCGGTGCCCCGATTCGGTGCCGCACTCCGTGCAGCGCGCTCTGAAGATGGAGCCGTGCAGCCGGATGGGATCGGCGGACCCGATCTCCTTTGCGGCGCGTTCGTGCAGGCCGTCCACGTTCTGAGTCACCAGCGTTACGCCGTCGTGCCGGCTCATCCATCGAGCCAGCGCTACGTGTCCCGCGTTCGGTTGGCACTGGGCGATCAACTCGCGCCGCCAGCCGTACCACCGCCACACCAGCAGCGGATCACGGGCAAACGCCTCGGGCGTGGCCAACTCCTCCGGCCGGAAATTGCGCCACATGCCATCGGGCCCCCGGAAGGTGGGGACACCCGACGGGGCGCTCATTCCGGCGCCGGTCAGGACGAGTACCCGGCCGGCTTCCGCCAGAAGGTCGTGCGCTTCTCGTGCCTGTGGGATTGTCAATGTGGCTCCCTTGAAGCGAGGGCAGACGAAAGCGAGGGCAGCGAGGGCAGCGGGAGCAGCGAGGGCAGTGGTCGCTTCAGCGACAGGGCCGAGTCGCGGCTTCAGCCGCGGACGGCAGGCGCTAACACCTTCGCACACCGAACACCGCACCAATAAACACCCTTTTTTCCGCCCCGTCGCGCAATTATTGGAGCACGGTTCGCCCCGGCCCCGGCGCTACCATGGGTCCATGCTCGCCCGGGTCCATTCCGCAGCCGTGTTGGGGGTCGACGCCTATCTGGTGGAGGTGGAGACCGACATCGCCAACGGCCTGCCGTCGTTCGCCACGGTCGGTCTGCCGCAGGGCGCCGTCCGCGAAGGACGCGAACGGGTCACCGCCGCCCTGGTCAACGCCGGGTTCAGCTTTCCGCTCAAGCGCATCACCATCAACCTGGCGCCGGCCGACGTTCCCAAGCAGGGGTCTGCCTTCGACCTCCCGGTGGCCCTCGGCGTCCTGGTGGCCAGCGGCCAACTCCCGCCCGACCGGCTGGGCAACACGCTGGTCCTTGGCGAGCTGGGACTGGAAGGAGATCTGCGACCCATCCGGGGCGCCCTGTCGATCGCCCTGACCGCACGCCAGCACGGTATGACCCGGTTGGTGCTACCCGCGGCCAACGCTAGTGAGGCGGCCGTGGTCGAAGGCCTGGACGTGCTGGGCGGCTCCGACTTGGCTGGGGTGTGCCGTTACTTCGACGGCTCGTGCGACATCGCGCCCACCAGGGTGGACGTGGCCCGGCTCATGGCAGCCACGGTAACCGACGCCGTAGATTTTTCCGACGTGCGTAGTCAGGCGTCGGCCAAGCGAGCGCTCGAAGTTGCCGCCGCGGGTGGGCACAACATCCTGCTCATCGGGCCGCCCGGGGCGGGGAAGACCATGCTGGCCCGGCGGCTGCCTACCATCCTGCCGAGCATGGCGTTGGAAGAGGCACTGGAGACGACCAGGGTGCACAGCGTGGCCGGGCTGCTCAACGGCCAATCACTCAAGACCACCCGGCCCTTCCGGTCGCCGCACCACACCATCAGCGACGCCGGTCTCATTGGCGGCGGCAGCCACCCGCGCCCGGGGGAAGTGTCGCTGGCGCACGGCGGGGTGCTGTTCCTCGACGAGTTGTCCGAATTCCGCAAGAACGTGCTGGAAGTGTTGCGGCAACCGATGGAAGACGGTACGGTCACCCTGAGTCGAGCGGCCGTGTCACTCACCTTCCCGGCCCGGTTCATGTTGGCGGCCGCCATGAACCCGTGTCCCTGTGGCCACCATGGCGATCCCACGCGCGATTGCAGTTGCGGACCGCAGGTGGTGACTCGCTACCTGCAGCGCATTTCGGGCCCGCTGCTCGACCGCATCGACATGCACCTGTCGGTACCCCCGGTGGCCTACCGCGATCTGGTACTCACGGCTCCTGCCGAATCCAGTGCAGCCATCCGCGCCCGCGTCGAAACCGCCCGGCTGAGGCAGCGCCAGCGGTTCGACGGCGTAGATGGTGTCTACGCCAACGCCCACATGTCGGCCCGCGACCTGAGGCGATTCTGCCCGGTGTCACCCGATGTCGAAGAGCTGTTGCGCACCGCCATTACCCGCTTGTCGCTCTCGGCCCGGGCCTACCACCGGGTGCTCAAGATCGCTCGGACTATTGCCGACTTGGCGGGGGCGGATGACATGGGCATGGCCCACGTGCGGGAGGCGATTCAGTATCGGAGCCTCGATAGAGTAGGGGGGTAGGGGATTGGGCGGTAGAAGGCGGTAAGGCGGTAGGGCGGTACCGTCGCTTTAGCGACAGGGCCGAGTCGCGGCTTCAGCCGCGGACAGGGGACGGTAATGTTGTCACCTCGACGGTAATAGTATATACTGTATATACTATATCCTGGGGGCATCCATGAGCGAGGAATACACGGCCAGGTTGTTCATGAACGGTGGCAGCCAGGCCGTAAGGCTTCCTAAGGAGTGCCGCTTCAGCGGGGTGGCAGTCCGGGTTCGGCGTGTCGGCTGTACCGTGATTCTGGAGCCCCTCGAGAAGCCCGACTGGCCGGTCGGCTACTGGGAGCGTCTGACCAGCCTCCCCGGCCTGCCGGACGATGTGGCTCGACCGGAGGACATTCCCTCCCCGGACCGGGAGCGTGCGCTGGATGATTGGGCGGGAGCCTAGCGGTCCGTGCGTTACCTCCTCGACACAGACACCTGCATCGGTGTGCTGCGCGACGCGACGCGGGTTGCGGGGCGGCTTCGGGAACACTCTCCCGCCGACTTGGCCGTGGCGTCGATGACTCTGGCCGAGCTATTGTTTGGCGCCCGGAACAGCCGCCGACAGCAGGATGCCCAAGCCCGCGTGGCTGCCTTTCTCGATGCGCCGTTGTGGATCGTTCCGTTCGACACCGAGGCGGCCCGCCACTACGCGGAGATTCGGTTCGCCCTCAAGGCCACACCCATCGGAACGGCTGACCTGCTCATTGCCAGCACCGCCCGGGCCAATCGTTTGGTCGTCGTGACCGGCAACGAGCGCGAGTTTGGTCGCGTGCCTGGGCTTGCGGTGGAGAACTGGTTGAGAGGTTCGTAGCCGGACAGTGATTGGGCGGTAAAGGGCGGAAACGGATGGTAACGGGCTCGCCACCAACCTACCGCCCCTTACCGCCTCTTACCGCCCTTTTCAACACCTCCGGCGCCACCCTCGGATCCACCCCGCACCTCCTGAGTCCAGCGTCCAGCGTTTCCTCCACCAGATCGAAATGCAATGTCCGGGTGCGTTGGATCCAACTGGCCCGGCAGCCGATCGACCGCGCCGCCGCCACCAGAGTGGCTTCGTCGGGCCCGAGCAGGTGGGCCGTCCGCCGGCCGCGTGAGGGATAGATGTTCTCGTGGACGGCGATGCCGCCGTCCCTGGCCCAGGCGACCGCTTCACGGACCTGACGGCTGGTGAAGTAGCGCCAACGATCGGACTCCCCCGGCGAGGGAGTGGAGGCAACGTGATCGGCAATCATAGGGGAAGAGTGTAGCGGCCCGGGGTGGGGCTGCACAGGACCGGACTAGTGGAGCGCGACCACGGGATCGTCGAAGGTGTCCCACGTCAACTGGCACCGGTCGCGGAAGTACGACTCGGGATGGCCTTCCCGGCCCAGCAGGTCGTGCAGGATCTCGTGGCGCACCACCAACTCGTGATCGCGGTAGTCGCCGGCCAGGATGATCCGGGTTCCCTCGGACGATTTGGTCCAGAACCCGACCTTCTCACCCGATTCGGTCTGGAAGGTGGTCACCCCGGGGACGACGTACCAGGTGACGTTGTCCATCCGGCCCGTGAGCTCGGCGCACGCTTCCGTCCTGAGCCACCAGGTTCCGTAGCTCACCGGGGCCTCGATCTGGATCGCTCCCTGGGGCAATGGAGAGGACGGTTCCAGTGCGGCACAGCCGAGGATCAGAGTCCCGACGCTGGCCATGATGGCGAGCCGGTCGAGAACATGGGACGTGAGCGATCGGTGGAACATCTTGGCTCCAGCGGAGTTAGCGAAGCGAGCACGATTAGGCTGTGCTGGCCTGGCAAGGAGCCAGTCCTGTGCCATCTGCTGAAGTCGTTGTGTTACATGGGTTTACAGAATTTTGACAAGCTGAGATAACCACCAACCGTAGGCTCGGTCGCGACAGAATGTTGCCTGGGCCCCACAAGTCTAAGTGACTAGTCAGTATGGAGATGGACGATTCTATTCGTCGGTTTCCGGGGGCCGCCGTTGCCGTTTGAGAGCCCCGCGTTGCTTCTTTTCCCGCAAGCGAACTTCGTCCGCTGAGCGCGGTTTTCGGGTGGCTTTCCGGGGCGTGGGTTCCGTCAGGGCGCTTGCCAGGATTTGCCGGAATCGCTCGAGGGCGTCGTCCTTGTTGCGGTGTTGGCTCCTGAATTTGCTGGAGACCAGTCGCAGCCGGCCTCTGCCGTCGAGGCGGGACGCCAGCCGCTCCATCGCCAGGATGCGCTGACCGTCGCTGAGGGCCCGAGATGCGGTCAGGTCCCACCACAACTCGACTTGGGTGGACGAGGTGTTGACGTGCTGCCCGCCCGGTCCTCCCGAGCGCGTGGCCTTGAACGTCAACTCGCTGAGCGGGATCCGCACGGTCTCGGTGATCGCCAGGTATCGGTCGTCGGTCATGCTGCTCCCGGAGTGGTAACCCTCATGCTACTCTGCCAAGCCCAGGACGTGAAGCCCGCGGTCCCCGAGAGTGACCATCTTCAATCCGCGCCGCTAGCCGTTACGTTCCCTGATCATGACTTCGCTTGATGCTTTATACCATCACCTTCGATCCCTGGGACGGGTGGTGTTGGGCTACTCCGGAGGGGTCGATTCGGCCCTGCTGGCGGTGGCGGCAACCAAGTCGCTCGGCCGGGACCGCTTCCTGGCGGTCACCGGGCGCAGCGCCGCCTATCCCGAGGTGCAATGGCGCACCGCCATGGAGATCGCCGACCGGTTCGGCATTCCTCTGCTCGAGGTTGCCACCGAGGAATTGAGCGACCGCCGGTACCGCAGCAACTCGACCGACCGCTGTTACTTCTGCAAGCAGGAGTTATGGCGCCGGATTCACCTGGTCGCCGCCGAGCGAGGCTTCGATACCGTCGTCGACGGCACCAACGCAGACGACCTCGGCCACCACCGACCGGGTACCCGCGCCGGCGCCGAAGCGGCGGTTCGCTCCCCGCTGGCCGAGTTGGGGTGGACCAAGGCGATGGTGCGCCAGGCGGCCCGCGCGCTGGCGCTCCCCATCTGGGATGCGCCTGGGGCTCCCTGCCTGTCCAGCCGGGTGCGCTACGGGGTGGAGGTGACGCCCGAGCGGCTGCGGCAAGTGGAGAACGCCGAGACGTTTCTGCGGTCGATTGGTGTCACGGGAAACTTGCGGGTTCGCCACCTGGGAGCGGCCGCCTCCATCGAAGTAGACCCGCCGGCGATGGTTCTGCTGAAATCGCGGTGGCCGGCGGTGGTCGACAACTTGTTGGCATTGGGATTCGGCCGGGTTGACCTCGATCCCGAGGGATATCGCCGGGGGAGTCTCCTGGCAGTGTCTCGTGCCAACTGATGCGGGTCTTCGCCGCCATTCCTCTTTCCGCGGAGGCCCTGACCGCTGTTACCGCGGTGCGCGACCGGTTGGGGGAGCACGGGTGGCCCGTGCGCTGGGTGGGGGATGAAGGCCTCCACCTGACCGTACGGTTCTACGGCGAAGTGGCCGACGAGCGGGTCGATGGCTTGGGGGAATCGTTGGCGCAGGCCGTCGGCCGCATGGACCCCCTGGGCATCGAGCTGGGTGGCTTGGGCGTGTTCCCCACGCGGCGCAAGCCGCGGGTGATCTGGATGGGGGTCGCCGCGCCGCCGGCGCTGGAGCAATTGCACGACCGGGTGGAACGAGCGGCGCTGACTGGAAACTACCCCGGTACCCCCGCCCGGGAGACCTACCGACCCCACGTGACGCTGGGTCGAGTCCAACGGCGGGCGGTCCTGGCCGGCGACGTTGCCGAGGTGCTCGACCGGGTGGACGACAGCGTCGTTTTCCAGGCGGACCGGCTGGTGCTGTATCACAGCCGGGCGGAGCGGGGCGGGGTACGGTACCATTCGTTGCGAATCATTCCTTTCGAGGGTGTATGGGCTGTCTGAGTTGGCCATTCAAGGCGCTGGCCGCCGTGGTGCTGGTGCTGGTCGTCATCGGAGCGGTCCTGTACCGGGACCAGTTGCGTGAGATCGGGAGCAGCGTCTTCGGACCCCGGACTCCGCAGTCCATCGGGCGTCCGGGAACCCGGGCTCTGGCAGCGGCGCTGGACAAGGTGGCCACCCTGGCCTCCGCGGAGAAGGACTCGGTGATGCTGACCGCCACCGAAATGGCCTCGTTGATCGGCGACGGGCTCGATCCCTCGTTCCGGGGACACCTCGATTCACTGCAGGTGGAGTTGCTCGACGGTCGGATTGCGGTCAGTGCCAAGCTGCGCACCTCGGCGCTGCCGCCGGAGGCCCTTGGACCGCTGGTTTTCTTCGTTCAGGAGTGGGAGCCGTTCTCGGCCACGGGGCCGATCCAGGTGGTTGCGCCGATGGAAGCCGAGTGGCTGATCGAGCAGTTGTCGCTGCGCGACATCCCGTTTCCTCGAGAGATGGTCCAGTGGTTGGTGAGCAACGCCTTGGGGGGTACTGCGGAAAGCGGATTTCCGGTGCACATTCCAGAAGGCGTTGGGCATGTCGCAGTGCATCCCCACGGAGTAGTCCTTTACCGGGACGGGCCATGACGGCACACCGCGTGTTGATCGTCGACGACGAGCCGGGCATTCGTGAGGCGTTGAAGCAGGTATTGGAGTACGAGGGCTATGAAGTGGCGACCGCCGCGTCGGGCGGCGAGGCGCTCACCCGGTACGAGGAACTGCAACCCCACGTGGTGTTCCTCGACGTGAAGATGGCGGGCTTGGACGGGTTGGAGACGTTGTCCCGCATCAAGCAAATCGATCCCGGCGCCGTGGTGGTCATGATTTCCGGGCACGGCACCGTGGCGACCGCGGTGCAAGCGACCCAGCTTGGGGCGTTCGACTTCCTCGAGAAGCCGCTCGAAACCGACCGGACGTTGCTGACGGTTCGCAACGCGCTGCAGCAGCAGACCCTGTCTGACGAAAACCAGCGGCTCCGTGCGGTGATCGATGACGCGCACGCCATCGTGGGACACAGCGCGGCACTAAAGGCCGTCGAGGAGGTGACCGCCAAGGTCGGTCCCACCTCCGCCCGGGTGTTGATCCTCGGGGAGAACGGGACCGGCAAGGAGCTGGTGGCCCGGGCCATCCACCGGTTGTCCCAGCGCGCCGACCGGCCGATGATCGAGGTCAACTGCGCCGCCATCCCGGCCGAGTTGATCGAGAGCGAGTTGTTCGGCCACGTGAAGGGATCGTTCACCGGCGCCTTCGCCGACCGGACCGGCAAGTTCGAGCTGGCCAGCGGGGGCACGCTGTTCCTCGACGAGGTCGGGGACATGGCCCTCTCGGCGCAGGCCAAGGTGCTGCGGGCGCTGCAGGAAGGGGTCATCACCCGGATTGGCGCCGGCCAGCCCATCGAGGTCGACGTTCGGGTCATCTCGGCCACCAACAAGAATCTCGAGGAGGAGATCGCCGCGGGCCGGTTCCGGGAGGATCTTCTCTATCGGCTGAACGTCGTGGAGATATCGGTTCCGCCGCTGCGTGACCGCCGGGAGGACATCCCCGAACTGGTGGCGCATTTCAGCAGCCAGTTGGCTGCCGCCGGTCTGGCGCCCAAGCCGTTTGCCGACGATGCCCTGCGGGTCCTGGCGAGCCGTTCGTGGCCCGGCAACATTCGCGAACTCCGCAACGCCGTGGAGCGCGCCATGATTCTGTCAGACGGGAAGACGGTGACCGCCCGGGACGTGCAACGTCTCCTGGGCGGGACCGAAGCACAGGGGCAGTCGTCGGGCGATCTGTTCGGGGGACCCCGCACGTTCGAGTCGTTCAAGCAGGAAGCCGAAAAGCGATTCCTCATCACCAAGCTGCGCGAGCACCAGTGGAACGTTTCGGAAACCGCACGGGCGCTAAAAATGCCGCGCTCAAATCTCTACAAGAAGATCGAACGCTACGGCCTGACGCGGGAGTCGACGTGAGCGGCAACATGGACGATATCGACAAACAAATGGCGGCGATCGACAAGGCCATGGCGGACGTACCGGCGATCCCCGAGGAATCCGCCGCTCCGACACGAACCAGGCGGGTCACGCCGGCCAGACTGCCTGAGGGTGGCCGGCGTGAAGTGGTCGGCGTGTGGGCGCGGCTGGTGCTGGTGACCATGTTGGCGTTAGGCCTGACGGTGTGGCCGTACGCCTACGCCTGCGGACTCGGACTGGCCGGCTATCTCGCCGCACTCGGCGTCACCATCGGGACCGGCGCCTGGACCGCCGTGTCGACCTGGCGCTTGCGCCTGGCGGTTCCGCATGTGATGGCATTGTTGGTGACCTTGGCGGGATTGGGGTTGCTGGCGCACGAGGTCGCGCTGCGGATCGGTTACGCTGCCGCGGGACAGACGTGGCTCTGTCCCTGACGGCGGCTCGTCGTCGAGCGGTCGGCTCCCTTGTGTTCCTGGGGTGCCCGGGATAAGGTTCAACGACGCATCGACTGACGCGGGGACAATGCTCCATTGTTCGTTGACACCATCGACACCACAACACCATCGATCTGGCACATCGCTCCGATCACACGGAGGGCCACCATCGGTGTGGCCCACAGCGTTGTGTTGCTCGCGCTACGATAATTCGTCAACTCTCATGAACGCTCGGGCAGGTGCCCGGGACACGTTCTTCGGATCTTCGGCGTAAAGGGTTCGGTATGCGTCCTATGCAGGTCGGTGCCGGTAGACGGGGGCCCATCTTCGGTGAAGGCTCCCTGGACCAGTACCTTCGGGATATCAGCAAGTATCCGCTGATCACCCAAAAAGACGAAGCCGAGTTGGCCCAGGGTATCCGCAAGGGTGACGAAGAAAGCCTCGACAAGATGGTGCGCAGCAATCTCCGGTTCGTGGTGTCGGTGGCCAAGAAGTACCAGAATCAGGGCGTGTCCCTAGCGGATCTCATCAATGAGGGCAACCTCGGTCTCATCCGGGCCGCCCACAAGTTCGACGAAACCAAGGGCGTCAAGTTCATCTCGTATGCCGTCTGGTGGATTCGGCAAGCCATCCTCCAGGCGCTGGCCGAGCAGAGCCGTATCGTGCGGGTGCCGCTCAACCGGGCAGGCACCCTCCACCGTATCGGCCGGCGGACGGCGGCGCTGCTCCAGGAACTCGGACGCCAGCCCACCGCCCAGGAAATCGCCGAGGGCCTCGATATCTCTATCGAGGAGGTGCAGAAAACCCTGTCCATCTCCCAAGCCCACCTGTCGCTCGATGCACCGATGACCCCGGGAGAGGACAACAAGCTGCTCGACTATCTCCCGGACACCCAGAACCCGGGACCGGATTCCCCCACGTTCGAGCACGCCCTCACCGAGTCGATCGAGGAGGTCCTCGCCACGCTCAAGGAACGCGAAGCCAGGATCCTGCGCCTCTACTTCGGTCTCGACAACCCCGAGCCGATGACGCTAGAGCAAATCGGAAGCCTGTTGGGAATCACCCGCGAGCGCGTCCGCCAGATCAAGGAAAAAGCCCTCAGCCGGCTGCGGCACGTGAGTCGGTCGCGGGCTCTGGAAAGCTTTCTCTCGTCGTGATCCCGGGTGCCTTGCCCGCCCCCCTCTCGGTCCATTAAGCTCCAACAAGTCCATTACGCCACGGTACCCACGGTTTTCCGTGTTGCCGTCCCGGTGCGCCAACCACCCCAGCCCCGACGATCCCATGGCCTCCAATCCTTCGTTCGACATCACCACCGGCGTCGACCTGCAGGAAGTCGACAATGCCGTCAATCAGACTCGTAAGGAACTCCAGCACCGCTACGATTTTCGTGGTGTCGAGTACACCCTGGAACTCGACCGCGCGGCCAGTGAGGTGCGGCTGACATCCGCAGACGAGTTCCACATGACCGCGCTCACCGACGGGCTGCAGGGCAAGCTGGTCAAGCGGGGTGTCTCGCTCAAGAACGTCCGCATCGGCGATGTCGAACACGGCGCCGGGCAATCCGTCCGCTGTACCGTCCACCTGGCACAGGGCATCGAACAGGATACCGCCAAGCGCATCGTCAAGTTCATCAAGGACGACAAGACGCTGCGCAAGGTGCAGGCGTCGATCCTAGGCGACCAGGTACGGGTTACCGGCCCCAAGAAGGACGTGCTGCAGGAGGTCATGCAACGCCTCCGCGAGGAGGACTTCGGCGTTGAACTCGAGTTTGGCAACTACCGCGGCTGAATGGGTACTCTCATGCCCCGCATCTGCGGAGGGCCGGCCCTGGCAATGCTCTGGGCCTGCGGTGGGGCACCCGCTCCGGCGGATCCGGAACCGGCGCCGCCGCCACACGCTCCAGTTCCCGAGGCTGTTGGCCCGGCCCCGGTGACGCCCGGGCGCCACATTCCGGTCCTCCCCCCCGGTCTGGAACCGCCCGATACCGTCGTGAGCCACGTGGACGTCCGGATCGGTCTGCAGGTAGGTGCCGGGCGGACCGACATCGGTGGCGTGGGCGGCGATGGGATCGTCGTGGCCAATCCGGCGGGCCAGGAACTCGGCCGGCTGGACGACGGGGGTTGGTGGCAGGTGACCATCGAGGGACAACTGGTGGGCCTCGAGACGGCCGCTGGAGCCTCGCTGCTGGCCGGTGACATGCTGGTGTTCCGTCCGAGGGTGCCTGGGCGGTTCGTGCGCGTGGCGGGCCGGGATTATCGCGGCGAGGTGTGGGTGTTCCGCGACCGGACGGGCTTGACCATCGTGAACCGGTTGGGCATCGAATCCTATCTGGCCGGCGTGGTGCCGCTGGAGATCGGCTCGCGCCGGCCCGAGGAACTCGAGGCCGTCAAGGCCCAGGCGATCGTGTCCCGTACCTTCGCCGTCCGCAACATGGGCCGGTGGCACACCGACGGCTTCGATTTCCGGCCGACGGTCGCCGATCAGGTCTACGGTGGGGTGGGGGCGGAGCAGGCGCTCGCCTGGCAAGCGGTGCGCGCCACCCGGGGCACCATCATTACTTACCACCGGGTCCCCATCGACGCCTTCTTCTTTTCCACCTGCGGCGGTGAGACGGCCGAGGGGACGGAGGTATTCCGCAACGCGCGGCGCAACTACCTCACCTCGGTGCGCGACGTGGACGGGTCGGGCCGGACGTATTGCCGGATCTCCCCTCGGTTCCGCTGGCGGGAAACGTGGACCGGCGACCAGGTCGCCCGCACCCTGCGACGGACACTCCCGGCCCAGACGGGAACCAACACGGCTGATCTCGGCGCCCTCGAGAACGTGCGCGTCGCCGACCGGACCGGATCCCACCGCGTTGCCCGGCTCGCCGTCGAGTTCCAGCAACGCACTGTCGCCGTCGACGGCCCAGCGGTTCGCCGGGTGCTGTTGCGGCCCGACGGCGGCATCCTTCGAAGCAGCGCCTTCACGCTCGATGTACGGCGGGAGGGCGGCCGGGTCACCCGGGTGGTGGCTGAAGGCGCCGGGGCCGGGCATGGGGTGGGAATGTGCCAGTGGGGCACCATTGGCCGCGCCCGGGCCGGACTGGGACACTCCCAGATTCTGGCCAGCTACTTTCCCGGAACTACCTTGGAGCAGCTGCCATGACGAAAACGGCTCGAGTCCTGGCCCTGGTGGCAGGCTGCCTCACTATGCCGATGCTGGGTCAGGCGCAAAGCACCTTGGAGCAGTTTTCCTACGACAGCGTCGGGTTTAGGGGTATCCAGGTTGGGGTCGGCGCCATGTGGAGCAACAAGGTCGAGACCACCGCCCAATACGGACTCCAGGTCCACCTGGGGGAGATCGCTCCCCGGCTGCGTCTCATGCTCGGCGCCAGCTACTTCAAGGCCGATCTCACCGACGAGGAGATCCGCCGGCTGGAGGACGGGATCCTGCAGGTGGTCGACGATCCCACGGGGAGCGCCACGGTCGATCTGGGCCGGGTCCAGTGGCAGGACATCGCCTTGGCCGGCGACGCCCAGTACCTCATCCTGGGCGGCGGCGCCCGGCGGTGGCAGCCCTATGTGGGTGGGGGAATCTCCCTCCATTTCCGCAATGGATCGGGTGACCGGATTGCCGGCACGGTAATCGAAGAGAACCTCGACCAATTACAGATCGGGCTCGACCTGACGGCGGGGACCGACGTGCTGCTGACACGGTCTTTGGCATTGAATGTAGGCCTGCGCGCGGTCCTGACGGGGAGTCTCAACACCTTTACCTTAGGGGTTGGTCTTGGCTATCGTGTGCCGTAGGAGGCGCGCATGACGGAACGAACGCGAGTCGGCATCATCGGGGCGGGAGCCATCGTGCAGGTGGCCCATCTGCCGGTGTTGCGGCGGATGAAGAACCTGGACCTGGTTGCCATTTGCGACTCGGACCTGCCCAAGGCTCGAGTGGTCGCCGACCGCTTCAAGATCACCGACGCGTTCGACGACATCGAGGAGGTCCTGCAGTACGAGGAGCTCGACGTCTTGCTAATCTGTACTCCCAACCATCTCCATGAATCCCACGTCCTTGCCGCGCTCTCTCGCGGGCTGCACGTGCTGGTGGAGAAACCGCTCGCCACCTCGGTGGACAGCGTCAAGCGGATAAAGAATGCCGTCGACAAGCACGACCGCGTCCTGATGGTGGGCATGAACCACCGCTACCGCCCGGACGTGGAGATCGTTCGTGGCTTCGTCCAGAGCGGAGAGCTCGGCGCCATCGAGAGCATTCGGGGCAGCTGGCACGTGTTCAAGCCCAGCCGGTCACAACTGGGTTGGCGGCTCAAGCGGGAGTTGTCCGGCGGCGGCGCCATGCTCGACCTCGGCCTGGCCATTCTGGATCTGGGGTTGTGGCTGGCCGGCAACCCCACCCCCAAACGCGTCACCGCCTCGTTCGGCAAGACCATCGCCGACGGGCCCGTCGAACAGGCCGGCAGCGCCTACATCGTATGCGAATCCGGTCCGTCGATCTTTCTAGACGTCACCTGGAACCACATCGGCGCGGGCGAACGGTTTGGGGTCGGACTGCGTGGCTCCAAAGGCTCTGCCAGCATCAACCCCCTGACCGTATGGAAGAAGATGCACGGAGCCCCGATGGACGTGTCCCCCTCGGGAGCCGGCAGCCGCGAAAATGCCTTCTCCGCTTCCTACCGGGCGGAATGGGCTCACTTTCTCGCGGCCATCCGTGGGGAGGCGGTCGCGCCGCCGCTGCAGGATTACCTCACGCTGCAGAAGGTAATCGACGCGATCTATCGCTCCGCCGCCAGCGGGCGGGAAGTGAAGTTGTGACCCAGCGGGGCCGGACGCTGGCAGGCCGACTACTAGCTGTCCTGGTGCTCCACGGACTCTTCCTCGGAGTGCTACCGCTGCGCTCCCAAACGCAGGCTCCCGAAGCGTCGCCGGTCCCGGGCGAGCAGCTCACGGTCCGGCTGATTACCGCCGGCCCAGGCACCGAAGTGTGGGAGTTGTTCGGCCACAACGCCATCTGGATTCACGACCAGACCACCGGACGCCAAACGGCCTACGACTACGGTCGTTTCGATTTTGCCGAGCCGGGATTCTTATGGAGGTTCGTCAAGGGCCGGATGTGGTACTGGATGGGGGCCGCCGACCCGAGAGGCATGATTGCGGCCTACGTCAGCCGGGATCGCTCCGTCTGGGTCCAGGAACTGAATCTCCCGCCGGCGGCACGGGAAGAACTGCGCCTCCTTCTCGAACACAACGTCCAGGAAGAGAACCGCTACTACCGCTACGACTACTATCGGGACAACTGCTCGACCCGCATCAGGGATGCCCTCGACCTGGTCGTCAGGGGCGCCATTAGCGCGCAGACGGCGGACACGGTTCCCGGCTCCACCTGGCGGTCTCACTCAGACCGGCTGCTGGCGGCCGACCCGCTGGCCTACACCGGAACCAAGCTCGGGCTGGGGAGCCCCACCGACCGGCCCATCTCCCGATGGGACGAGATGTACGTCCCCATGAGACTGCAGGAGTACATCCGTACGGTGCAGATCGAGGGAGCAGACGGGGAACTGATCCCGCTGGTGAGGCACGAAGAGGCCGTCTACCTCGGGTCGGGGCCACCGGAGCGGAGCGAGCCGCCCGGCTGGTACCTAATCTATCTGGCGATCGGGTCACTGTGGGCCGCGCTGATGGTGTGGTGCGCCGGAGTCGCCCGCAGGGGCGGCCGTCTGGGCCAGGTGGGCTTTGGACTGGCTGCCGGGGCCTGGGCGCTGGTGGCCGGACTCGGTGGCAGCGTGTTGCTGTTCCTGTGGCTCGGTACCGATCACGTCATGACCCGCGCCAACGAGAATCTATTGCAATTGAATCCGCTGGCGCTGTTGCTCCTGGTCCTGGTGCCGTTGGCGCTCGCGGCGGATCGATGGAGGAAGCCGGCCGTCGTCCTTGCCGGTCTGGTGGCCGCCGGCTCACTGCTTGGTGCCGCGGCCAAGATTCTCCCCGGATTCGACCAGGCCAACTGGCAAGTCATCGCCCTTGCGGCTCCGGTCAACGCGGCGCTGTGGCTTTCGCTCCGGCGCCTCCTGCGACATGCCGCCTCCACGGCAAGTGTGCCTGCCGAATCCTGACTGTGGTTGACGGCATCCGATCCACGCGGGACCTATCGAAGCCGGTGGGCAAGTTTGGCTGGCGTCGATCCCGATTATGGCCGTGCGCCTGTGTGGCGCGCCGGCCGCCGGGGTGATCAGCCCGCGTTGGGTATCTGGTAGATGCGCGAGTGGACGAAGATGTCGAACAGGTCGGCGTCCAGCCAGCCATGGTCAACGTCCTCCCGCATGAGGTCGAGCGCCATAGACGTGCCGAGGGCAGGCTTGTAGGGCCGGTCGAGGGCCGTCAGGGCGTCGAAGATGTCCGCCAACGTCATCATGCGCGTCTGTACCGGAATGGCCGTCGCGGGCACTCCGTGGGGATAGCCACTGCCGTCGAGCTTTTCGTGGTGGCGGTAGGCAATATCGGGAACCGCACTAAGTTCGCTGGTCCAGGGAATGCGCCGGAGGAACTCGAACGTGTGGCGGACGTGGTCCTCGAGTTCCTTGCGTTCGTTCTCGTCGAGTGTCCCTTTGGTGATTCGCAGGTAGCGCAACTCGCTTTCCGATAGCAACGGTTGGGTGTCGCCGTCGAGAGTGCGGAAGGTTTCGTCGGCAAACTCCTCCACACCGAGTCCGGCGGTCTCGGGCTGGACGCTGGGCTCGTTGGCCGAGACCACGGCGGTCAGAAACCGGTCGAGCCGGGCGAACTCCTGCTGCTGGGCCGATCTCAGAGCGGGTAGCAGCTGCTCGTATCCCTCGGTACCATACTTCTCGAGGTGGTTGGCGCGAGCCTTCTCGAACTGCCACTGTGTGGTCCGTACCAGGAACGCGTGACGCTGTCGGATCAATGTCAGGTCGGAGGCGTAGAGCTTCTTCGCCTTGCCGAGCACTTGCTCGCGCACCCCGACCTTGCCGAAGTCGTGGAGCAGAGCCGCGTACCGCAGTTCCCGCAACTGGTGCCGGTCGAGGACGACGTCCCGGTAAGGGCCTGCCGACAGGTCGGACACCACGGTCGCCAGCCGCACGGCCATGTCGGCCACGCGTTCGGAGTGACCCGACGTCACCGGGTCCCGCTGCTCGATGGCCGTCACGGCCGCGCGAACGAACCCGTCGAACAGCAGCTCGATTTCCTGGTACAACTGGCCGTTCTCCAGCGCCACGGCCGCCTGGCTGGCCAGTGCCCGCCCCAGATCCACCAACCGGGGCGCGTACCCGGTGACCAGGCGGTCTACGTCGTCGGCCGTCGCCAGCCGGGCACCGGCGTCGCGCTTGTGATTGATGAGCTGTAACACGCCGATGACCTCGTTTGCGTGGTTGGACATCGGAATGACCAACATCGACTTGGTCCGGTAGCCGTGCTGCGTGTCGAACGCTCGATTGAAGTGGTAGCGTACCTCGTCGGCCAACTGGTATACGTCGTCGATCACCAGCGGCTCGTTTTCCAGGGCCACGTGACCGGCGATCGACGTGTGGTCGAACGGGATGGTCGATTCCTCGAAGTCGAGGTCCGGGAGGCTGGCGTTTTGGGTCAACTTGAAGCGCAGCCGGCGTTCACCGTCGTCGGACGTCTCGGCCAGGTACAGGCTGCCGGCGTCCGACGACGTTACCCGAAGGGCGTACCGCAAGATCATGTCGAGCAGCGTCCGGTAATCTTTTTCCAGGCTCAGCTGGATGCCGATGTCGGTAAGCTCCGACACTTCCGTGGCCCGCGCCGCCAGTTCACGCTCCGCCGCCGCCTGCTGCCGCCGGACCGCCGACTCCCTGAGGGCCGTCCGGATGGCGAGCAACATCCTCCGCCGTCCCGCGTCGGCTGGAAGGTGGGCGCTCAGGTGCTCGGCGGCGACGGCGGCGGGAATGTCCCACTGCCCGGCGGGACCCACGCCGAGCGGAGTGGCCCCGCGGCGCCAAATGGAGTCCAGGACTTCCTCGGACGCGGATTCCAATGCGGCGGGACCCAGCACCACCACGGTTGGGCGAGCCGCCGCCGGCTCGGACTCGGGATGGGCTACCACCCTCACCTCGACACCCTCGCGCGCCAAGTCGTCCGCCAGTGTGCCTAGCTGCCAATCCGGGGTGTGCAGGAGGAGGTAGCGCATGGTGATGTGCCCTGGAACCTAACGGACGCTCCCCGGTGGCGGAACGCCACGGGGCGAACGGCGGCGCCTCAGGAGGGCTCGATGCCGTTGAGGCCTTCCTGGGCCTCAACGTAGTTGGGGAAAACCTCGAGCGGCCGGCGGTAGAACTCCACGGCGCGCGACGTCTCTCGTCGGTCATGGTACCACAATGCCCGACCGTAGAATGTCACGGCGTCGGTGGGGACGTTGCGGCCGGCGCGCCCCGCTTCGATATCGCCAGAGAGGGGCGGGAACTCGAGGTCGGCCAGGATTAGGGAACGTGCCGCCATGACGGTTGCCACCACGTATGCCAGCGTGCGGAGTCGCATGTCACCATTCCAGGCTAGAGACTGATGGTCTGTCCTTCGCGCGCTCCGTCGACCGACAGGGAGCCCTGTTTCGCGGCCAGGCGGCGCGCCTGGTCCACGATCCTATCCAGGGCCGGGTCGTCATGGGCCGGGTCGTGGTGGAACAACACCAGATGTTTGGCACCACAGGCCAGCGCCAGGTCTACCGCCTCGCGTGGCGTCGAGTGGCCCCACCCGTTCCGGTCTCGCTGCATCGCGTCGGTGTACATGGCGTCGTGGATCAGGACGTCGACGCCCGCCATCTTTCGAGCGAGGTCGTGGTACCAACCGGCCGCCAACCCGTGCCGGTCCCCTCCGCCCAACTCGTTGTCTGTCAGGTAGCCGATACTCGGGCCGTCGCTTCCGGCCTGTACCCGATACCCGAAGGTGACTCCCGGGTGTTGCAACCGTATGGTATCGACGATCCACGAGGAGACGGTTACCCGGCCGGGCTCGAGCTCGTCGACCGTGACCTCGGCGCCGGCCCGTGCCAAGGGGACCGGGAACACCACCGGGTCCATCTGCTGGCGTAGTACCTCCTCGAGCGACCTCCCCTCCGGCGCCGGCCCCCGAATGCCGATCCGGTAGCCTTCCTGGTACAGCGGCTTGAAGAAGGGCAATCCCTGAATGTGATCCCAGTGCACGTGCGACAGCAGCACGTCGATGCGTCGGGTGGCCGGCTGATGGGCCGTCAGCCACTCCCCAAACAGGCGGATCCCGGTCCCCGCGTCGAGCACCAACACCCCGTCGCTGCCGTTGGTGAGAACGACGCACGGCGTATTGCCGCCGTACCGGGCGGTCTTCTTCCCCGGTGCCGCGATCGAACCGCGGACGCCCCAAAAGGTGACCTGGACGGTCACGCGACGCGGTGTCCCATGGTCGAACCTACCTGGTGGGAGTGGGCCCGGCCACCAGCCGGCTCACGGTGTCGAGGTGATGCGGGTCACGGACGCTGGGCTGCGTCCAACAGCGCCCGGCGGTTCAGCAACACGATTTCCTTGCGGCTCACCTGGATGACCTCGCGATTGACGAGATTGCGCATCGTCCGGGAGACCGTCTCGCGGCTCGACCCGATCATCTGGGCGATGGTGTTGTGGGTGAGTTTCTTGGTGATCCGGTCGCCCCCCTCGTCCTGGGCCAGACGCAACAGCAGGGCCGCCACTCGTCCGTTGACGTCGAGCAGCACCAGGGCGCCGATCTTCTCGTCGGCCAGCCGGAGCCGGCCCGACAGCTCGGACAGGAGGGATATGGCCACGGCCGGCGACTGGCGCAGCCGGGCCTGGAAATCGTCTCGCCGGAGCAGCAGCAGGATCGAGTCTTCCATGGCGATGACGTGGGCCGAGCGCGGTCGATCGTCGAGCAGGGCCATTTCGCCGAAGAAGGTTCCCTCACCGAGCACGGAGAGGATGACCTCCCGGCCGTCTTCGCCGATGAGGACGACCTTCACCTGGCCGTCGGCCACCAGATACAGGGTATCTCCTGGGTCATCCTCGAAGACGATGACACTCCCCTTGGGGTAGGTGCGTTCCCGGGTGAGAGTGGCGAATGCCTGGAGATCCTCTTCCGGGAGTTGGCTGAACAGGGGAACGGAGCGCAGGACGTTGGCTGGTGGCAGCGGCACGGGAGCCTCGGGCTGGGGTGTGGAAGCGCTCAAACGATAAGACGGTCCGGGCAGGGGTGTCAAATGGTGGTCAACGGCGGGGGCT
>SMVA01143518.1_pt1 | contig 23085 bp, 23 predicted proteins | sample 2456451 | NCBI WGS metagenome assembly SMVA01 (sample SAMN11095933, study PRJNA526329) | marine sediment metagenome | biome: Marine sediment; feature: Surficial sediment; material: Deep marine sediment; isolation source: Hadal surficial sediment | place: Pacific Ocean | collected 2014-05 | depth... | reverse complement strand
CAAGTCTATTCATCTTCGGAGGTGCAGGATTAGGTATATCCTACATCATCGAAGAGAAAAAAGATAAAGCCGAACGTGAGCGTGAGGAGAAATAAACAGGGTCTAAAGGAGGAGGTTTTATAAACCTTCTCCAAATACCCATTCAATTATTGTAAAAGTTGCGATCATGAGTATGATCACACTTATTATATTAAGCACAAATCCAGCTCTTATCATATCACTCATCCGAATTTTACCACTTGCAAATACGATGGCATTGGGTGGTGTAGATATTGGCATCATGAAAGCACAACTTGCAGCCATCGTTACTGGAATTGCCGCAAGTAAAGGATTCATCCCAATTCCATTGGCGATTGCGATTACAACAGGAACAAAAATGGTAGCCAGTGCTACATTGCTCATGAGCTCTGTCATAAAAAGCATAGTTGTAATCAATAAGAACATTATTACACCTATTCCAAGGTATTCTCTTCCGGCAATGGATTCTCCTATTATCTGAATTAAGCCTGTGCTTTCCATTCCTTTTGCAAGCGTTAGCCCTCCTCCAAAAAGAATTAATATTCCCCATGGTAATCTGCTTGTATCCTCCCAGGACATTAAAAATTTGCCTTTCTTAATTTCAACCGGCATTAGAAACATCAGGATGCCGCCAGACATTGCAGTTACTGTATCACTCAGAACATCTATTCCCAGTGCATTATTAATAATGTTTTTAAAAATCCAACCAAACGCTGTCAGACCAAACACAAAAGAAACCAGTTTTTCTTCTTTACTCATTTTACCAAGTTTACTGAGTTGATTTTCAATAATCTCTTTCGAGCCATCAATCACGCCCAATCCATTCCTGAATAACAATTTCGTTAAAAGGAGATACGTTGCAATTAATAGGAGACCACTGATGGGAAGACCTATAAGAAGCCATCTTGAGAAATCCATTTGATATCCCACAATATCGTCAAGAAAACCAATCAGAACCACGTTTGGAGGAGTTCCAATGATTGTTGCAGTTCCTCCAATGTTTGCTGAATATGCTATACTTAGAAGAAGTGCCAGCGAAAACAAACGAAATTGGTTTTGTTTCTCAGGATCAAGATCTGATTGATCATTGGCAATTAGTCCAATCACTGACATAGCAATTGGAAGCATCATTACAGTTGTGGCAGTGTTACTTATCCACATGCTCAGGAAAGCTGTGGCAATCATAAATCCCATAATAATCCCATTTGCATGAGTTCCCGTAATTTTTATCAGGCTCAGAGCAATTCTTTTATGCAAATTATGTTTCTCCAATCCCAACGCAATTAGAAAACCACCCATAAATAAAAATATGATGGGGCTTGCATAAGGTGCCGTTGATTCCCTTATGTTGAATATGCCCAAAATTGGGAGAAGCACCATTGGAAGCAAAGCAGTTACCGGAATAGGAACTACCTCTGTAATCCACCAAACAATCATCCAGGAGGCAATACCAATGACCTTCCAGGCACTATCCGAAAAAACCTCACCCCCGCCTAGCGTTATAAATGCTATAAATAGAAGCGGTCCGGTTATTAATCCTCCAATTTTTAAATTAAATCCTGACACTATTTTAATTTTTTGCCAAGATAAAGAATCTGATAATAAAAAAGGGCGCTTTTCAGCGCCCTCGGATCACATATTGGATAACTGGTTAATCGGTAATTATATAATAATCTGTAATTTGGTTGCTCATCAGAAAATCACTTTTTGAAAGTAACTTTTTCAGATTTTCGTCTTTAATATTGTCAACATCTCTCACTAATCCATCATAAACCAATCCTTCAATGGAATCATAGATTGTAATGTATTTGTAAGAGCTGCATTCTTCATCAAAATATATATCTGCTATTGTAATTCCTTCTGTTTCAATATCTGCCTTCGTATCAAGGGCAAGTGAACTGGATGCCATCAGCATAACCGACGCAAGGCCGATGCTGACTCCTTTCATATGTTTTCTTAAGGTTTTCATTATCCTAAATAATTTGAGTTTTTGACCACCAATTACTGTCCAAGCAACGTGCCACTTATGTTAACTGGTTGATTAACAGGTGATTAATTGTAAAGTGGTTAAATAATAGTGATCAATATCGTACAGTGCTGCTCCTTCTTGTACACAAGAAAGTGAATTTGAAGTAACATGTAAGAGGAGTGGACAATAAAAATTATCTCATTATAAGCTCCCTTGCACTTGAGAGGGCCGAGTCAGTCACCTTATCTCCGGAAATCATTTTGGCCACTTCTTCTACCTGCTCTTCTTTCGAGAGTTCTCTTATAAGGCTTACTGATTTCTCATGTTGATGATCCTTATAAACATAGAAATGATGATCGGCTTTTGCGGCGATTTGTGGCAAATGTGATATGCTTATAACCTGATGATTTTGTGCCATTGATTTCATTAAAGTTCCTAGTTGCAAGGCAATTTCACCAGAAACTCCAGAATCGATTTCATCAAATATTATAGTTGGAAGTGAAGTTTTTCCTGCAAGAAGATATTTGACAGCAAACATCAGACGACTAAATTCCCCGCCTGAAGCTACTTTTTTTAGCGGTTGAGGAATTACCCCCTTATTGGCACTGAATAATATTGAATATGAATCAATGCCATTAGCATTCATTTCAGAATCCTTACGCTCGATAATCACATTGGCATTAGGTATTCCCAACGTTACAAGGATCTTCTGGATACTTTCACTTAACCTCAATGAGTTCGATTTACGTCTTTTGCTTAATATCTGGGCCAGGTTTTGCGCATTGTTATAGCATGTCGAAAGTATATTTTCGGCCTGTATAAGCTGATCATCCAGGTTTAATACCTGGTCGGCTTTTTCAGTAAGTTCTTTTTCGATTTGCAAAAGGGCCTCAATGGAATTTACCTGGTGCTTTTGCTGCAATTGGTAAATCATGCTCAAGCGTTCCTGGACTTCTACCGTTCGCTCTGGTTGGTGTTCCACATCTTGCTCTATATGTTCAATTTCTGATACGATGTCATTCAATTCAATAAGAACAGAGTCTAAGCGGTCAAATAATGGCTGATATCGATCTGAAATCTTAACGAGTTGCTGAATTGCTGCACGAGAAGTATTGATACTCCCTGTAGATGCAAATTCTCCTTTAGCCAATGACTGGAGCGCATCGTTGAGTTGTCGTTTGATCTCCTCTGCATTCTCCAATTCGTTCAGTTCGGTTTCTAATTGTTCCTGTTGACCAATTTCCAGCTTGGCACTTGCAAACTCCTCCAATAAAAATTTATTGTAATCTGCATTTTTACGCAGCTCAGATTCCAGAGATTTCAATTCTTCAAGTTTTGAGCTTGCCTTTCTATACTCCAAAAAAGATTCTCCGAAGGCATTTTTCTCGCGAGATGATTCACTAAACTGATCCAGAATATTTAGCTGATAAGATTCACTCCCAAGAAGCAATGTATCATTTTGAGAATGAATATCCATCAGAAATTGGCCCAGCTCTTTGAGGGTATCCAGCAGTACAGGTGTATCATTTACAAAAGCTCTGGATTTTCCGGAAACGCCAATTTCGCGACGTATAATTATCTCGGTTTCATAATCCAGGTCGTTGATCTCAAAAAAATCTTTAAGGGAATAAGATTTGATATCAAATGTGCCTTCAATAATGCATTTTTTCTTCTCATCCCACAGGGCTTTAGTATCTGCCCTGTTCCCAAGCAACAGGCCAACGGCTCCTAAAAGAATTGATTTACCGGCTCCTGTTTCACCTGTAATTATGTTCAAATGCCTGGAAGGTGTTAATTCCAGTCTTTGAATAAGCGTATAGTTCTCTATCGAAAGGGTTAGAAGCATGTTATTATCTCCATTACAATATTAGGAGAATCCACTTATAGACTTAGATTAATTGGAAATAATCTTTGCGAATTTATCTCTTTTACTAGGGCTAACCTCAATCAGGAGGTTGTATGCTTCCCTGCGCATTTGAATACTGGCTGTGCTGAAGATGTTTACCAATTCATCAGCTTTCGCATCAAGAAAGGAAACGATGATAACAGCATTAGGATCAATATCTCTCAGATCACGCAATTTTTTCAGCATGTCAAGGATATTATTTTGAGCAGTCTCCTCCTGTTCCTGGTATATGTCCAGACCCAGCCTGTGATAATTATAGAATCCTTTTCTGAAATCGCTCATTCTTAAATTCGAAAGGTTTTCAACGAGCCAATACCTATTTCTTAAGCTTTCAAGAGAATTCCATCCCGGTCTTCCGGATTGGGTGGCGTTTGTCACGATATTTTGTGCTACCTGGTAATAAGGCGTTCCATCCATCTCTCCAAAAGAGTCATAGTCCATGCCAATGATAATATACGCATAGTAGGCTAACATAGAAGTTAAATTGCTAGAATACGCATTTACATTAAAGTCTAGCGGTAGACTTTGTACATATTTAAATGTCCAGTCCCTGTCGGCAAAATTTAATAAAATAGATTCATAATTGGAATTGTAAACAGGACGTGCTGATTGAATCTGAACAGTTGCCTGATAATTTCCAATGGATGGCATCCTGTCTATTGTAATGCTCAAATTACATTTGATTCGTTCCTGGTTTTGAAACACATCACTGCTCCATTTTCTTCCATTCATGAATTGCGCAAATGAAATTTCCATATCCTGAAAAACCTGTCGATCAGAAGTAGATATTTGATCCGCATTCACCATCACATTACAGTTTAGCTCCTGAGCGATTGCAGAGTAACTTAAAAAAATAAATACAGGATAAATGAAAATTCGCATACTCAAATAATCTCAATAATAGAATTTACGATGTCTGCAGCAACATCCTCTTTTGATTTTAACTCAAATTCTTTTGGTTTATTATCTTTTTTAATGATAGTTACTTTATTGGTGTCAAGTCCAAATCCTGCCCCGGGATCATTCAATGAATTAAGAACGATCATATCAAAATTCTTTGAAGCCAGTTTTTTAGTTGCATTTTCAATTTCATTATCGGTTTCAAGAGCAAATCCAACAATAATTTGATTTTCCCTTTTAAGACTTCCAAGACTTTTCGCTATATCAGGTGTCTGTGTCAGTTTGATTTCAAGAGTTCCATCTGACTTCTTCATTTTACTTCCGGAAGTACTTTGTGGTTTGAAGTCGGCAACCGCTGCAGCCAATACCGTAACATCAGAAGAGTCAAACAATGACTTCGCCATCTCAAACATCTCATCGGCAGAAACAACATGAGAAACGTGCAGGCCGGACAAATCAAATGATTGAGAAACCGGACCCAGCACCAGTCTTACATTTGCCCCTTCGTCCTGAAGCCTTCTTGCAATTGCAACGCCCATTTTACCTGATGAATGATTTCCAATAAAACGAACGGGGTCAATCTTTTCCTGGGTGGGGCCGGCTGTCACCAAAACCGTCTTTCCACTTAATGAAAGCTCTTTACCAAAAAAATCTGCTATAGATTGATGAATAGTTTCAGGTTCGGCCATCCTACCTGTTCCGGTAAGCCCACTTGCCAGTTCCCCAAATTCAGCATCAACCATATGAACGCCATGTTCACCTAGTTGTTTAAAATTTTCTTTTGTAGATGCGTGTTGATACATATCCAAATCCATTGCAGGGGCAATAAAGACAGGGCATCTCGCGGAAAGATATGTGGCAACCAGTAGATTATCACTTATTCCGCCTGCCATTTTTGCAAGTGTATTGGCAGTTGCAGGGGCAACCACAAAGACGTCTGCCCATAAGCCCAACTCAACGTGATTATTCCATTCTCCATTTTCACCTGAAGAAAATGTTGATAATACGGGGTTCTTTGATAAAGTAGACAAAGTTAGGGCAGAAATGAAATCAGATGCGGAAGGGGTCATAATGACTCTAACTTCTGCATCCGACTTTACAAATAATCGGGTGAGTTCTGCTATTTTATATGCAGCAATGCTTCCGGTTACCCCAATAAGTATTTTTTTTCCGTTTAACACGGACTTAATTTACAAATTTTCTCCTGGTTCTACCTCTTCCTCAGAATTGGATCTGTACATCAATTTATCTTCTAAAAACTCTTCTACAGCAGTTCTTGTTGGTTTGGGCATTCTCTCATAGAACTTGCTAATTTCAATCTGTTCACGGTTTTCAAAGACCTCTTCCAGATTGTCTACAGTAGATGCAAATTCTGCTAATTTAGAACTTAGCTCTTCCTTCAAATTAGATGAAATTTGACGTGATCTTTTTGAAATCACTGCGATAGATTTATAGATGTTTCCAGTTTTCGATGCCAGTTCATCGATATCTCTTGTTGTTATTGCTGCTTGTATTGCCATAGTGCAAATATATTATCTTTTATTGTAATTGCTGACTTTTCTCAATTCTTCCTAGCGCGTTTACGATACCATCATAGATTTTATCTGCTTCGCGCAGGTGTTTGCTAGCAGGATATTCCTCTAAAAATTCCTGATAAAAATCAATGGCTTCCTTGTATCTTTCTGCTTTTTTTGATGGGATACTAGCTTGAGCCATTAAATATTGTGATTTAAATTTTACGAAATTAAGCTCCTCATTATAAAATGCATCAGGGTAATCAATCGCATAATTGTCAATTGCAATTATCGCTGAGTTGTATAGTCGCATCTTGAAATATTGTTTTGCATTTTCAAACCCTTTTATTTCTAACTTCGAACGCATTTCCTCAATGATTGATTGCGCTTCGTTTGAGTACTTTGAATTATAGTTTTTATTTATAAAAAGTTGCATTGATTCAATTGCCTCTTTTGTGCTTGTCTGGTCGAGGTTATAAATCGGTGAATCCAGATATAAAGAATATGCTGCCATAAATTCTGCTTCCTCCGCATGCTGACTCCTTGAATATATTTCATAGAAAGACTTGAAATAATGGGCAGATAACTGGTATAATTTCTGGTAATAATTGCAATAGGCAAAATAAAATTGTGCCATTTCACCTTCATCCTGCCCTCTGATTATTGGCATGATTTCTTCAAACAAGACACTTGCCCTGTAATAATCTTCGTCCTCGTAATACTCCAGGGCTGCCTTATATTTCACATTCCAATCCTCGCTCTTCTGAACTTTTCGGAAATCGCTACAAGAACCTAGAATGAATAGAAAAAGCGCCCAAAAAGCTACACTAACCCCCCTTTTCTGCATAAGGCTGCAAATATACTTGAGTGATATTAATAAATCAACATATTATGTACACCGTGTAACGAGTACTTGCAGGATTTGTTATCGTTTGATCACAAGTTTTTTCGTGACCTTGCCTTCATTGTCAACATATATTGTGTAGAAATATACGCCCGGTTTAAACTCTGATGTGAAAATTTTTAACTCCTGTTCAACCGGATTCAGTTTGAATTCTGAAACAACACTTCCAAGGAGATTGTGAAGAACTAATTTCGTTTCTATTTCTTCGTTTAAAAATATATAATCAAGATATGCAATCTCTGAAGCAGGATTTGGGTAAATATCACTAAGCGTAATATCTGCAGAACTAAATAACTGCCCTCTGCTTACTTGCTCTTTAACTGAATAATCCAATCGAATTTCGGTGAAGTCAGACGGATCGTCCCGATTATAAAAAACATATTTAATAGATGATGCAGTTTCATCAAGTCCGGATTCCAATACGCTTGTGAAGGTTTCCAAAATTTCACCTGGCTGTATCACCTGTGAAATATAAGTTTGACTGACAATCTGATCTTTACAATCATTGTCCCAACAAAAATAAGTCTCCTGACTGGATCCGAGCTGTGTATTGTCTCTCCTGACCAAAACATTTACAGGTTTATCAGATAGGTTTTTCAATTTAATAGAGGTGCGAATTTGTTCACCAATCTTTACATTGTAAAAACTCTTTGTTTCTACAATCTGTAAGCTTTGGGAATATGCCCCCACTGCCATTAAAATTAATAAAATGGTAAAACTTATCTTCTGCATTTTCAAACGGTGCATTTCGCCCCATCTAAAAATAGCCATTTAATGTTGAAAAGAACAAATATTCAGGAAAAAACATGGGACACTAATTTATAACGAACAAATTGATAATAAAATTGTTATAGCTTATCACTTTTTTCTTTTTCCTTCTTATCCTTTTCTACATTCGCCGGAGGCTGGTTCTTATCAGTTTTATCAATGTCCTCCAGATCTGTTTCAGAAGTTTTATCGATGCTTAAATACTTTTCAGGAATCACATCTTTCATCAGTGGTTTTATATTGCCAAACCACTTAAACCCATTCAATTTCCGATCTTTAATTTTGAGTTCATGTGGCGGAATAAATTGGCCATCCGGGTTTGTATAAAATGTAACATCCTGGATATCGTTGTTTAAAAAATTAAGTTTCATACTGCTGCATAGAATTCTGTTCATTCCCATTATTCCGGAATTATCTTCTTTCAGCATAAAAAATATACTTTCACCATTTCCATTTACATAAACAGTCCTCAATTCATCGTCTTCAAACAAGGCATCCATTTCTCTACCTTTGATCTGGTTATAATTTCCTAAAGTATCTTCAGAAATAACAAAAGAATTAGAACGTAGATGCAGACTGGATAATGTTTGATTAGCAATTCTGATATTGATTGTATCAGCGGTCATCTGGTTACCCTCGGACCAAATAATCGGGTCATCATAAAAAGTAATAAGTGAATCTGATTGAAAATAGACAAGTGAATCAGCCACACCCTGAAGGTTACTTTTGAATATTTTAACATTTTTAAATGCCTGTAATCGTTTATCAATATCCAACTCAGCATCGATTGAAATGAGGGTATCCGCCGAGAGATAGAGTGTATCTCCATTTTCTGAGGCCATTTTTACCAAAGCATTACCATAAATCTTAATAGTCTTATCAAACTTATAGTAATCAGCCTTTTCTCCAAGGATGATAATGTCATTCTCCTTCGAAACCATTTTGACATTCCCACGTGCAGTATTGTACCCACTGATGTTATCGAATCTTAATTGGTCCCCATACAGGAAGTATGTTTCGGACTCCATATAACCTTTTTTAAAGTCAGATTGATCTTCCAAAGTATTATATTCCCCACTTTGATATACAAAGATGTTTCCTTTGGCATCGGTAAGGTATGTGGTATCACGAAAGTAAATAAATTTAGTACTTGTGTTGTATTGTAAAGTGTCAGTTTTCAGGGTATAGTCAGGATTCTTACCCTCCACATCCGTTTTAAATGAAGCCATGTTCCTCCGAACTTCATAATATCCTTTTTTACTTTTTAGTTCGTTTGTGCTGTCAACAATTTTACCGCCATTAAAATAGGTTGCTAACTCAATCTCCCTGTTATAATCCAAAAAATCGGTATAGAGGGTCATTTCGCCAAGCTTTTCAAACACTACGTTTTTCCGGAGTTTGGCAATTTTGGTATTCCCATCGTAATACAATAGATCAGAAAAAACTTTCACGGAATCCTGATCATCTATTACCACGTGTCCGTATGCCTCAAGCCTGTTATCTTGCTTGAAATAGGCTGCAGAATCACAAAAAATACGGGTGCCTTCATGATAAAAAACTACACTGCCAACAAAACTGTCAAACCTTTTACCATCGATTTTTCCCCCTTCCAGCTTGTCCGCGGACTCCAATTTCACTTTTTTTTGACCTACTACTCCTGAAGCAGCAGCAATCGAAAAGACTAGGAGAAATAATAGATTTTTCAAATTATAAGATTTGATATTGTATCGGCAATAATCATGCAAAATTAGTTAATTAAGATATTTTTGAATATGTATCGAACGTTTTTAACCAATATTAATAAAAGCCTGGCAGAGGTAACAAAGGGAAACACCTTGCTGGCAGTCAGTGGTGGGTTAGATTCAATGGTGATGGCACATCTATTCCTTAGGAGCGGATGGCATTTTGGAATTGCACATTGCAATTTTCAACTGAGGGGCGACGAGTCCACCAAGGATGAAGAATTGGTTAGTCGATTCGCAACAGATAATAAAATTCCTATACACACAAAATCATTTGAAACTGATACACACGCTTCCCAAAACGGCATTTCTATTCAAATGGCAGCTCGTGAACTTCGTTATGGATTTTTCAACGAGCTATTAAAAAGTTCATATTCCAGGCTGGCTATTGCTCATCATAGAGATGATCAGTTTGAAACTGTATTATTCAATCTAATTAAAGGGACTGGAATAAAAGGACTCACCGGTTGGAAAAAAGTAAATGATAAAATATGCAGACCCTTGCTCTTTGCACGGAAGATCGATCTCATTAATTATGCAAAAGAAAAGCAAATTATCTGGCGTGAAGATTCCTCAAACAAACGAACGGACTACTTGAGAAATAAGATACGTCATGAAATTATTCCTGCAATAAAAGAAATAAATCAAAATTACCTGGAAACATTTGAGAGTTCGAAAAAAAGGCTTCGGGAAAGTGCAGATGTGCTAACTGAATACATTGAAAAATTCAAAAACGATGCAGTAACTTATGAAGGAAAAGATATCATAATTGACGTGGAGCAACTCAAACAGTCTCTGGCTCCTTTGCAATGCCTGTTGGATATCATCTCTGAATATGGTTTTAATCTTACTCAATGTCAGGAATTAATCAGATCTATTGATCACGTAGGAATTACCTTTAATTCGCAAGTTCACGTTCTGAATGTAGATAGAGGAAAAATTTTATTAAGCCCGATTCCGCCTATTCAGGAGTCGATTCTAATTGATGATGTCTCTCTGCATGTGCTTAAAACAGGTGATAGTTTATCTTCAGAAACAATACCAAATCACGCTTCAATTGATCTTACCTCTTCTGATCAATTCCACAGTATGCTTGATAAAGGAAAACTTTCATTTCCTCTCAAAATCAGGGCTCCGCAAGAAGGAGATTCATTTTGCCCACTGGGATTAAAGGGTAAAAAAAAGGTAAGTGATTTTATGATTGATGAAAAAATTCCATTAAACTTGAAAAGCAGGGTCCTTGTACTTGAATCAGCAAATAACATCGTTTGGATTATTGGACACAGGATAGATGATCGTTATAAGGTAACTCAAGGTACAAAGGAAATTTTACGATTGACTTATACACATGCGTCTTAACCCCTTTAAAAAATCATATTCACGGAAAGAAATTGAATTACTTGATTTCTTCCGGAACGTATCTATATTTCAGGATTTGGAGGATGGAGAATTGCAATTATTTTTGCCATATTTTCACGACCGATCTTACAAAAAAGACGAAGCTGTATTTTTCAGAGGCGATCCCAGCAGGGCATTGTACATTATAAAGTCAGGAGTTATATCGCTTACAATTGATTACCAGAATGACCTGGAAGAACTTACAAAAGTCTCCGCAATAAACTCCATGGGTGAAAGTTGTATGATCGAGAACTCAAACCGGTTATTGAATGCAATAGTATATTCTGAAAATGCCGAAATGTATGTCCTTCCTCAGCTGAATATCCTTGAAATATTTGAAAACAATACGGAAGTCAAAGCTAAAATGTTCAAGGCTCTTGCAAATATCTATCATGATTACAATTACAATCTATTTGAAGCATATAGAAATTCTCTTGGATTTTTTCACCTTCCACTGGTCTATAAAGAGAGTAGCCATGCGAATTGAATAATCATTTTATTATTACATATTATATGCCTGTTCTTGTAACTTAGCGATCCAAAATTTAACGAAAGTTTTCGTTTTGGAGTATTAGAATTGTATCATTTCAACTTGTAAGAAAATATGAAAGTGACTGTTGTGGGTGCAGGTAATGTAGGAGCAACCTGTGCTGATGTTTTGGCCTACAGAGAGATTGCAAACGAAATCGTGGTTCTCGATATTAAAGAAGGAGTGGCAGAAGGAAAATCTTTAGATATCTGGCAGAAAGCTCCAATAAATCAATACGACTCAAAAACTACTGGAGTAACGAATGACTATGCTGCAACAGCAGGTTCTGAAGTTGTGGTCATCACTTCTGGTTTACCCAGAAAACCAGGTATGACCCGGGACGACCTTATTGAAACCAATTCAGGAATCGTAAAATCAGTTACTGAAAGTATAATTCAACATTCACCTGATGCCATTATAATTGTGGTTTCTAACCCGCTGGATGTAATGACGTACCAGGCGCATTTGTCTTCAGGAAAATCAAGAAACCAGGTGATTGGAATGGCTGGAATACTTGATACGGCCAGATACAGGGCGTTTCTTGCAAGCGAATTAAATATCTCACCTAAAGAAATACAGGCAATTCTCATGGGAGGGCATGGCGACACAATGGTTCCCCTTCCCAGATACACCACAGTGGCGGGTATTCCCATTACCGAGTTAGTAGCTGCCGACAAACTTGATGCTATCATTGAACGTACAAAGTTTGGTGGTGGTGAACTTGTGAAATTAATGGGTACCTCTGCCTGGTATGCTCCGGGCTCCGCAGCTGCCCAAATGGTAGAAGCAATTGTCAAAGATCAAAGAAGGGTATTCCCTGTTTGTATCAAATTGGAAGGAGAGTATGGAATTGACGACTGTTACCTTGGAGTGCCGGCCGTTTTGGGTAAGAATGGGATTGAGAAAGTACTCGAGCTAGACCTCAATGAATCTGAAAAAGAACTTCTTGAATCTTCCAGGAATCATGTAAAGGAAGTGATGGAAGTGTTGGATCGGATGAATGATTAATTCCTGAAATCTTACTCAGATGCAAATGGCTTAAAATCAGAAAACGTCTTTGTTAATCTTCTGAGAGTAGGTTTGTTTGAATTTTCCCATGTGGGATCAAGTTGAAGCTTTAAGAATTCGGGATCATTCAGCGCTGTCTTTAATTTATCTATATCCAAAACATAATTATCATTTCGTCTTGCTGAACGTGTATTATACCTTCTGGCAAACGCATTCCCTTCGTTAAGGACCTTGTTCTTCAATTGAACATTGGTTTTCAATCTTCCACCTACTTCATTGACGTACCTACAGCATCCTTTGCTTCCAGGGTGCCCAAAGTAAGAACCGTGGTTCCTCCTACAGCAGAAACTACTTTTTGAGGATCATCTTCCAGAAGCAAAGGAGAAAGTCCCACAACCGCTCCAAAAGAAGCTGTCATAATGGCTCTGTTTTTCTTTCCCTTTTTCGCTTTTTTCATTTCTTTCTCCAGAGCTTTTTGATTTTCAACAAGTTGATCCACTAAATCCATCGTTATGGTTAACATCATAAAATACATATCGTAGTTGCCCTTATCCTTCGCTTCTACATTTTCCACATCGTTCACTCTCACCTTAATTGATTTTTCAGAACTTTGTTGTGATTGATCCAGGGCAAAAAAGCGTATATCTATCTCTGTAAGTTTGTTTGGATCATTGACAAAAGCATACCCCGGTTGCCAAACAAATTCATATTGCATTGGACTGTTTTTCCTTAGTGCCGTTTTGGGAATTCGAATATCATCTGAAACAAAGCTAAATGTTTGTATTTCTTCATCCCCATTAGGATCACTGATATAAAAATTTAAATTCAGGTACTTATCCTCATCAATATTAAAAATTGTATCTGAAGGAATCACGGTTATTTCTGGTGGGAGGTCTTTCTGAGAGGGCTTAATGATAAGTATGCCTTTCGTTCGGGCTTTGTATGGTTGGTCCTCAATATAGAATTCAATTTTAGTTGGCTCTTTCAGCAGGTTTCTGAATTGACTTCTTGATGGTTTCCATTGGAAAACTCCCTTAGAGCTGATGGTCGCCCCCTGGTGGTAATTGCTCTACAATCGGCAGGATAACCATTGGATCGCCATCCGGATCTTCCACATTATTCCCTGACAATTGATAAACGTTGTTCGTATTTTGAAGGACGTAAATAATTGGAAGTTGATTTATCACTGGTGGCCTGTTTTTATGGAATATTGTAAACTCGATCTTCTTTGTGACAGTATTCCCATCCAGATCTTCAGCAATAAACACGATATGCTTATCGCGGGTTTGCTCTAACCTGTCTACAAAATCAAATGAGGGAATCCATGTAAAAATATTCATTGAATCAATCTGAATACCGGTATCCTTATCTCCTTCAAGATAAAATGAAATATTTTCAACCGCACGATCTCCGGATTTTATTTCCAATGGGAATGTCAGTGTATCTCCCTCATCAAGTAAATGCCAGCCTATGTGTTCGGGAAACTCAAAATATAACTCACCGATTGATCCTTCTTCCTTATTGATCTTGTTTGTCACTGTAATTTCAACTGAAATTGAATCTGTTTCTTTGGACTCATTTTCGACAAAAAAAGTAATTGGAATTATTTCGATGTTATTGTAACCTGAAACAATTTCATATTTGACAGCCCATCGAAAATTTCCTACGCCATCGATCTTCATATCGAGGCCTTCATTTGAACCAAAATTGAACCTGTAATTGGCATCTTTCCCTCCTTGTGCAGAAACCCTGACTTTGAAAGTTTCACCTTCTTCCACAGTTTTCCAATCTTCCCCAACCGGCAAAACAATTTGCAATGTGGTAGAGTCTTCCTGGCTCACCCCAATTTGGCTAAATCCAAGTAATAGTATAATTAAAAGTGTACGCATGTACATATTTCCCTCGTTTCAGTGGGCAAATTTAAACTCTTATATTTGGAAGTGAAAAAATGTAAAATGAAATTTCTATGGTAAAAACTTCCTTTTATGAGGATGTTTATGATGTGGCAAGACAAATCCCGCAAGGTCATGTGACTTCCTATGGTGCCATTGCCAGGTTTCTTGGCACCGGAGGAAGTGCCAGAATGGTGGGATGGGCAATGAACCAGGCACATGGAAAAGACGTACCCGCACACAGGGTAGTTAACAGCAAAGGATTATTAACAGGAAAGCACCATTTTGGCAACAACAATCAAATGCAGCAATTACTGGAAAAAGAAGGAATTTCAGTTATTAAAGATCAGATCCAGAATTTTAATCAGGTTTTTTGGGATCCAATGTTGGAGCTGGGACTCTAGGACCTGGCTTACTTACAAAGAGAATTCCAAGAAACATAAGTATCCCATTTATAATTAAAATCTCAAAACCAATTTCGTAACCATCAAAAATAACCGGAACGCCTAGCTTTATCCCATAAGAAAGAACTGGTGATAATAGTGCTATGTATGGTATGAGCTTATCGTTGGCCTGGCGCTTGCTAAATAATCCAAAAGCAAATAATCCTAATAGAGGGCCATAGGTATATCCTGACACTGTATATAACGTACTTATTACACTTTCATCATTGATATAATAAAAGATCATGATGACAATAAATAACAATACAGAAAATCCTATGTGAGTCTTTATCCTTACTTTCTTGTCTTCCTTTTCACCGGGCCGAAATCCCAGAAAATCAACACAAAATGCCGTTGTAAGTGATGTTAGTGCAGAATCAGCGCTGGAATAAGCAGCAGCTGTGATACCCAACAAGAAAATGATACCTAAATAAGGTGGAATATGATTCAGTGCCAAAAATGGAAACACATCGTCAGATCGATCTGGTAACCCAATAGCGTTTGCATCGGCATATAAATACAAAAGAACACCAACGGTTAAAAAAAGTAAATTCGCAAAAATCAAACTTACACTAAACCAGAGCATGTTTTTCTTCGCTTCAAAGATATTTTTACACGTCAGATTCTTTTGCATCATATCCTGATCAAGGCCTGTCATGACAATGGCGATAAATGCTCCGGAAAAAAACTGCTTGAAAAAATTAGTTTCCGGTTTCCAATCCCAAACGAACATCTGCGAATATTCACTATCCATCACTTGTCTACTCATCTCCATAAATCCCCAATCAAATTCATTGGCAATATAAATTATGATGGTAATCACAGAAGCAAGCATAAAAAACGTTTGCAATGTATCTGTCCAAACAATGGTTTTGATTCCTCCTCTGAATGTATAAACCCAAATCAAAATAATCGTTACCATCACACTAACCCAGAAAGGAACGTTCCATGCATCAAATACTGCCAACTGGAGCACACCTGCAACAAGAAATAATCTGAAGGAAGCTCCAATTACACGGGAAAGTAAAAAGAAAAAAGACCCTGTTTTGTACGCTCTGATACCAAAACGCTGATGTAAATAACTGTAAATAGTGATGAGTTTCAAACGATAATAAAGGGGCATTAAAACTGTTGCGATCACAAGGTATCCCAACAAAAAACCAAAGACCATTTGCATGTAGGTAAACTGGCTGTCTGCCACCCAACCCGGAACAGATATAAATGTAACCCCGGATAATGATGCACCAATCATTCCAAAGGCAACTACATACCAGGGAGATTGCCTGTTTCCTGTGAAAAAAGCTTCTGCATCCTGCTTCCCCGATGTTTTAATTGAAATTAAAATCAACACCAGAAAATATCCCAGTATTACAAATACAACAAATAATGGATCCATAGGATTGTAATAAAGCCCCGATTATAATTCAAAATTTTCGTAAATTTGCACTTCATCATAGAATATTGAGTTTTCGAAAGCATGATTGAATTTAGTGTACAGGAAGAAGAAAGTGTAGAAGTTCTTGACGCGGTAAATATTACTGACATCAAAGACATCGTGATATTTAATGATGATTACAACACCTTTCAACATGTAATTGACACCTTGATAAAAGTGTGTAAGCATGATCAAATTCAAGCCGAGCAGTGCACATGGATCATTCATTTTAAAGGGAAATGTGCCGTAAAAAAGGGTTCTTTTTCTGAACTAAAACCCATGAAAGAAGCGATCTGTGAGGTTGGCATTGATGCTAAAATTCATTAATTTCTATCCCGTTGGAATACCCTTCTCGACTAATTGAAGAAGCGATCAACGAAGTTTCTAAACTTCCTGGAATCGGCAAAAAAACGGCTCTTCGACTTGTTTTACACTTATTAAAGGAAGATCCAGAGACCACCACCAATTTAAGTAACGCTCTGGATAAAATGCGTAAACTTGTCAGATATTGTACGTTATGTCATAACATTTCTGATGACAAATTGTGCGGAATTTGCAATAGTATAAAAAGAGATAAATCCATCATTTGTGTAGTTGAAGATACCCGGGACGTTATGGCCATTGAGAATACTGGCCAATACACAGGATTGTATCATGTTTTGGGTGGAGTAATCTCTCCCGTAGAGGGAATCGGTCCGGATCAATTGACAATTGACAGCCTCCTGACAAGAACGGTAGCTGACAATTCTGACATAAAAGAAATAATATTTGCGCTTAGCTCAACAATGGAGGGGGACACCACAATCTTTTACATCACCAGAAAGATAGAAAAGAGCCACATCAAAATCAGCTCAATAGCCAGAGGAGTTCCTATTGGAGGCGAATTGGAATACACAGATGAGATTACTTTAGGAAGAAGTATTATCTCAAGAACAGAATATGATCAGTCATAGAATCTAATCTTTCTCTCCACTTAGGTAGTAAGAACCGAAATACCTATTTTTGACCGATCAAGAATTGAATAATATTTTATCTATGAGTAACCTGTCTGTAAGACTACAAAACCTTTCAGAATCTGCAACAATTGCAATGTCAGCAAAAGCCAGAGAATTGAAATCCAAGGGGGTTGATGTAATAAGTTTGAGCCTTGGGGAACCAGATTTTAAAACTCCTGAATATATACAGGAAGCAGCAAAAAATGCAATTGACTCAGGAGACTATTTTGCCTATCCACCTGTACCCGGATACGCTGATCTCCGGGAAACAATTGCCAAAAAATTTCGAGAACAAAACAATCTTAAATCAAGTGCCAACAATATTGTTGTGTCAACAGGTGCAAAACAATCTATTGCAAATGTGATGCTGAGCCTGGTTGATCCCGGCGATGAAGTGATCATTCTTAGTCCTTATTGGGTAAGCTATTCCGATATTGTTAAAGTGGCTGAAGGAAAACCCGTGATGGTATCGGGTTCGTTGGAAAATGATTTCAAAGCTAATGCCAGTCAGTTGGAAGAGGCCATTTCAGATAAAACCAAACTGATGATTTTTTCATCACCTTGCAATCCTACCGGAAGTGTATTTAGCAAGGAAGAACTGGAAGCAATGGCTAAGGTATTAAATAAATATCCTGATATTATGGTAATATCAGATGAGATTTACGAACATATAAACTTTTCAGGTAAGCATTACAGCATAGGTGCATTGCCGGGAATGCAAGATCGAACAATTACAGTAAATGGCGTGTCCAAGGCGTTCGCAATGACCGGTTGGCGGATTGGATTTATTACTGCACCGGAATGGGTAGCTAAAGCTTGCTCTAAAATTCAGGGGCAGTTTACTTCCGGGGCAAGTTCAATTTCTCAGCGTGCAGCACTCGCAGCGCTAGAGGGAGATCTAAGTCCTACTCGGGAAATGGCTGATGAGTATCTGGCCAGAAGAAATATGGTATATGATTTACTTCAGGATATACCAGGTGTAAAATCCTACATGCCCGGGGGAGCATTCTACTTCTTCCCGGATGTAAGCTCCTTCTTTGGATCATCTGATGGCGAACGAACGATTGAGAACGCCACCGATATGAGCATGTACTTGCTGGAAAAGTACCAGGTATCTGTTGTGACAGGAGAAGCCTTTGGAGCACCCAATTGCATTGGACTCTCCTATGCAGCTTCTCGTGAGCAGCTTGTTGAAGCTTTGAGCAGAATAAAAACAGCATTTTCAAAACTGGAGTAATATGCCTTCGATTAAAGATATTTTTGAAGGATTTAAGAACGTGAAGGTCCTTGTGATTGGTGATGTAATGGTTGACGCCTATATATGGGGCAATGTTCGCCGAATTTCTCCCGAAGCTCCAGTACCAATTATAAATACAACAGGTAAAGAATTTCGTTTGGGAGGTGCTGCGAATGTAGCACTCAATTTACATGCCCTTGGTGCAAATCCAGTTTTATGTGCTATTGTTGGGGCTGATCATGAAGGAGACAGATTTATTGAACGCTTACGTGTGAGAAAAATTGAAGATCGTGGAATTGTTAAAAGCAAATCACGTCCTACAACAGTGAAAACCAGGATCCTCTCCGGGTATCAACACATTGTAAGGATAGATTCTGAAATTGATGCCCCTTTGTCAACAGAAGAAGAAAATGATTTACTTGAACAGGTTTTTGAAAATATGGTTGACGCAGATATCATCATTTTCGAAGATTATGATAAAGGAACAATCACAAAAAAAATAATCAAAAAAGTAATACAGAGTGCACGTGAAAAAAACATCCCAACTATTGTAGATCCTAAAAAGAGGAATTTTCACAATTATGACGGTGCCACAATCTTTAAACCGAACTTAAAAGAAATGGTTCAAGGTTTAAAACTCGATGAGAAGCCTAAGGAAATTCCTGAAATAATGAACGCTGTAAGCCAATTAAAGGAGAGGATTGAGGTTGATGAGATTTACCTCACACTGGCAGATAGAGGTGTTATCGTAAAAAGCAATACTGAAGAAATGCATATCCCTGCACATCTGAGAACAATCTCTGATGTTTCGGGCGCTGGAGATACAGTAACTTGTATCATATCATTATGCAAAGCGCTTGGTCTCTCCACAGAATTTAGCGCTCATCTTGCAAATATTGGGGGTGGATTGGTTTGTGAACATGTTGGAGTTGTGCCTGTAAACAGGGCGCAGCTACTGGAAGAAGCAACAAGATATGGTCTTGAAAAATATACCTGATTATGAGTTTTTTATTTACTGAATTTGCCGGCTGGAAAGAGCACATAAATAATGAAAATATTTCGCTTGTTCAGAGTGTTTTAAATTACGAAAAAGATCAGCGGGATGTTTCTGAGTCAAAAGTAATCAGCAAGCTCATGGAAGCATTTTCCGTAATGAAAGATGCTGTAAAAACGGGCCTGACAGAAGATACCACTTCAAGATCAGGAATGATTAATAACGGTGGTAAGCAAGTTGCTGCAAATAATCTCACTGTCCTTTCAAAGGAATTCCAAATGCTGATTGCAAGAACATTATCGGCAAAAGAAGTCAATTCATGTATGGGAAGAGTTGTAGCAGCACCAACGGCAGGAGCATCCGGAATATTGCCGGGCGTACTTGTTACTCTTCAGGAGATCCATAAATTGGATGATAGTAAAATTATTGATGGCCTTCTCGTTGCTGCAGGTATAGCATTGATTATTGAGAATAAAGCATCATTGGCAGGAGCCGTTGGCGGATGCCAGGCCGAAACCGGAAGTGCTGCAGCAATGGCATCTGGCGCTATCGTTTATTGCCTTGGAGGCAATGTTGACCAGATATTTACCGCAGTTGCTATTACGATACAATGCATGCTTGGTTTGATTTGTGACCCGGTAGCCGGCCTCGTGGAGGTTCCTTGTGTGGTAAGGAATGCAAGTGCTGCAGCAATTGCCAACTCTTCTGCCCAAATAGCTTTATCAAATGTATCTGGTGTAATTCCAGTTGATGAATGTATTGAAGCTATGGCAGAAATTGGCGAGAGTATGGAAACTAAATACAAGGAAACTGCACAAGGAGGATTAGCAGCCAGCGCAACCGGTCAGAAAATTGCAAAAAAGGTTCTTATTAAAGATATCGACTTCCTCCCAAATCAAGATGTTAATGACTTGATTGATTGATTACTGGCTCACTACTGAGTAAGTATAATATAAGTAAGTCACAAACAGTATTATACCACCAACTCTGGTAATTGTCCTCTTGTAAATCATCATTGGTAAGACTACTAATGTTATACCAAGCATCCACAGCATATCACTTCCAATGATTACTTCATTTACCTGAATTTCAGTTACAATACTGGTAATTCCCAGAATGGAAAGAACATTGAATATATTGGATCCTATAAGGTTGCCCAGCGCGAGGTCCGTCTCTTTTTTAAAGGCTGCTAAAATGGATGTAACTAATTCAGGCAAACTGGTTCCTATTGCAAGTACTGTGATACCAATTACTCGCTCACTAACTCTAAGGAATCTTGCTAATTCCTGAGCCCCTCCAATCAGCCAATCTGCTCCAATATAAAGCCCTAAAGATCCAATTAAGATAAAAAAGATTTCCTTCCTGATGCTTTGCCGCGACGAAGGGAGGTCAAATCCTTTTTCAGCGGCACGAATTGCCTTTGTTTCTTTCCTGGAATTAAGGATGATATAAATTGTATAGATAAGTAGAAGTATTATAAACAATAATCCTTCATACCAGCTAATTAACCCATCAATTATTAAAAAGTATAATAATAAAGAGCTCCCCATTGCCACAGGCCAATCCAATTTTATAATAGAAGCTTTCACTCTAATAGGTCCAATCATGGCGGCTATACCAAGCACGAGTGCCAAATTGGCAATATTGGAGCCCACGACGTTCCCCATCGTTAAATCAGGGCTTCCCGCCAAAGCAGATTTTAGAGATACAAGTAATTCTGGTGATGACGTACCAAATGCGACAATAGTAAGGCCAATCACAAGAGGCGATATATGAAAACGTAATGCAATGCGAGATGCTCCCCGCACCAGAAAATCTCCCCCAAGAATTAGGACAAAAAGTCCCGTTACAAGTAAAAAAATATCAAAAAGCATTTTTAAAGTTTTGTTCCAAAACTTAAGTCTCCAGCATCACCCAGACCGGGAACGATGAACGATCGATCATCAAGTTTTTCATCGATTGCCCCGGTCCATAATGTATAAACCAGTTTTAATGAATCTGCAACATGAGCAATTCCCTCTCTGGATGCAATTAATGATAGAATGTGTATATGTGCCGGGTTTCCGCATTTCATTAGCTTATCCAGTGTCATCAGTAATGATCTCCCTGTCGCAAGCATAGGATCAATCAATATTACTATCCTGCCTTCAACAGAAGGTGCAGCCAAATAATTTAATTCAACTTCAGGAAGTGTGCCAACTTCTCCATCAACGCGCCACGCTCCCACGAAACCACTATCTGCTTTATCAAAAATATTCAATACTCCCTGGTAAAAGGGAATTGCTGCCCTTAAAATTGGAACCAATATTGGCTCTTCAATCAGCATGGGTATCTGCAGATTTCCCAGGGGAGTGCGAACATCCTGAAGTTGATAATCCAGTGTTTTTGAAAGTTCATATGCAAGAATCTCTCCCAGCCGTTCGAGGTTTCTTCTAAACCTTAACCTGTCCTTTTGGATATGAACATCTCTTATTTCAGAAAAAAATTGGTTTGCAACAGAATTATTCTTGATGAGTTCAAATACCATAATTAAATCTGGATCAAGTGATTATAATGGAATTATTTCAGTCAATTTAAATAAATATATGCTGATCAACAATTCTTTAGTTAATATATACTTTTGCCAAAACTGTGAATCGAAATAACATGGAACTATTGAAAATCCTTTGTTCGCTCTTTGGCCCATCTGGTGATGAGCAGGCAATCCGGGACTTTATTATTAATTATGTTGAGAAAAAAAGCGCTAGTTGGAAAACAATCCCAGAGTTACATTATGGTCAGGAATTACAGGATTGTCTCATTTTGAAATTTGGAAACCCAACAACTGCTATTTTCTGTCATATGGATTCTCATGGTTTTACCGTCCGTTACGAAAATCAACTTGTGCCAATTGGAGGCCCCGATGCTCAATCAGGTACAAAATTAGTTGGATCGGATAGTTTGGGCAAAATTGAATGTGAACTTGTAATAGATAAAAATAGTAATTCACGCTACAAATTTGGCCGCAATATTCAATCGGGAACAAGTCTGGTTTATAAACCAATCTGGATAGAGACGGATGATACAGTCCAATGCTGTTACATGGATAATCGCCTGGGATTATATACCATGCTAAAATTGGCAGAAACCCTCCATAATGGGATCATTGTCTTTTCATCATGGGAAGAACACGGAGGAGGTTCAGTACCATTTCTTATTAAATACATTCACGAAAAATGGAAAATTCAGCAGGCGCTAATAGCCGATATTACCTGGGTTACTGAAGGTGTTCATCCGGGCAAGGGCGTCGTTATTTCCATGCGTGATCGGAATATACCACGTCAGACATTTGTACGGAAAATCATTGAGGTAGCGGAAAACTCTGGTATCTTATATCAGGTAGAAGTGGAGTCAGGAGGATCAAGCGATGGGCGAGAAATCCAACAATCTCCTT
>SMVA01155652.1_pt1 | contig 23117 bp, 18 predicted proteins | sample 2456451 | NCBI WGS metagenome assembly SMVA01 (sample SAMN11095933, study PRJNA526329) | marine sediment metagenome | biome: Marine sediment; feature: Surficial sediment; material: Deep marine sediment; isolation source: Hadal surficial sediment | place: Pacific Ocean | collected 2014-05 | depth... | reverse complement strand
TGCCATAATGTTTCTTACACAGTAGATAATCACACAAATCCATAAAACCACAGTACCGTAGTAAAATTTGTGGAGCGTACCATCAAGAATCTGTGGCACAGCAAGCAACAACATGAGTGTACCGAAGACAATAGCAACGTAATTCCCTTTATGTGCTTTTTTATTTACCACTGTGCATCTCCTGTAGTCTGTGCATACTTAAGCACGTTAAAAAATGTGTGAAATCCAGATGGTTTTTATACTCAAGCAATCTGAATGCACCATCCTCTCTTAAACGCAAAGCATACCTTTTACATGTACCAGTATGCGGATTGCTGGCTTTATATGCTTCGGTGTACGCAGCGGTTTGATATCCGATTACACCGCCAGCTCCGAAACTTCTTTTGATATCTATATTCTATATGGACGGTTTCCTCTCGTTTTCGCGTAGCGTGCAGAGCATTATTTGCGTCTTTTTTATCTTTGGAAGGGGTAAGTATAGGTTCGGCTACTAAATTCATGTATCACCCACTAAATTGAAGTAATCGTTTTTTTAGAAAACGTGGTTACATGGCATTAATGAGTAATATAGAAAAAGAGATACTTTCAAGTTATCGCGGCATAGTTCTGGCACACTTTGTTTGATAAGCCACTTTGATACCCCCTGACAGAGATATAACCCTCTTTTAAATTATCTGGTAATCATAGGGTACCAAATTAAAAAGGGGGTATTAATGGGGGTACCGTAGCAATAATTAAACTCATTTACCAATAGATACGCCATGAATAGGCTAGTATGTTGCTTACAAGATAACATTACTATTGAAAGAGATGTCTATATGAGTAGTTTATTATATGTACCGTAAGCTAACATTGCTTACATCAAAGTCAGGTTAGAAAGGAGTGTCTACTTTGTACTTCGTACGATATAGGCGAGGACTGATATGAGCTTTCTAAAGTTTTAGAAAGATGGGACGTTACTTTCTTGTAGAATAATCACATCTACACTGTCACTAACATTTACCTAATTATGATTGTGGTTGATATCAGTTTTTCCAATAACAGATATCTACATACATCTATCCTATTAAGGGATCCGTTTTATATATGAAAAGTATATATTTGGTTGCCGGGGCTCGCCCAAACTTTATGAAGATCGCCCCAATCGTACGCGCCCTACAGGCGCATGGTGGGTTAGCGTTCAAAATTATTCATACTGGTCAGCACTACGACCGGGACATGAATGATGTTTTTTTTGAGGAACTAGGCATTCCTGAACCAGATGTATTTATGTCGGCCGGTGGCGGCAGTCACTCTCAGCAAACTGGTAAAATTATGATCGCTTTTGAGGAACTTTGTCAGGTTAAACGGCCTGATGCAGTTCTGGTGGTAGGCGATGTAAATTCAACATTGGCCTGCTCGATTGTATCAAAAAAACTTAACATCCCAGTAGCCCACGTAGAAGCTGGTCTACGCAGTGGTGACATGACCATGCCAGAAGAAATTAACCGCTTGGTCACTGACAGTATTTCGGATTGGTTTTTTGTAACCGAACCAAGTGGAATTACGCACTTAAAGCGCGAAGGGAAATCGGATTCCGAAATTCATTATGTCGGAAATGTAATGGTCGATAATTTGCTATTCCAAGCAAAGAAATTAGCTAATACCGATACCTCAAGTTTTGAAACAAATAGTTTTAAGACAACCCATGTACTTAGCGGCAAACAATACGGAGTGATTACACTACACAGACCAAGTAATGTGGATAATATCGAGATGATGACTCGTATTTGCAAAGCATTAAAAGAAATTGCAAATGAATTACCGATGATCTTCCCAGTGCACCCGCGTACCCAAGCCAATTTGGAAAAATTCGCCATAGATCTTGGGCCAAACATCACGATAGTTGGTCCACAGGCTTATATGGCTTTCCTTAACTTATGGAAAGACGCTGCCGTGGTACTAACTGATAGTGGTGGTTTACAAGAAGAAACCACTGCCCTAGGCATACCGTGTATCACCATCCGTGAAAACACCGAGCGACCGATCACTGTGGAAGAGGGCTCCAATGTTCTAGTTGGTACAGATCCTATAAGAATTATCGACGAAGTACGCAAAATACTGCGAGGTGAAGGCAAACAGGGCTGCAGGCCAAACATGTGGGACGGCAAAGCAGCGGAACGTATCGTGAAAGTACTTGCGAAAAAACTTGCACATGTTTAAAAGAAGACATCCATAAGGGTTACGCAGAAGCTGTACTAAAGGCAACTTAAAACCATATACTGGTTAAACAGATAAAATACGTTACACATTTTGGGAGCCTCCATGCATTCATTGATTCCTGTTATTCTCTGCGGCGGCTCTGGTACACGACTCTGGCCACTCTCGCGTGAGCAATATCCCAAGCAACTTCTGCCACTGCTAAACAACGAAGATTCCCTGTTGCAAGCTACAGCTCGTCGTATGGAAGGAATCACAGGTGTGCAACTTGGGACAACAATGGTGGTTTGTAATGAGGAATACCGTTTTGTAATCGCGGAGCAATTACGAGTAATGAATAATGCGGCTTCGATTCTACTCGAACCTGTTGGGCGTAACACGGCACCAGCTTTAACACTTGCCGCATTGGCAGTGATGCAGGGTGGGGATGATCCGATCCTTCTAGTAATGCCTGCAGATCATGTGATCACGGATACAACGGCTTTTCATTCTGTGGTGCACAAAAGCATAAAACTTGCTGCAGAAGGCGCAATCATTACTTTTGGTATTACGCCAGATTCACCCGAAACGGGTTATGGTTATATCCAGTCTGGTGCTGCGTTTGAGAAAGATGGATTTTTTTACATCGAACGCTTTGTCGAAAAACCGGATTTTGACGCCGCACAGTCTTATCTAGATGCTGGCTCTTATCTATGGAACAGTGGATTGTTTATGATGCGTGCCTCGGTGTGGCTTTCAGCCATTGGCTATTGCCGATCAGATATTCTTATGGCCTGCCAAACAGCCTGGAATCAAAATTCAGTCGATGGTGAGTTTTTGCGTGTGGAAAGATTGGCATTTGAGCAATGCCCGGCCGATTCTATCGACTATGCGGTAATGGAAAACATTACCACTGATGCGGATTCGTTACCGACAGGGATAGTGATTCCTTTTTCGGCAGGGTGGTCAGATGTCGGCACATGGGATTCCTTGTGGCAAATACTACCCAAAGACAACAAGGGAAATGTATCACGGGGTGATGTATTGTTGCATGACTGCCATGGTTCGTTAGTTATAGCAGAGAACCGTCTGGTTGCATGCGTAGGAGTAGAAGATATGGTAGTAGTTGAAACGCCTGACGCTGTCCTAGTGGCCCATAAGGACAAGACTCAAGATGTAAAAAAAATTGTTGCCAGCCTAAAGCATGAAAAACGAGCAGAAGGACAACTGCACCGCAAAATATTTCGACCATGGGGTTGGTATGACTGTGTAGATATTGGCAAGCATTTTCAAGTTAAACGCATTGTTGTCAAGCCAGGCGCATCATTGTCACTGCAAATGCATCATCACCGCGCCGAACACTGGATCGTGGTTAGTGGAACCGCACAAGTAACCCGTGGCGATACCAAGTATCTGGTATCCGAGAACGAATCTACATTTATTCCACTTGGCACTCGTCATCGCCTGGAAAACCCTGGTTCAGTACCGCTTGAGATAATCGAAGTACAATCAGGATCATATTTGGGCGAGGACGATATTGTACGCTTTGAAGATGTTTATGGACGTTAATAAGATTAAAAAACTTTCTATTGCCCCAGAATATGAACATACTTTAGACAAATTTACCGTCACAGCTTTGTCTACCATTAATAAATCTACGTAAATCTAATTTACCGTACATTATATTGATCAGCACTAACAAACAGAAAAACTCTATCTTTATAGGCGACATATAATAGGTCAGCAGGATTCATATAAGGAACAAGTGATCTTATTGTCTTCAGCAGCTTCTGCACAACAAATTTATATGTCTCCTGAATAGGGATTTCACTATACAAATCTCATATACTCATTTATTTACCACAGCCTAATCTGAATTTTAATAGCTCACACTTGAGCTTAATAATGTGAGCGTAGTAGACGAGAGAATATTCTAAAGTATATTAATTTGGGCAGAAAATAGGCCCTGCTCGGTCTTTTGGTAGGCGCGATTGGACTCGAACCAACGACCCCCACCATGTCAAGGTGGTGCTCTAACCAGCTGAGCTACGCGCCTGAGAAAAACGAATTTTAACTGAATAGGTGAAAGGGCTCAAATTATAATGTCCCGATACTTCTAAACACGGCAACATGCAAACATTAGTATGACAAAAACTTAATGAAATATATTCAATCGTATACTCCCATTTGTGAACACGAAATACGTTGCCGAAAAAAATGGATAGTTGTATTGAACAAAATGGTAAGGATCTTTGATCGAATCTATTGCACAACAGTAAGATAAAATACTACATTAAGAATACTGTAAAGTATTATGGCAAGAAAATATAGCTTAAGGACTGTGCATGATATTAATAACAGGGGGCGCTGGATTTATTGGTACGAATTTTTTATTGGATTGGCTAACACAATCTGATGAAGAGGTTATTAACCTTGATGTCCTGTCTTATGCGGGTAATTTAGAAAATTTGGTTTCACTAAACGATGATAAAAGACATATCTTCGCTCAAGGTGACATTTGTGATTCTACCCTGACAGCCAGATTACTCACTAAATATAAACCTCGTGCTATCATCAACTTTGCTGCTGAAAGCCATGTGGATCGCTCCATCCAGGACCCTGAAGAATTTATACAGACTAACATTGTCGGCACCTTCCGGTTACTAGAAACTACACGAGCTTACTGGAGTACACTAGAAAACAAAGCAAAACAGAAGTTCCGCTTTGTCCATATCTCTACAGACGAAGTTTATGGCTCTTTGGCAAGTGAAGACAAACCTTTTGATGAGGATCATCGTTATGAACCCAATAGCCCTTACTCGGCAAGCAAAGCCGCTAGTGATCACTTAATACGCGCCTACTATCATACCTACGGTTTACCAGTACTTACTACCAATTGCTCCAATAATTATGGCCCCTACCAATTCCCCGAGAAACTAATCCCACTGATAATCGTCAATGCTCTCGCAGGCAAACTATTACCTGTGTATGGAGATGGTCAGCAAATCCGAGACTGGCTTTACGTAAAAGACCATTGTGCTGCAATCCGTCGGGTGCTGGAAGCAGGCGCCCCTGGGGAAACCTATAATATTGGTGGTCGGAACGAGAAACCTAACATCGATATCGTACACACCGTTTGTGCATTACTAGATACACTATATCCGCGTGCTGATGACAAACGCTACCAACAACAAATTACTTTTGTTACCGACCGCCCTGGTCACGATCGCCGATACGCTATTAATTCTAAAAAAATAGAGAGGGAACTAGGCTGGAAACCAATTGAAACCTTTAAAACTGGTATCCATAAAACTGTGCAATGGTATCTTGACAACCAAAGCTGGGTCCGCAATGTGCAATCAGGCACATATCGGAAGTGGATTGATAAAAATCATAAAGAGCGTGCTTTGTGAGAATTTTGTTATTCGGTAAAAATGGCCAAGTGGGTTGGGAGCTACAACGAAGTCTCTCTTCTATGGGAAAGCTAGTAGCTCTAGATGTTGATGATCAGGAACTGTGTGGTGACTTTACTCATCCAGATGGCATTATTCAAACCATTCATGAAATTTCTCCAGATGTAATAGTCAATGCTGCTGCATATACAGCTGTAGACAAGGCTGAAAGTGAGCCAGAATTAGCCCGCACCATCAATGTTCTGGCTCCTGAAATACTTGCACAGGAGTCTCGGAAGTTAGGTGCCTGGTTGATTCATTATTCTACCGATTATGTGTTTGAAGGTAATGGAATCAAGCCCTGGAAAGAAACTGATCCCACTGTACCCTTGAATGTTTATGGTTCAACAAAGTCGGAAGGTGAAAAAGCCATCTTTAATTCTGGCTGCTTACATCTGATATTTCGTACCAGTTGGGTCTATTCTGCACGTGGTAAGAACTTTGCTAAAACCATGATTCGTCTTGCACGCGAACACGGCCATCTCACAGTTATTGACGATCAGATAGGCGCGCCTACGGGTGCTGATTTGCTAGCAGATGTTACCACCCATTCAATTCGTACAGCCCTTCGACAACCGCAAGTATCAGGCTTGTATCACCTGACTGCCAAAGGCGAAATCTCATGGTATGGCTACGCCAGATTCGTACTTGATATCGTCCGTCAAGCTGGAATCAAACTTAAAGTTGCGCCAGAAAGTGTTCTACCTGTTTCAACTGATAAATTTTCTCAACCTGCACGACGACCCGGAAATTCACGCTTGGACACCAGAAAAATAGAAAGTACTTTCGATTTAACCTTACCATTGTGGCAAACTGGAGTAGCACGTATGCTTGCCGAAATTCTTGAAAAACAATCATGACCCAACGTAAAGGTATCATTCTAGCCGGTGGTTCCGGCACACGACTCTATCCTGTAACTAAGGTAGTCTCCAAGCAATTACTGCCCATTTACGATAAACCAATGATCTACTACCCCCTGAGCACCCTCATGCTAGCGGGTATTCATGACATTCTCATTATTTCTACCCCTCAAGATACTCAACGTTTTGAGCAACTCTTAGGAAATGGTGAAGATTGGGGTCTCAACTTTCAATATGCCGAGCAACCTAGTCCTGATGGGATAGCTCAAGCCTTCATAATCGGTAAGAATTTTATTTCTCAGGGACACTGTGCTCTAGTGTTAGGAGATAACATTTTCTATGGCCACGATTTGCCTACGCAACTTGAACGCGCTATGTTAGAACCAAAGGGTGCGACCATATTTGCCTATCATGTACAAAACCCTGAGCGTTACGGTGTAGTCACCTTTGATACTCAAGGTCGAGCAACTTCACTGGAAGAAAAACCTTCCCGTCCAAAAAGTAACTACGCTGTCACTGGCCTGTATTTCTATGATAATCAGATTGTCGACATCGTTGCAGATTTAAAACCTTCTGCCCGAGGGGAATTAGAAATAACTGATGCCAACCGAATCTATCTCAAACGCAATCAACTCAACGTCCAAATCATGGGGCGCGGCTACGCTTGGTTGGATACTGGCACTCATGAGAGCTTGATAGAGGCCAGTAACTTTATCGAAACCATTGAACACCGTCAGGGTCTCAAGGTCGCCTGCCCTGAAGAGATCGCTTATCGCATGGGTCTTATTAACGCTGAACAGCTTGAAAAGCTGGCGCAACTATTGGCCAAAAATGGTTACGGGCAGTATCTTTTGCAGCTGTTGAAGAACGGGTAGTCATATGAAGGTAATTCCTACTTCCATCCCTGAAGTTCTTATTATTGAACCCAATGTTATTAGTGATAATCGGGGTTTCTTCTTTGAAAGCTTTAACGAAAAAGCATTTAGTCAAAATACAGGACTTAATGTGAACTTTGTACAAGATAATCATAGCCACTCGGTCAGAGGCGTACTACGAGGTCTGCACTACCAAATCCGGCAACCTCAGGGAAAATTAGTGCGTGTAGTACGTGGTGCAGTATTTGATGTGGCTGTAGACATTCGAAAATCCTCGCCCACATTTGGCCAGTGGGTGGGCGTTGAGCTTACGGAAGACAACTGCCGCCAGTTGTGGACACCACCATTCGGATTTGCGCATGGCTTTCTTGTACTTAGCGATAGTGCTGACCTTCTCTACAAAACAACTGACTACTATTCTCCCGAATTCGAGCGCAGTATCTTATGGAACGATCCAGCTATTGGCATCCAATGGCCTCTTGATGGAGAACCACAACTTTCGACTAAAGATAGGGCCGCTTTACCACTCGCGCAGGCTGAAATATTTACATAAATTTCCAGGAAATCTTAAGCCACATGAAATTTCTAAAGGCATTAGCAAAGTGAAAAAAGATGCTCGGTCGTATTCACGATAGTTCAAGCTACTTACAAACCAAACAACAAAGAAAACTGGGGCTGGGCAACGATCTGAAATAAGCCAGTACATTGATCTTTTATATTGATTTAACAGTAACCTTCTTTCAGAAAGTTAAGATGCGCTTTTTGCAAATGGGCATCGTTCATCGATTATTAACAAATTTGATGTTAGACTAAACACTATAGAACACTGGTTTGTCAGATACTTACAGAATTATGAGCACTTAACTCTATTAAAAAATAACAGCCACCTTATAATTTATTCAATCAAATTGCCAGATACCATTGATTCTCCATCCTTAGCTTCCTCGTTAACGTCGCGCAGTGTACTTAATGGAACTACAACGATGCAATTTTCTGTAGTAGTTCCTACTCTCAACGAAGCGGATAATATAGATCCGTTGTTAACTTGCCTGTTCGCTCTTAACCTTCCACCTGATCATTTTGAAGTCATTTTTGTGGACGATGGGTCACGCGATGGTACGCCGGACAAGGTGCGTTCCTGGGAGAAAAAGGCAAATGTGCGGCTCGTTGAACGTCGGGAAAAACCAGATCTGACGGCATCGATCCTATCCGGTGTTGCAATAGCTCGCAGCAATGTCATCGTGGTAATGGACGCAGACCTGAGCCATCCGCCGGATCGATTAACCGCCGTTGTGGAACCAGTTTTAAATGGTAGTTACGACATTGCCGTTGGTAGTCGTTACGTGCCGGGCGGTAGCACCGAGGGTTGGCCGCTACATCGACAATGGTTGTCACGTATCGGTGGTTGGCTTGCTCGTCCCATCTGTGATGTCAACGATGCGACCTCTGGATTTTTTGCAGTTCGTAAGAATTTAATTGCAACAATTGCTGACCATGCTCGCGGATACAAGATCTTACTCGAATTGCTGGTAGCTGGCCAAGGAAAGATTAGAGCGGTGGAAGTACCAATTTGCTTTCGTGATCGAGCACGCGGTATTTCAAAACTTTCATTTTCCCATCAGTGGACCTACCTGCAACGATTGATCACCTTGGCAGGAGGCGCGGTCTCTGTTAGTACAGCTAGCAAATTTGCAGTGGTCGGGCTATTCGGCGTGATAGTTGATACGCTGCTTTTTCAAATATTAGTGATCTACGAAACCGGGCTTGCGCAAGCACATATAGTGAGTTTCTTTGCTGCCGCAACAGTGAATTATGCGCTCAATTCCAAATGGTCTTTTCGATCGCACCATGCAGGTTATCTAAGTTGGGATCAATTCGGTCGCTTTTTGATGATTGGTCTGTTCGCGTTATTGTTGCGAGGTGGTGTACTAGCCTTATTAGTCTATGGCTGGCATGTGCCAGCCGAACTGGCAATCTTTCCAGCAATTGCTGCAACGGCAGTTGTTAACTACCTAGGATCTGCCTTCTACGTATTTCCAGTCAAGGAGAATCCGCCATCGTTAGATATGCGCTGGCGTATTGCTTCGGTCGGAGTTGTGGCATTTATCCTACTATTACGCCTAATCTACCTTGGGCAGGCACAGCTGATTCCAGATGAGGCGTATTACTGGAATTACGCTCAACACATGGATTTAAGTTTTGTTGATCACCCACCAATGGTCGCTTGGTTAATCTGGCTGGGTACCGCAATCTTTGGTGACAATGAGTTTGGTGTGCGGATCAGCGCATTTATTTGTGGCTTGGTAACAATGGGTTACCTATACGCACTGACGCTCAATCTATACGACAAATCAACCAGTATGCGCACGATGCTACTCCTAGCCATACTTCCAATAAGTTTCGCTCATGGTATGTTGATGACCCCAGATGCACCTTTGTTAGCTACCTGGGCTGCTACGCTGTACTACATGGAACGAGCCCTGGTTGCTGGACGTAGCTCAGCCTGGCTTGGCATGGGTATTGCGTTCGGCCTGGGTATTCTGTCCAAATATACACTTGGCCTCCTAGGTTTTGCAGCTCTGCTATTTATGATCCTGGATCCAACTGCACGCCGCTGGCTGTTCCGTCCACATCCGTATCTTGCAGCGGCACTTGCATTATTATTGTTCTCACCGGTAATCATCTGGAATAGTGAACATGACTGGGCATCATTCCTGTTCCAGTCGAGACGGGTAGTAGGGATAGGAATGGACAACCAATTCTCGATTCAATATTTACCTCTGCACATTTTGATACTACTGACTCCGGTGGGCTTAATTGCTGCAATAATGGCGTTACTTTCAAGCGGTGATCATAAAAACCAATATGCATTGAGGCATCGCTTGTTTGTACAGATATTTACCGGCGTACCCTTGGCAGTGTTTGTCGTTGTAAGCATTTTTAATGCACCACGGTTTCATTGGACGACTCCATTGTGGCTTGCGGTGTTGCCGACGATAGCGTGGATGATGGGAAGTACAGGTAATTTGCAAAACGTTGCACGCCGTTTACGGTCTGCCTGGAAACCAACCATTGTTGCTTCAATATTTTTCTACGCATTCGTACTTCACTATGTTGTACTTGGAATACCAGGGGTTCCTTACCCGGCCTTAATGAAACATTATTTTTGGCGTGAAACAACGAAAGAAATAGAGCAAGTGGTAGAAGAAGTGCGACACCAGTCTGGACAAAATCCAATCGTTGTTGGTATGAGTAAATGGTCAGTGGCGAGCGCACTATCGTACTATAAACGCAGTGGAAACGAAATGGATATTCGCTCGCGCAATATGTTTGGTGGTAGTGGGGCCATGTACGATTTCTGGTCTCCGTCGCAATCACCTTCAATCCGGCCAATCATCTTAGTAAGCATGAATCGTAATCAACTTGAACGTGATCAACTAGGCAATGATCTTGGCCAGATGCTTGATCAGCCTGGCCCGATACAGTATCGAACTATCATGCGGAATAACAAACAACTGCGAGGTGTGTATTACCGAATCGCACAGGGTTACCTGGGCAAGGTGAACTAGAATTTAACTACAACTCTATACAAGGAGTTTTATAAATGGGTTAGCCTATCGGATCTGTTATTAAAATGAGATGATCGTCTTTCTCTATTTACACTCCGTACGGATACATAGAATCTTGCAACAAATTGATATGTCTAATGGAAAGCAAATAAAATATACAGAATCATCTAGGTGCAAACAAATATGATGGATACAAAATATAAAACTTCTGTCAATGCTGTTATTTTAAGTGCTGGCCAGGGTCGACGATTACTACCATTGACCGAAGATTCCCCAAAGTGCCTTTTACCAATTTCAGGCAAGACAATTATCGAGTGGCAAATTGATACCTTGCTGGCAGCTGGGATTGAAAAAATCAGCGTGGTCACTGGTTTCCAAACTGGCCTGGTTGAGGCGTTACTACAACACCGCTATCCAAACCGTATATGGATCAACACATTTTTTAACCCATTTTTCGAAGTTGCGGATAACCTTGCTAGTTGTTGGATAGCACGCTCCGCTATGGATAGCGACTTTCTGCTTCTAAATGGAGATACTGTTTTCGATACATCCCTATTGGCAAAGGTACTAAATTCGAAATCTGCACCCATTACACTTAGCGTAGATCATAAAGAAGCTTATGATGCAGATGACATGAAAGTTCAATTAGATGAGAAAGGATGGGTCAAGTACGTAAGTAAAACTTTACCTGAAGATCAAATTGATGCTGAATCAATCGGTCTTATTTATTTTCGTTCACATGGTCCAAAAATATTTCGCGATGCAGTTGAAGAAGCACTTCGACACCCAGCTGAGCTCAAATCCTGGTACCTCACTATTATCGATGCACTGGCTGCCAAACGTTTGGTTAATGTCTGTTCAATCTATGGACACCGTTGGTGTGAAATTGATTATTCCTCAGACTTAGCAAAAGCCCAGACATTATTTAGCGAACGGAATAATCCTGAGCACATCATAGCAGCCCGCAATATTTTGCAGACTAACACCTGACGCATATACTCCAAAAATCAATGTACGAACTGCTAAGACTAGTCATATCGACTGAATAATATTTTAGGAATTCTAGGATAGCCAATATGATGCAACCGGATGCTTCAATTTTCAACGAAACCATGCGAAAATTCGGTGCGCCGCATACTGTGATAAATAGATATCAATACTGGAGCATCTTATTACGACCGGTACAGTTGACTCTAGGATCCATGGTCCTAGTAGCTCATGAGCCAGTCCATGCATTCTCTGAACTCAGCCAAGCTAGTTTTACGGAACTACATAAGATAACGGTGCAAATAGAGTCTGCTTTGTTTCGTGCATTTGATTATGACAAACTAAATTATCTTATGCTAATGATGGTCGACCCGGACGTTCACTTTCATGTCATTCCCCGCTATGCAGGGCCGAAACAATTTCAAGGCGTGGAATTTGTTGATCCCGGTTGGCCAGGGGCTCCCGATTTAAGCCATGCAAATAAAACCAGTGCATCAACTAATCTTAATATCATTGATCACATTGTGTCCTGCTTGGTATAACATTGTGTGTTAAGACCAAGGGCTTTTCATGGATTCTCGGTGGTGATGTCATCTTCGATTTAAAGTCCAAACTAACAGTAAAAAATTAATTGATTAAATTAATAACATGAATAATGGCAATTGCAAAAGTATAAATACCTTATTTCAATTATGGGAAGACTGGCCACATGAAAGAGACGGAAAATGACAGATCTGAACGTTAACAAGGAATTTCCATTCCGTGAAGCACACAAACTTGTCCATGACTTGATGACACCAAATCCTACAATCTACTGGCTGGACTTTCTTTTTCATATCTCACTAGGTTGGGCTGCCTTTGTGACGGCCTCGCTTGTGCCAACATTTTCTGCTTGGCAACTTATGGCATTTGTTATTTCAGCATTGGCTCATTATCGCGCAGCAATATTCATTCACGAACTTGCACATTTAAAAAAAGGCACATTCAATATATTTCGCCTGGTGTGGAACCTCACCAGTGGCATACCACTATTAATTCCGTCTTTTACTTATGACGGTGTACATTATGACCACCACAAACCCGATATCTATGGCACCAGCGAAGATGGTGAATATGTTCCCTTCGCGAGCCAAAAGCCGACATTGATGATTGGTTATGTATTATTTTCTTTCTTTTTACCATTTATATTTCTCTGCCGTTATTTATTACTTACACCAATATCTTACCTAATCCCGCCGCTACGTAAATTTTGTTGGGAGAGAGTGTCCTCGCTCACCATAAATCCAACTTATAAGCGCCCGAAAAACTGTATCCGAAATGACAAACACTGGCAACTACAGGAATTTGCAACCTTTGTATTTGCGACAACAGTCGTTACATGCGTCATACTGGGAACCTTACCCTTCAAGGTTTTTATTCTCTGGTATTTGGTCGGTATGGTTATTTTCTTTCTAAACTCGTTACGTACGCTTACCGCTCACGCTTACCGCAATACCGGAAATCACAAGATGGGGTTTGCTGAACAATATCTCGATTCAATCAACATACCTGGTAATTTATTTATCACTGCGTTGTGGGCCCCCGTAGGTCTACGTTACCATGCCACTCATCACCTTTTCATGAGCTTGCCTTACCACAATCTTGGCAAGGCGCAACGTCGTTTGGTAAATGGTCTGAGTGACAACACGCTTTACCTAAAGACCGTGCGTAGTAGTATGAGGGACGCGCTGCGGCGCATTTGGGGCGAAGCATCAAAATCACGTTAAACCATGTACTGGTTACCAGCGAAATTACGCTGATCTAGCAAGATAGTGTATGACACAACTTATTCTGCTACGACATGGGCAAAGTACCTGGAATCGTGATAAACGTTTTACTGGGTGGAGCGATGTCGCGCTTAGTCCCCAGGGTGAGCAGGAAGCAGAGCGAGCCGGACGCCTACTTAAAGAAACAGGATATACATTTGATGTATGTTTTACATCGGAACTCAAACGTTCTACCGATACACTGCGTATTATTTTATCAACAATGGGGCTCAGTAACATACCTATACGCCAGAACTGGCGACTGAACGAACGTCACTATGGTGCTTTGGAGGGAATCGAGCGCTGGGCTGCCATCAAAAAATTTGGTATCTGGCCCGTCGTTGGCTGTCAGTTAAAATTTAGTGTGTCACCACCGTCTCTCGATCCAGCAGATAAGCGCTTTCCGGGAAACCAACCACGTTATTCAGATATTGTTCAGAATGAATTACCACTTGCAGAGAGTCTGCAGCAGACACAAGTACGGATGCTGTCTTATTGGCAAGGAACAATCATACCCGAGCTCCAGAATGGCAAAAGGATTCTAATTGTATCTCACAAAAATATCTTGCGTACGTTAATGATGCAGCTAGACGGAATATCCAACATAGAGGTTATGAAACTATCAATAGCCACTTGCCGCCCACTAGTCTATGAGCTTAATAATAAACTACGCGCTGTCCAGAAACACTATGTAGACTTCCGGTATGATCGGTAACACAATTTACTCTAGATTTTTTAGTATTATGAGCATGAATCTATTTGTAGCAACAGAAAAAACTACTGATTACTTTTTCAGTTTGGAATATCCTGCCGCATCTCTCTAGTAGAAAAGTCTTTGAGGAAGCTAAGATTGCTATCAATCTTCTTCATATTATTGATATATCCAACCACCTCATCACCCAAAAATATATAGCCTTTAGTACTTAAATGAGTATCATTTGGCACATAAAAATCTTTAACTTGCCGACTTTCTCGTATAAATTTTTCGTCCAAGTTTGGTACTGTTAGTTCTTTATGCTGTGCAAGTTTTTGCCAAATATTGACGTATGGATTCCTATTATATTTTCCGTATCCAAGATAAACGGTCGACTTATCTGGAACAATAAGCCAAATGGCTTGGATACCAACTTTATGCAAATTCCTATTTACAGCAAGAACATTTGCGATCGCACTATATGTTTTTTTCTTAAAATCGTTGAAATAGAATAGCCCGTACTCACACATTTTATTAGTAAACAATTTACAGCCGTCGATAGGAACTACTCGAACAGGACCAAATTCTATGAAATCTTGGGAAGTATTTAACCTGCTGAGTTTAATTTTGTTATATAAAGCCTTGAACATCCAATCTCCCCCAAGTGGATTCTTAGTTGAAGGAATTCTTATGCGATCAGTCTCTGGAGCTAAACCAGCGTAGGCATTTTTCCTAATATTGATCGTCTTATTACATCTATAACTCATGTTTTTCTGAAAAGAACGCTCTATACTTTCGATAACCATATAACGACCTCTAAAACCTGCCTGACGTACTGCGACTCCTATGTCCTCACATAACATTAGAGGGTTCCAGTGCCAAGTGGCTGGTTTTAGACCTTCTGAAACCAGCTGGCTTTGCCATACAAGCCCAGCTGAAAAAGAATCTCCAATAACCAACACATCAGCTTCTTCAATGGAAAAACTCTTCATGCGTTCTACTGGAACGAGCGGTTGTTGCATATTCCATCCAAAATCCTCTTCTAATAAATATCCCAATCTGGTCAAATCTCCATTCAGTGGCTCAAACCAAGTTTCCATACTCCATATCAACCACGCCAAGAAAAAAAATGGACATGCCAGAATTAAGCTGTATTTTTTAAAGCTAAGCGAATATATGTGATATTTCATGTCGATTTATAAAAACTAAATCTTTAAGAATCAATCAGAACTGGAAATACAAGAATGCTGATTGCTTGTGTAAGTTAATAATGACAATAAAACCAATCATCATCATCATAAATACCCCTAATAAAGATGATTGCCAAACTAAACCAGTCTGCTTTTCCCCTGGTTTATTAGGCGAATCCAAAACAGTCTCAAAGTTAGCCATTATTTGTTGAACGTTTGGCAACATAAAAACTACAAACATTCCAGGAACAAGTATCTTGATGGCTCTGAAAGCATCTAGGTTGGTTAAATGCATAGCCCCAAAAAACTCTGCGCCGTAGTTTCTCATGATGGATGCAAGACCAGTGTTTCCCAAGCCTTTTGAAAAGGTTATACCGTTTAATCCCAACATTCCTCTCAACAAATCAACTGCTGTAGAAAAGTTCTCGGCACGGAAGAATACCCATCCAACTACGACCGCTAAAAAAGTTAGTATCCCTGCACCTAAATTTCTCCATCTACCTATCCCAGTCCAACTCATGCGCTGCTTTAAACTCCGCCAAGCATAGTTCACCATTAAGTACAATCCATGTAATCCACCCCAAACAACAAATGTCCAACCCGCACCATGCCACAGCCCACCCAGCAACATTGTAATCATCAAGTTCAAATACCGACGAGAACTACCCTTGCGGTTACCACCAAGCGGGATATACAAATAATCGCGTAAAAATCGTGACAATGTCATGTGCCAACGTCTCCAGAATTCAATAATACTTGTTGATTTGTAGGGAGAATTAAAATTCATTGGCAGTCGAACATTAAACATTAGTGATAGGCCAATTGCCATATCCGTATAGCCTGAGAAGTCGAAATACAACTGTAATGTGTAAGCTAGCGCCCCTATCCATGCCTCGAAAAACATCGGATGTCCACCTGCACCAACAGCATTAAAAATAGGAGTGGCAAATTCGCCTAAAGGATCGGCAACTAAAACCTTTTTGGCTAGACCTAAAATGAAAATTGTTAGACCTACAGCGATATTTTCCCAATGAATACGATAAGCACTCGATCCTGAAAACTGTGGCATCATTTCCTTGTGATGCAACACTGGGCCGGCAATTAGATGGGGGAAATATGTAACGAACAGAGTATAGCGAACAAAGTTAGGCTCCTTCACCTTACCCTGATATGCATCTACCAAAAAGGTGATCTGAGTAAATGTAAAGAACGAGATGCCTAGTGGCAGAATGATATTGCCTATGTCCCATTGTGAACCCGCAACATTGTTTAAACTTTCGATGAAAAAATTAGCGTATTTATAGTAGCTAAGCAAAATCAGGTTGAAGACAATGGCAACACTGAGGAGTTGTTTTTTGCGTATTTCATTATGTTGCAAACCAGCCTTGGTGATCCATAAACCGAAAGTGTAGTTGCACACAATAGAGCTTAATAGCAACCCGACATAGGCCAGATTCCAGTAGCCATAGAAAAACAGTGATGCTAACGCTAACCAGCCTGCGGCATAAACTTGGCTTACACGCGACAACCAGAAAAATCCCAGTAGAACGACTGGCAGAAATAAGAAGATAAAGACGTAGGAGTTAAATAGCATTTAGAGCATTACTTGAACAAAATCCAATACAAAGCTGTATAAGTCCATCAAAAAAGTATCGAGACCTCTTGTAATTCATCTTCAAAGAAAATGAAAAATATAGGCTTTTAAGACTATTTGGAAAGTAATTTTGCTGTACCATTTTGCGTTGCGGAACCCCCTCCCCACAAAAGTATCTTGACTCCTCGTGCACGACCTAGTAGTAAAAGGGATGCGCGTAGCAATCGTGGAGCATCGGGCAGTATCCATATATCGGAAATACGTTTATCCAAGCGTAGCCAGCCACGCAACAACATAAGCCTTACTGTCACCGACAAGTTAGCAGAACTGTTTAGCATATGAAGGCAGAAAAGATGAGTGGAAGGCTCAGACGTAAGCCAATGAACACCGCCCCCCTCTCGGAAAACGTTCTCGACCGCGTTGAGGAGATTTGATGGAAAATCAGCTAATAAGCAACTACCAGTGAGGAGCAAGATGTTGCGCTGTGCATTTGGATAACGTGAAAAGTAGAGGGTGCGGCTACGACGCTTCAGCGCCCGGTAGGCCCAGCTGCGACCAAACGACCCGCCACCCTTGTGATAGATAAGAGTATCTGGATGCACACCCATACGCCAGTTTTGCTGGTCAATCCGACGGCCTAAATCTATATCCTCGTAGTAACCTCGGCCAAAAGCTGGATCGAAACCACCAACTTCTTGGAAAACACTACGTCGGATCAAAAACGCATAACCTGCAAGACGATGCGTGAGAATATAACCACCTGATTGGCGTATATGCTGGTTAAGATTATAGTCGGCATAACCGTTGCCAGCGGGAATCATTACCGCAAGTTTCGAATCAACTACAAACGCTGCACACATTGGCGGCAGGAAATCCTCGCTTACCTCGGTATCTGAGTTAAGTACCAGCACATAGGACGCATCCGAACGGCCAATTGCCTCATTCACAGAAGTGCCAAAGCCCTGATTCTTCTGTGAATGATGAACATGGACGCATTCATATGGTAGATTATCAAGCATCTCCCGAGTCTCGATGCCAGACGCATCATCCTGGATATAAATATGTGCTATAGACTTACCAAGGCAGGATACGACGGAATCAATGCAACGTCGTGTCAGAACAGGCGCGTTGTAGACCGGGATTACAACATCGACGGACGGTACTGCCATCTCACTCATACAGCTCAATAATATCCCTAAAGAATCTCTGAACAACCAAAGTAATTATGCCAAAGTGACTATCAGGATGCGCTCACTTAGGTAAGTTCGATCTATACAGATCTTGTTGCCCGCACTTGTTCTTCTAGCAAGGCGACATAACGAGGTAACACATCTGGCCCGATTACATCGATCATTTCCTTTAGGAAGCGCTGACGATGTTCTTCTATGTAAAAAGAACCACAGCCATTTGAAAGAAATCCATCAATCTTTTTGTACACGTCATCTCTACACCTCAATTCAGTCTCAGGCATAAAATCAGCTATTGTTGATCGGCCCGCATGTAGGTAATCAGCTGCTAACACGGGTTTGTTTATCTTGACTGCTTCAAACGCAACTGAAGTCGCAATGTCGATAATAACATCTGCCCAATTCAATAGATGAGCAGAATGAACATTAGCACCTGCTATACTCACGTTTGGCAGGCGCAAAAGAATAGCATCCTTTGTCAATGATTGTTTCCAGCCACTTCGGGTATGTGGTTTGATCACTATCATAACCCCCGTGAAAGAGGCAATCATCTGTACCACTTCACGAACTTCCTCCCAAAATGTCGTAAAGTTACTTTTTCTTAAAAAGATCGCCACTTTAAGTTTGTTGTCTGATCGGGTTAGTGGTGAAGGGGGTAATAATTCAGCCAACTTTGTCAGCCATTCGTCACAGTAGCGTGGTGAACCCAGCACAGCTATCGCCTGGCTATCTAGGAAAGGACGAAAGCGTCCAGCACACAATTCGTTTGGAACGACAAGCTTATCAAACATCCGCGCAGCGGCAAATGTATTATCTGGCTTGAGGCTCCATTCACGGCGTCGTATCAATTGATTGGCGTGGGGACTATCACCATGAGGCAACGATACCGTACGAAAACCCTTTGCGCGCGCCATTGATATCACCGTTTCGACCCATTCAACGCTAATAACCGAATTTCTCTCGATCCAGTCAAATGCTACTACACCCTCATTAGCTCCTTCAAAACTATGCACCAACAGGCGCTTGCTAGTAAGCCGCCAGGTAGACTCACGATTTTTAACATCATAAATTTGAGCCAATACTCTGACAAGGGGACCTATGAACGATCGACGCAAGCTACCGGACAACAATAGCATTTGTATACGCCATCTTATAAATTCGAGTGGTGGCAACAACTCACGAATATGATTTACTCTTACGCCATCAAACTTACTCAGAAATTCGATACGAAAATCTTTTCTAAACTTGGCATTACCAATCAGAACGACATCGCAGTTATGGCCAGAATCAACCCATTTATATATGACGGGAGTGATGTGATCGATATCGTTATAATGGCGAAGGAAAAAAAGGGCCTTCATGCTCATGCACTCATTCTTACTACCTTATTGATAAGCATTATGTCTATCATTTAATGGAATATTCTAGATATGTAGAGGTTGTGGAAACGCGCAAAATTGTACACTGGCAGGTGTTCAATTACCAGCTTAGATATCTCAGCCTCTCGCAGAGAATTCCCTCTGGTGGTAGGATTAGATTCAAATCACAAACTTTTAATAAAAATACAAGATCTAGATCCTAGTATATTAATTTGGTTAAACAACTAACAATCAACAAATAAAAAATCAAGATAAACAAACCCCAATAAACTAAAAATTACTTATGAAAACAATTGCCGTAATTCCGGCACGTATGGATTCATCGCGTTTTCCCGGCAAACCGATTGCAATGCTACTAGGCCGTACCATGCTTGAACATATCTACAAACGCGTCATTCTGAGTAACTCTCTTGATGCCACTTACATTGCTACTTGTGACGAAGAAATTAGACAGGTGGCACAAGATTTTGGCGCGCCTGTAATTATGACTGCTAATAGCCATGAACGAGCAAGTGACCGGGTAGCCGAAGCAGTTGCAGAAATCGATGCAGAGCTCATTGTCATGGTACAAGGTGACGAACCGATGACACACCCAAAAATGATCGACACTGCGGTAGCACCATTCAGAGATGATTTGCAACTAAACTGTGTAAACCTTGTGCGCAGTATCGATAACGAAGCTGATTTCTACAATATCAACACTATCAAGGTAATAATGAATCAACAGGGTGATGCGCTTTATATGTCACGACAACCAATCCCAACCATAGATAAATTAGGTTTTATGCAGACACCTACCTATAAACAAGTATGCATCATTCCTTTTCGGCGCACTACTTTGTTTGATTACACTCGTTTGCCTCCAACGCCACTTGAACAACTAGAATCTGTAGACATGCTACGATTACTAGAGCATGGCTACCGTGTAAAGATGGTAAAAACCGAGTTTGACACCCAGGCAGTCGATACAAAGGCCGACTTGGCACGTGTAGCTAAATTGATGGAGTCGGATCCCTTACTAGCCTCTTATTGAAATCAGGTATCCTCACAATCGGTAATTCTAGCAGCTTATAAAGGAGCACCCATGCAATTGAAATTAAAACTAGCTCAAGCTGAGTTAACCCTTGGATCATGGATCACATTGGGTCACCCGGCAATCGCCGAAATTATGGCTGCTGCTGGGTTTGACTGGCTTGTTCTGGATATGGAGCACAGTGTCTTAGAGCTAAGTGAAGTTCAAACGCTGATCCAAGTACTCGATGGGCAACAGTGCCCTGCCATTATACGACTGACTTCAAACCACCCCGACCAGATTAAACGGGTTATGGATGCAGGAGCCACTGGTGTAATGGTACCTATGGTCAAGTCTGCTGCTGATGCCAAAGCGGCGGTACAAGCAGTTTATTACCCTCCTCGCGGCCAACGTGGTATCGGGCTTGCTCGCGCCCAAGGTTATGGAGCGCGGTTCCAAGAATACCGGCGCTGGCTAGAAGAAAATGCTGTAATTGTAGCAATGATCGAACATATAGATGCAGTTAATGCCATTGATTCAATTCTTTCTGTTGACGGGATTGATGCCTATATCATAGGTCCTTACGATTTATCTGGTTCAATGGGCCGGATAAGCGAATTCAATCACCCTGAGGTACTTTCAGCAATTGAGAAGGTATTGGAAACAGGAAAACGGCTGGGTAAGCCAGGAGGCATCCATGTGGTGGAACCAGACCAAAATGAGCTGCGGCAGCGAATTAATGCTGGCTTTAGCTTTATTGGTTATGGTCTGGATATCCGAATCCTTGATACACTCTGCCGCAGCCATATACAAAATATAAGAGCAGAACTATGAGCAAACTTGTTATTTCTACTTCTTCGTTTGATGTAGACAATAACCTTCATCTTCAGCATTTAGTAAAAGCTGGGATGAATATTGTTGGAAATAGTTTTAAACGTAAACTCACAGAAGATGAAATTATCGAACTCCTGGGACAAGACACTGTTGGAATGATCGCTGGTATCGAGCCGCTGACAGAACGCGTTTTTATGTCTGCCAAAGGCTTGAAAGCGATATCGCGCTGTGGAGCCGGTTTGGATAATGTTGACCTCACCGCAGCAAAGCGCCAGGACATCGCCGTTTTTAATACGCCGGAAGCTCCAGCTCAAGCGGTAGCCGAGCTCACAATGAGCTTGATATTAGCTGCTTTGAGACGAATCTGTCAGGTTGATCAACTGCTACGTGCAGATAGGTGGTCACGAATGCAAGGGCAACTTCTTGCTGCTCAGCTGGTAGGTATCATTGGCTTGGGACATATTGGTCGACGGGTTGCCAAGTTGTGTCGAGCTTTTGATGCTAGGGTAGTCGCCCATGATCCCTATATAGACCCAACATCGCATGAAGTAGAATTGGTACCATTAAAAAAATTGTTAGCTGAGGCGGATGTCATTAGCCTGCATCTGCCTTATGGAGCTAACACTCACCACCTACTGGATGCGAAAGCGTTTGCGCGTATGAAGCCAGGCTCTATTATAATCAATGCTGCTCGGGGCGGCCTTATCGACGAAATCGCGCTGGATGAAGCCTTGATTTCTGGACATTTGGGCATGGCTGCACTCGATGTTTTTGAGCAAGAGCCTTACCGTGGACCACTGATCAAAAATGACAAGATAATTCTGACTTCGCATATTGGTTCCCTTGCCAGAGAGTCACGCATGCGTATGGAAATTGAAGCTGCAGAAAATCTGCTAGAGGAGTTGATTAAAATTGGTTTAGTAAAAAGTGAAGTGAAAAATGCCTAATGAAATTGCAATTGTGTTTGGTGCTAGTGGTTTTCTTGGTAGTCATGTAGTCGAAGCACTTTCCGCTGAAGGCTACAGAGTGCGTTTGTTCGATCGTTCTCCGTCACCCTACCGACAGCCTGATCAAGAAATGATCCTTGGTGACATTATGAATCTTGAAGAAGTAACAAAGGCTGCAAAGGGTGCTGCTGTAGTCTACAATTTTGCTGCGATCGCCGATATCGATGAAGCTCATAAGAAACCACTGGCTACTGCTGCTGTCAATATTCTGGGCAATATGAACGTGCTGGAAGCTGCCCGACTTGCCGGTGCACGCCGTTTTGTCTTCGCGAGTAGTGTATACGTATACTCCAAATCTGGTTCCTTCTATCGTGCGAGTAAACAAGCAGCAGAGCGCTTCATTGAAACCTATCATGAGTGCTACGGATTAGACTACAGCATTCTACGCTATGGCTCTCTGTATGGTAGGCGTACCGATACACGTAATGGTATCTACCGGATGCTACACGAAGCAGTAGAGAAGCACTCGATCACCTACCAGGGTAGTGGTGAAG
>SMVA01235652.1_pt1 | contig 23121 bp, 24 predicted proteins | sample 2456451 | NCBI WGS metagenome assembly SMVA01 (sample SAMN11095933, study PRJNA526329) | marine sediment metagenome | biome: Marine sediment; feature: Surficial sediment; material: Deep marine sediment; isolation source: Hadal surficial sediment | place: Pacific Ocean | collected 2014-05 | depth... | reverse complement strand
CGGCGGCGCCGTTGATCGAGCACGTGATCTGGGTCCCCAAGGGCTACCTGGTGCCGCGCAACGATGGCCGGCTGCTGGTCGGCGCCACGGTCGAGGAGCGCGGTTTCGACGATTCCCTGACCGCCGGCGGGGTCTTCTCCCTGCTCGAAAGCGCCTGGCGCGCGCTGCCGGCGATCGAGGAGTTGCCGATCGACGAATTCTGGGTCGGCTTTCGGCCCGGCAGCCGCGACGATCTGCCGATCCTGGGGCCGACCCCGGTCGATGGCCTGATGCTGGCCAGCGGCCACCACCGCAACGGCATCCTGCTCGCGCCGGTCACCGCCAAGGCGGTGGCGCAACAGGTGCTGACCGGCCGGCCGATGCCCGGGACCGAGCGCTTCGGCATCGACCGCTTCGGCATCGATCGCCTGGGGCCCGGGGAGGCGGCGGCGTGAGCGCGGCGGTTCCCGACGACGCCCCGGGCAGCACACCGTCCCTGAGCGTCAACGGCCAGGCGCGGCCGCTCGGCGACGGCACCCTGACCGGGTTGCTCGAGGCGGAGGCGGTCAACACCCAGTCGGTGAACACCCAGTCGGTCAACACCCAGGCGGGCAACACCCAGGCGGGCAACACCCAGGCGGGCACTTCGGGCGCGCGCGGCCTGGCGGTGGCGGTCAACGGCCACGTCGTGCCGCGCCACGCCTGGGATGCGACCCGGCTGGCGCCCGGCGACGAAGTCGAGATCGTCAAGCTTTTCGCCGGCGGCTAAACATTCCCCGAACCAGAGAACCAGACCATGTCAGACAGCCTCCAGATCGCCGACCAGAGCTTCGCTTCGCGCCTGTTCTTGGGCACCGGCGGATATCCCAACCAGCAGGTCATGCTGGACGCGCACGCGGCCAGCGGAACCGAGATGGTGACCGTCTCGATCCGGCGCATTTCCCTGGAGGGTTACGCCGAATCCATGGTCGACCTGCTCGGCGGCCGCATCCGGCTGCTGCCCAACACCGCTGGCTGCGTAACCCGGCGCGATGCGGTGCTTACCGCGCAACTGGCGCGCGAGGCGCTCGGCACCGACTGGATCAAGCTGGAGCTGATTGGCGACCGCGAGACCCTCTATCCGGACGTCGATCAACTGGTCCCGGCGGCGGAGGAATTGGTCGCGGACGGCTTCACCGTATTGCCCTACTGCACCGACGACCCGGTGGTCTGCCAGAAGCTGATCGATGTGGGCTGCCCCGCGGTCATGCCGCTGGGCGCGCCGATCGGATCGGGCATGGGCATCTGCAACCCCTACAACATCGCGCTCATCTGCGCGCGCAGCCCGGTGCCGGTGGTCCTCGACGCCGGCATCGGCACGGCCTCCGACGCCGCACTCGCCATGGAGCTGGGCTGCGCGGCGGTGCTGCTCAACTCGGCGGTCGCCAAGGCCCGCGATCCGGTGGCCATGGCCGGTGCCATGGGCCGCGCGGTCGAAGCGGGACGCGCGGCGCGCCTGGCCGGGCGCATCCCCAAGCGCGACTACGCCGAGCCCTCCAGCCCCCAGCTCGGCCTGATCGGCTCGTGAGTTCGGCCGGCAACCCGGGGCCGGTGCCGGGGCCGGTGCCGGGGCCGGTGCCGCTGCCGGATCCGCCGCTGCTGATCATCACCGACCGTGGCCAGGCGCAAGCTCCGCTCACCGAAATTGCCGAGGCCCTGTTCCGGGCCGGGGTACGCTGGCTGATGCTGCGCGAGAAGGACCTGGACCCGACGACTCGGCGCGGCTTGCTGCAGGATCTGGTCGCGCGCGGTGCGCCCTTCGGCGCCAGGGTCACGGTCAATGGTGACTTGGCGGCGGCCCAGGCCGCGGGCGCGGCCGGGTTGCATCTTCCCGCAGGTAACGACATCGGCGCGCGGCTCGCCGAGGCGCGGCGAACGCTCGGGTCCGGGGCGCTGCTTGGCGTCTCCGCCCACGATCCCACCGAGGCGCTGATTGCCGCTGAATCCGGCGCCGACTACGTCACCCTGAGCCCGGTCTTCGAAAGCGCCAGCAAGCCCGGCTACGGCCCGGCGCTCGGCCCGGCCGGCCTGAAAGCATTGGCGGTGCGCCTGACGATTCCGGCGGTGGCGCTCGGCGGGATCGGGGTAGGCAACGTCGGTGCCTGCCTCGGCGCCGGCGCGGCCGGGGTCGCGGTCATGGGCGCGGTCATGGGCGCGGCCGATCCGGGCGCGGCGGCCTGCAAGCTTCTCGCTGCACTCGCCGCCGCACTCGCTGCCGAAAACGCCGCCGCGGGGGTCGCATTAGGACAAATTCTCCGCTAGGAAGATGATTACGACTGGAGCCGTTCGGCCCGCCGGAGTCCGTCGTCTCGAGGTCCGGCCGAGCGCAAGGGAGTCCTGCGATGCGGATGGTGGTGGTTTCGTCCTGGGCGCTGTTCCTGGGTCTTGGATTAATCATGCTCGGCAACGGGCTGCAGGGCACCCTGCTCGGTGTGCGCGCCACGATCGAGGGATTCCCGGTTACCGTTACCGGCTTCGTGATGAGCGCCTATTTCTCGGGCTTCCTGGCCGGCTCCACCTTGGTGCCGAAGCTGGTGCGCCGGGTCGGCCATATCCGGGTCTTCGCGGCGCTGGCCTCGCTGGCCTCGATCGCCGTGCTGTTCCATGCGGTTTTCGTGAGCCCGGCGGGCTGGGGCGCGATGCGCCTGGTGACCGGGTTCAGTTACGCCGGGCTCTACATCGTCGCCGAGAGTTGGCTCAACGATCGCGCCACCAACGAGACCCGGGGCCAGTTGCTGTCGTTCTACATGGTGATCATGCTGGCCGGGATGGGCGCCGGCCAGTTTCTGCTCAACCTGGCCGACCCGGCCAGCTTCGAGCTCTTCGTCCTGATCTCGGTGCTGGTCTCGCTGGCGCTGATTCCGATCTTGCTGACCGCGGCGCCGGCGCCGGATTTTCGGACGCCAAGCGCGGTTAGCCTGCGCCAGCTTTACCGGATCTCGCCGCTCGGCGTGGTCGGCACCTTCGGCACCGTCATGGCCCAGGGCGGATTGATCGGCATGGGCGCGGTGTTCGCCGCCGAGGCCGGACTGACAATCGCCGAAATTTCGATCTTCATGGCCGCCATGCTGTTCGGAGGGGTGTTGTTCCAGTGGCCGATCGGGCGCTTCTCCGACCGCTTCGACCGCCGCCGCGTCATGACCGTGGTGACATTTTTGGCCGCTATCTGCGCGATCGCCGCGGCCTTCGTGGTCAAGCCTTTTGCGGGAACCGTGCCGGTCTGGGTGCTGTGCACATTGATCGGAATCCTTGGCGGCCTGAATATGCCCATGTACTCGCTGACCCTGGCCCACACCAACGATTTCTTGGAGCCGAGCCAGATGGTCGCCGCCAGTGGCAGCCTGGTGCTGGTCGGCGGCATCGGTGCCGCCTTCGGTCCGGTGGCGCTGGCCGGGCTGATGACCGCCCTGGGACCGGCCGGGTTCTTCTGGGGCCTCGGTTTGATCCATACCGCAATTGGCGTTTTCGCGCTCTATCGTATGTCGCGGCGCGCCTCGATGCCGATCGACGCGCAGGGTAATTTTGTCGCGGTGCCGCCGCGTGCCTCGCCGGTCGCCGCCTATCTGAGTCCGGAATGCCCGGAGGAGGCGCCAGAGGCCGGGGCTGTGGCGGAATCCACCGCGGATGCACCCGAATCACCAACACCGCGGGCGGCATCGAAAAGCGAGGCGCCCGGTCCCGTCGTGGACTAAAGTTCCTATTTCGATGCGGCCACACGGCACGATTCGGGTTCCGCCGCGGGCCCGTTCCTGGGTTCGTTTGAGTCCATAAATTCTTGTTTTAATGATTTAAAAAGAAGTCTTAATGAGTTGTATAAAAACGTGGATTTTGAAATACGTTTTTAGTCAAGTTTGTCACGAATCGGATTTTTCGATCTGCTTAAGACTTGTCTTGCTACAGTCATCCCGATAAGGTGGTTCCATAGAAGTGGACGGTGGCACAAGCCGCCATACTGCTTCGCGGCCTCCGCGGGGCGAGGGGCCGAAGGGGGCGCCGGAATGGCCTGATAAGGCATGGTCCCGCCGGGGACGAACGTGTAAGAGGCGGGAGCACGGTGTGCGATGCGACTCCGCAATCGGTGCCCATAACAGCGGCTGGGAGGCTGCACCGTACGGCTCGTGACCGGGTGTAACGGCTCGTGACCGGGTGTAAATGGAGACGGCCGGGTGACGTTCGATAGAATACGTCGGTCTGTAGCGGAATTCCTGGAGCACGCAGTTGTTCCACGGGAGATGTTTTTTCGATCGGGCGATCGGTTTCACCATCTCCGCTTCAGCGTGCGGTCCCAACAGGTCTTGATTGTTGGGGCCTTTCTCGCCGTGGCCTGGGGCCTCTACGCCACGGTCAGCTACGGGGTCCATCTTGTCGCCATCGCCGGCAAGGACAGCGAGATCAGCCAGCAACGGCTCGCATACTTCGATCTGCTGTCCGAGGTTGGCGAATATCACACCCAATTTTCCAGGATCACCAGAGACCTTGAAGAGAACCAAGCCTACCTTCTGTCGGTGCTTGAGCAAAACCCGAGCAACGAGAAGGAATTTGCCGACATTCAGAAGCAGCTAAAGGGTTCCGAAACCGAACACGCCCGCGTATTCATCGCCCGGGAAGGGCTGCGCGAGCGCATGGAGCAGTTCGAGACCGAGCTGCTGCAGATGGTCGGCGAAAATATTTCGCTGCAATCCCAGCTCGCGCAGATGCGAGGCCGCCTGGAAGTCTCCAAAGCCGAACGCGATCAAGGCGCCGCTGCCCGCGAGCAATTGGTCGCAACGCTGTCCGAAGTCGAATCGGCCCTGGATCGAACCGCCGGGGCGAAGCGGGGGCTCGAGGATCTGGTCGCCACGCTGCAGAGCGAATTGAGCGGTTCCGAGTTCGCGCGGCAAGCCCTGACGGAAAGAAAGTCGCAACTGACCAATCGGATCGCTGGATTGGAGCAGGAGTTTGGCACGACGCGGGCCGAGCGGGATAAGCTGAAGGAACACATTGCCGGTCTGGATGGCTCGCTCGCCGAAGCCAGCAATCAAACCGCCAGGCTCGAGGAGCAACGCGATTTGCTCGAGCGCCGGGTCGGTGGCCTGGAGCAACAGATCGTCGACCTTCGAGACGCCGGGCTTGGGGTCATCGAGCGTCTGAGCGAACGCACGCGCCTAAGCGTCGAGGTGATCGAAAAGACGGTCGCGATGACCGGCCTCGATGTCGACAGCCTGATCGCCCAAGTCGACCACAGCCTTCTCGGCCAGGGCGGACCCTTCGTGCCGGCCGGCACCGATGTCGCGAGCTTCGCGCCCAGCACTCAGTTGGGCAGCACCGTGAGTCTGCTCGAGGACAATCTGGACCGCTGGTCGGCGCTGCGCGTGTTGCTGGCCAGATTGCCGCTCACGTCGCCGCTCGATCAGTACCGCATATCCAGCGGCTACGGTGCGCGCAGGGACCCGATAAACGGCCGCAGGGCGCGGCACTGGGCGGTCGACTTCGCCGCACCCACCGGCTCTTCGGTATTCACGACCGCGCCGGGCAAGGTCGTGTTCGCCGGCTGGCGCGGGCATTACGGCCGGACTATCGAGATCGATCACGGCCACGGCGTCCGCACCCGCTACGCCCACCTCCGCAAAATTCTTGTCAAACGCGGCGATGAGGTGGAGCATCGCCAGAAGATTGGCTTGGTCGGCAGCTCCGGCCGCAGCACCGGGCCTCACGTCCATTACGAGGTTCGCTACAAAAACAAAGCGCGCAATCCCATGAAGTTCCTCAAGGCGGGTAAATATGTTTTCAAAGGCTAGCAAGTCCGACGAGGCGCCTTCGCGCTCGGAAGAGATCCCCCGAAGCGCCGCTCCGGTCATGGCGGAAGAATCGAAATCGCGGCCGAGTGTGCCCTCGATCATTAGCGCCGACCTCAAGATCGTCGGCGATCTGCACAGCGGCGGCGACCTCCAGATCGACGGCGCCGTGGAAGGCGACATCAAATGCAACTCCCTGACCATCGGAGAAAGCGCGGTTGTCCGCGGCACGATGGTGGCCGATATCGTGCGCGTATACGGCTCGGTGATCGGTGAGGTCAGGGCGAACTCGGTCATCCTATCCAAGACTTCGAAGGTGGAGGGCGACATCGTCCACCAATCGCTGACCATGGAAGCGGGTGCCGAGCTGAGCGGCACGCTGAGCCGCCTGGAGACCAAGATCGCGGCCACGCGGCCGGTGGAACCGGCTACTGCCGCATCCAGATCCAACGGCTCCGGCCTCGACAAGGCAGACTCGCAGGGCGCCTGATATACGCCAAGTTCCCGGTCGATCCGCGATCAGGCCGATCCGCGATCAGGCCGATCCGCGATTAAGTCGGGCGCGATTAAGTCGGGGCGGTTTCCTCCGCCGCCAGCATCTCGCGATAGGATTCCGCATCGACGTTGGCGCCCGATAGGATCAGCGCCACGGTCTTGCCGCGCGCTTCCAGGCGGCCCGCGAGCAAGGCCGCCAGAGCGACCGCGCCGCCCGGCTCGATCACCAGTTTCAAGGTCCGAAACGCGTATCTCATGGCCGCGCGGGCCTCGTCGTCGCTGACCGTGAAGCCGCCGGCCAGCAGGCGGTGGTTGATCGGGAAGGTCAGCTCGCCGGGTGTCGGCGCCAGCAGCGCATCGCAGAACGACCGCGCCGCCGGGTCGTTGACGACGCGCGCGCCCTCGGCGAGGGAGCGCCGGGTATCGTCGAAGCCGGCCGGCTCGACGGTGTAGAGCCGGGTCTTGGGGCTGAGTTCGGCCATCGCGAGCGCGCAGCCGGCGGTCAGGCCGCCGCCGCCGCAACACACCAGCAACGCATCGATCTCGAGCCCCATCGCCGCCGCTTGCCGTGCGATCTCCAAACCGCAAGTGCCCTGGCCGGCGATTACGCCCGGGTCGTCGTAGGGCCGCACGATGGTTGCGCCACGCTCGGCGGCGAGGGCCGCGCCGAGCGCCTCCCGGTTCTCGGTGTGGCGGTCGTAGAGCACCACCTCGGCGCCGTAGCCGCGGGTGTTGGCAATTTTGATCGCGGGGGCGTCCTCGGGCATGACGATGGTCGCCGGCACGCCGAGCAGGGCGGCCGCGGCGGCCACGCCCTGGGCGTGATTGCCCGAGGAGTAGGCGACCACGCCGGCCTTGCGTTCGGCCTCGGGGATCTGGCTGATCCGGTTGAAGGCGCCGCGAAACTTGAACGAGCCGGTGCGCTGCAGGGTCTCGGTCTTGAGCAGGATCCGGCCACCGAGCTTGCGGTCGAGGGCCGGCGGGTTCAACAGCGGCGTCTCGACCGCCCAGCCGGCCAACCGCGCGGCCGCGGCCTCGATGTCCGCGAAGGTCGGCGCAATCGCTGGGATGGCGGCCAGGGGGGCGGCCAGGGGGGCGGCCAGGGGGCCAACCGGCGACTCAGCCATCGGCCCGGCCATCGGTCCGGGCATCGATTCGTGCGAGGAATTCATCGATCGCTTGCTCCGATTCAGGTTCGTCGAGCATGGGTGCGTGACCCACCTCGGGCAAAGTCAGCTGCATGAGATCGGGTTTCTCCGCCGCCATCCGGGCGAAGGTCGCCGGGCTCAGCACCTCCGAGAGATCGCCGCGGATCGTCAATACCGGCAGCCCTCGCAGCGAGCGATAGAGCGGCCAATAGTCGGTCGGGCGCGATCTGGATTGCCGGAGCGGCCGCGCGATCGCCGGGTCCCAGTCGAAATGGAGGCGGCCGTCCTCGCCCTCGCGGTAGCTGCCTTCGGCACAGCGCCGCCAGGCCGCGTCGTCGCGCGGAGACAGGTTCGGGTGCCGGGTCTTGAACGCGGCGACCGCGGTGTCCCAGTCGGGCTGCGGGCGGTCGACCGAGACGTAGTCCAGAATCCGGCGCCCGACCGCCGGATCGACCTCCGGCCCGACGTCGTCCAGGATCACCCCGGCGAGCGCGAGCGGCGCCGCCACCCCCATGGCCATGGCCAGGAAGCCGCCGAAGGAAACGCCGCAGACCACGACCCGGTGCAGGTTGGTGGCGGCCAGCAGTTGAATCGCGTCGTTCAAGATTTGCGGCGGCGCGTAATGGCGCCAATCCGGGTCGTAGGGCGACCGCCCGCGGCCGCGATAGTCGGGACAGAGCACGCGGCGGCGCGCCGAGAGGCGCCGGGCCAGGTGGTGGAAATCTTTCGAGTTCCGGGTCAAGCCACCCAGACACAGTAGCGGCGTACCCGGCGACAGCGGATCCCCGTAGTCGCGGAAATATAGCCGGAGCCCGTCGCGGGCGCTGAAACTGCGCTCCCGGTATTCCACCTCGATCGCCGCCATCCGCGTCACAGCCCGAGCAGATCGGGCAGCTCGGCCAGGGTCTCGATGACCGCCGCGGGCGGGCCGGGCAGCCGCTCGGGCTGTTGGTCGAAGCGGTTGAGCCAGGCGACCTGGAAACCGAAGTAGGCGGCCCCGGCCGCGTCCCAGCCGTTTGTGGATACGAAGCAGATGCGCGCCGCCTCGACCTCCAGGCGGTCGACCGCGAGTTGGTAGACCCGGGGGTCCGGCTTGAAGATTCGCAGCTCATGGACCGACAGCGCGGCGTCCAGGTGGCTGCCGAGCTTGGCCGAGTCGATCGCCGCCCGCAGCATCTCCGGCGAGCCGTTGGACAGGATGGCGGTCTTCTTGCCGGCCGCGCGTAAGGAGCCGAGGGCGCCGGGCACGTCCGGATAGGCGTCGAGGCTGAGGTACAGGTCCATCAGGCGCTGGCGCAGGTCCGGGTCCGCGACCCCGTTGGCGGCGAGCGCATAGTCGAGGCCCTCGCCGGTCAGTTGCCAGAAGTCCGCATAGGCGCCCATCAGGCTGCGCAGCCAGGTGTATTCGAGCTGCTTCTGGCGCCACAGGGCCGAGACCGGGGCCGCCTTGTCGCCCAGCGCGCCGCCGCTACGCCCGACCGCGGAATGGACGTCGAACAGCGTGCCGTAAGCATCGAAGACGCAGGCGCCGATGTTCGCGAATGCGGGATTGGCCATGCTTTCCCCTGGTGCCGATTGGGTGTCCCCGAGAAGGATACTAAGGCAAGCGTCTCGCGCCGCCAAAGGCAACCGCAATGATCGATCGGCGGTGTTCGGTACGTCCGATCATGCCCGCAAAGCCTAGGCCGGCAATTTCGACGGCCATTCGATCGACGAGAGAGTGTGTTTGGATGACGGAAAATATTGGGTAAGAGGCGATCCCCCTGAGCCGACGAGCCGTTCCTTTCGACAACGAACCTTGAGAAGGCCCTTCATCATGATTAAATCATGATTTAAATCAAATCTGTTAATAAATATAAAGGTATATAGTTAACCGTTATTTATTATATTTAATTATTTATTGACAGTTATAATTAAATCCGCGATGCTTTTCTTACCTCAATCTGAGTGTTCGGTGATTACGGGCAGTTGAACCAGGGAGCGTAGGAAATGATCAGGACGATCACGGGAAATATTTCATTCATCGCATCGATCATCGTATTCCTGGGCGCTTTGCTGCTCGCGCCTCAGGCAGGCTATGCTCAGGAAATCCCCGAGTGCGACGGCGACGAAGAGACCATCATCACCGCGACCGGGGCTGTGATCACGACGTGCAATTGGGACCTGGACGATGCCCCCATCAACGAGGCCGCGGTCGGTATCGCCCCGACCATTAGCCTGCATGCCGCCTGTGGATGTGAATTCACAACGGCCAACGTGCCCGCGAAGGAGTTTTCAAAGTATGGTGTCAAAAAAATCGAATGCATAAAGGACGACGCGGGAGACGTCACCCTGACGGATCTACGATCACTAAATCGCAAAGACCAATCGCTCATTACGTTTAACGCAAGGCATAATTCACTCGGTAGTGACCGTTGCACCCTAATCCTCAGCAGGGGAAGGTTCAAACAATCCCTCAACATCATTTTTAATGATGACGCGGCAGCAGCCATTTGCCGCGCCGATATTGAGATTTACGATGCGGCAAATACAGGAAATAAATGTTAGTCCGTAGCCATAGGGTCATCGTAAACTAGCGCAGCCGAGGCCGAACATCACACGGCACCCGCCGCCGTATGTAGTCCGTGAGAGTGCCAAGGGCACAGGCTGCCTTGCCGCTGTGGGTGAAGAGGCCCGTAGCCGCTTCCGGCGGCAGTTCGGCCCCGGCCCATCCGACCCAACGCCGCACATACAATCCAAACCGGGAGGAGGCGAGAAGCCTCCCCTCGGCGCCTGCTCGTAAAGCCGGATCGCGCGGGCGACGAACTGCTCGATGCAACACAGGCGTTAATTCGTTGTGCCGGCGTTTCGGCGGAATCCCGACCGCGAAGCCCGACCGCTCAGCCGGGCTGGGCGTGCTCGGCGAGGGAGCGGCGCGGGGCGTTGCCGGTGGTGAGCGGGTCGCTGGGCGGAACCCCGAGGGATTTGCGGTAGACCACCAGGCTCTCCAGAATCCGCTGGACGTAGTTGCGGGTCTCGTTGAAGGGGATGCTCTCGATCCAGTCGACCGGGTCGACCTCCGGGGTCCGGGGATCGCCGAAGTCCTTCATCCAGCGGTTCGCCCGCGCCGGCCCGGCATTGTAGGCGGCCAGCGCCAGGATGTAGGAGCCGCCGTATTTCTCGATCAGGTCGGCCAGGTAGAACCGGCCCAGGCGCAGGTTGTACTCGGGGTCGCTGAGCAGCTTCTTGCGGCTATAGCCGACCTTGACTTGGCGTGCCACCCGCCGCGCCGTGCCCGGCATGAGCTGCATCAAGCCACGGGCGCCGGCGCGGCTGATGGCGCCGGTGTAGAATTCGCTTTCCTGCCGAATCACCGCCAGCACCAGGGCCGGTTCGGGGCTTCGGGTCTTGGCCAGCCGGCGCGCGGGAAACAGCTCGTCGAACAGAACCACGCCGGCGCCGCGGGCTTCCTTGGCCATGCGCAGGGCGATATCCGGCCGGCCCTGGCGCTGGGCCAACTCGGCGACCAGGACGAAATCCTCGGCGGTCGCGGCCAGTGCCTTGAGGCGCAGCAGGAAGTGCTCGTGCAGGTCGACCTCGCCGAGCGCGCCGAGCAGGCGCACGACTTGCACGATTTCCCGGCCCTCGAAGGCGGCACGCGCCACGGCGTCCGGCGCCGCCGCCAGTCCCGCCGCCAGTCCCGCCGAGGTCTCGATCGCGGTCTCGATCGCGGTCTCGATCGCGGCCTCCTGGCTCAGGCGTCGGCCGGCCATCTGACCGTAGAAGGTGGTGCCATGCTGGGCCGCCGTCAGGTACCAGTCCCCGGCCTTGGCCTGCCAGTCGGCCCCGGCGTCACTTGCTTCCAAGGCCCGCGCGGCCTCGCCGGCCCAATAGGCGCCGCGGGCCAAGCTGATCGGCGAGCGGACGCCTTGATGCAGGTGTTCGAAGTGGCGATAGGCCGCCTCGGGCCGGTCCAAGAAGCGCAGCGCGAGCCAGCCGGCCAGCCACTCGCCCTCGGCAAAGCCCAGGCCCTCGGTCAGGCCGTGGCCGGCGGCGATCCGGTAGGCGACCGCGGGATCGCCTGCCACGTAAGCTTGGCGCGCGGCCCATTTGCGCAGCGGCCACCAGCGCTTCGGGTGGGGCGCGTCGGACATCGGCGGGTCGAGCAGTTCGATCACGCCGTCGTAGCGGTTCTTGCGTTGGCGCCAGCGGGCGCGCTCGTAGACCAAACCGGGATCGCGTTTGAGCTCCTGGGGTACTTGCCGGATCGCATAGTCGACACCGGGGCTGCGCCGGGCCAGCGCCATGCGGGCTTCGGCGAGGGCGGCGTGGCCCTTGCCCAGGCGCCGCGCCAGCCGTTTGGCCGGCCGGAATTTTCGTTGCCAGAGCAGGCGGTCGAGCCGGGCCAAGTGGTCCGCGCGCCGCAGCTGCTTGGCGAAGCGCTTGCGGAACGCCCGCTCGTCGCGGCTGGCGAAATCGCCCGCGGTCCAGGTCCTGCGGATCAACGCGGTGGCGCGTTCGGTTTCGCCGCTCCGCTGCAGCGCCTCGGCATGGCGCCGCGCGCCGCTCGGGCTGACCGCGGGATGGGCCTCGAACCAGGCCAGCACCCGGGCGTCCGGAAGATTCTTGGGCATAACCCGCTCGGCGTTGCGCAGCAACGCGCGCCGGCCCGGCCAGTCCGGGTTTTCGTCGAGGAAACGGGCGAGTTCGCCGAATTTTGCGCGCGGCCGGTCGCTGGTCATCTCGTGCCAGCGAATGATCTTGGCGGGCAGGCGGTTCTTGGCCTTTCGGGCGTGCTGGCGCGCTTTCACGTAGCGCTGCCGGTCGAGCTCGTGGAAGGCAGCGCCATAGGCCTTGCGGTCGGCCGCCGACAGCAGGGCATCGGCACCCGGCACCGGCTTGGCGGTGTTATGGGCCCAGGCCGGCGGAATTGAAATCGGGACGGCCGCCAACCAAGCGGCCAAAACCGCGATGTAAACGCTCTTTTTCATGCTTGTACGATTCACCGGCGGTTGTTCCAAAGAGGTTAACCTAGCGAGTGAAAGTTTACCAAGAATTGACGCTATCGGGCGTTTGGGAAGAATTTCAATGTCTTGCCGGCCTTTACCGCAGGGGCTATGGTCGGAATTCGCGGGCAGCGGGCCCGCAGCGGGCCCGCATTGCCATACCTGCGCAGGAGGAGGGCGGAACCATGTCCGGCCCGATGTTCAAGGGTTCCATCACGGCCCTCATCACGCCGTTCGAAAACGGCCGGGTCGACGAATCCGCGTTTCAGAAGTTCGTGCAGTGGCAGATCGACCAGGGCACGGACGCGGTCGTGCCCTGTGGGACCACCGGCGAATCGCCGACCCTGTCCCACGAGGAGCACATGCGCGTCACCGAGCTGTGCGTCGAGGTGGCCGCGGGCAAGGTCCCGGTCATCGCGGGCGCCGGGTCCAATTCGACCGCCGAGGCGATCAGCCTGACCCAGCATGCCAAGCGGGCCGGCGCCGATGCCGCGCTGGTGGTGACGCCCTACTACAACAAGCCGACCCAGGAGGGCCTGTACCGGCATTACAAGGCGATCCACGACGCGGCCGATATTCCGATCGTAATCTACAACATTCCGGGCCGCAGCATCGTCGACATGTCGGTTCAGACCATGGCGCGCCTGGCCGAACTACCCAACATCGTGGGCGTCAAGGACGCGACCGCCGATCTGACCCGTCCGGCCAAGACCCGGAGTGCGATCGACGCCGACTTCACCCAGCTCTCCGGCGAGGACGCCACCACCGTGCCGTTCCTGGCCCAGGGCGGGCACGGTTGCATCTCGGTGACCGCCAACGTCGCGCCGCGCCACTGCGCGGATTTGCACGGCGCCTGGCAGAAGCGCGATTTCGAGACGGTCGAGCGAATCAACGACCGCTTGATGCCGCTGCACGAGGCGCTGTTCGTGGAGAGCAGTCCAGGCCCGGTCAAATACGCCGCCAGCCAGTTGGGCTTGTGTGATAACCGCCTGCGTCTGCCGATGATCCAAGTGACCGCGGAGACCGAGAACAAGGTGCGGGACGCCATGACCCACGCCGGTCTCATCAACTAGCACGACCCCGACCAACACGGACTCCCGGAGCGGCCATGTCAGCCGGCGCCCAGCGGCCGATCGCGCAGAATCGCAAGGCACGTCACGAATACTTCATCGAGTCGACCCTCGAGGCCGGCGTGATGCTAGTCGGTAGCGAGGTCAAGTCGCTGCGCCAGGGACGTTGCTCGATCGGCGAGGCTTACGCGCACGAAAAAGACGGTGAGCTGTACCTGCGCGGCATGCACATCTCGCCCTACAACGCCGCGAACAAACAAAATCATGAACCGCTACGGCCGCGCAAGCTGCTGGTCCACCGCCGCGAGCTGGTCAAGTTGCTCGACCAAGTTCAACGTGGCGGCAACACCCTGGTACCGCTTTCGATTTATTTCAACGACCGTGGAATCGCGAAGGTCGAGCTTGCGCTCTGCCGCGGCAAGCGCAAGGCCGACAAGCGCCAGACCGAGAAGAAGCGCGACTGGGCGCGTCAGAAAGCCCGGCTCCTACGCGAGCAGGGTTGAGCCAGGCGGGGCTACTCGAGGCGCGCCGTGAGTTTCGCGAAAACCGCCTCGAACATCTCGGTCGTCAGGCGGCCGGTGTTGGTGTTGTAGCGCGAGCAATGGTAGCTGTCGGCGAGCAGCAGGCCACCGGGGAGTTCGTGCTGGGCGCCGTGGCCGAAACGGCAGTGGCTTTTGCGGTGGCCGAGCGCGGCCAGGACCTCGCCGTGAGCCAGGGTCCCGAGCGCCAGGACCGCTTCGAGCCGGGGCAGGGCGCCCAGCTCGGCACTCAGGAACGGCCGGCAGGTCTTGGATTCCTCGGTGGTTGGCTTGTTCTCCGGCGGCACGCAGCGCACCGCGTTGGTGATCCGGCAGTCGATCAGCGCCAGGCTATCGCCGGCATGGCGCCCGTATGTGCCGCGGGCCAACCCGAACTTTTTCAAGGTGGCATAGAGCAGGTCGCCGGCGTAGTCGCCGGTGAAGGGACGGCCGGTCTGGTTGGCGCCCTTGAGGCCCGGGGCGAGACCGACGATCAACAGGCGCGCGTCCAGCGGGCCGAACGAGGCGACCGGCGCGTTGTGGAAGCTGGGGTGGCGCGCGCGGTTGGCGTCGCGGAATTCGGCCAAGCGCGGGCAGAGGCGGCAGTCGATCGCCGGTGCCATCACCGTCATGGGGACGCGGCCATGGGGACGCGGCCGCGCGCCCGGTCAGGCCGGCTGGTTCTCGTAGTACTCCTCCTCCTCTTCCTCCTCTTCTTCCTCTTCCTCCTCCTCCTCGAGCGGCTCGTCGTCGTACGACTCCTCGTCCTGGGGCGCATGGGCGCGGGTCCGCGGATGGTCGCGCCGCATCGCGCGCTCGATGTCTTCCTGCAGATCGGTGATGTCGACGAAAATGTCGGCCTGGCGGCGCAGCTCGTCGGCGATCATGGCCGGCTGGGAGCGGACCGTGGAGACCACCGTGACCCGCACGCCCTTGCGCTGGACCGCTTCGACCAGGCGGCGGAAATCGCCATCGCCGGAGAACAGCACGATATGATCCAGGTGCTGGGCCATCTCCATCACGTCGATGGCCAGCTCGATGTCCATGTTGCCCTTGATCTTGCGCCGCCCGGCGGCGTCGGTGAACTCCTTGGTCGGCTTGGTCACCATGGTGTAGCCGTTGTAGTCGAGCCAATCGACCAGCGGGCGGATGGGCGAGTAGTCCTGGTCCTCGATCAGCGCCGTGTAGTAGAACGCCCGAATCAGATTGGTTTTGCCCGAGAACAGCTCCAGCAGGCGCTTGTAATCGATATCGAACCCGAGAGCCCTGGCGGTGGCGTAGAGATTAGCGCCGTCGATGAATAGCGCAACGCGCTCTTGTGGATAAAACTTCATGATAACCCCTATGAAGAAGAATATGCATAACGGATTCAATAGATTACCAGACAGGCGATGAGCCCGCCCACGGCAATCTCCCAGTTTTCGGCGGCCCAGGTTTCGGCGGCCCAGGTTCCGGCGGCTATGCACCGGTACTTCAACACATTATTTAAGATTTGCTTGCGTGACCGCAAGACCTTCATGGGGGGCTCGTGAAAACATGATTGTGATCGGCCTGGGCGCCAATCTGTCAAGCCCGCGCTACGGCGGCCCGCGAGAGGCTTGCGAGGCCGCGCTCGACGCCCTGCGCGCCGCCGGGATCGAGGTTTTGCGCCGCTCGCGCTGGTATCGCAGCGCGCCGGTCCCAGCCTCGGACCAGCCCTGGTTCGTCAACGCCGTGGCCGAGGTCCGGACCGGCCTTTCAGCAGCCGAATTGCTCGACTTGCTGCACGGGATCGAGCGGGAGATGGGCCGCGTGCGCCGGGTCCGGGACGAGGCCCGGGTCATCGATCTGGACCTCCTGATTTACGGCGAGACCCTTAGCGGGCCGGGCGAGACTCCGGTCTTGCCCCATCCCCGCCTGGCCGAGCGCGCCTTCGTGGTTCTGCCCCTGGCCGAATTGGCCCCGGACTGGCGCCATCCGGGCAGCGGCCGGAGCCTTCAAGAGATGATTCGGGCCTTGCCGGCGGACCAGCGGGCCGAAGCCATCGAGTGATTGCCCTAGGGGGATGGTTTGGCCGGGCCCCATATCGCCTTGCCATTGGCCCTCGCCGACCATATATTTTAGGCGGCTCGGGGCGCGGACCCCGATTCCCTCAATAATTTCCGGAGTTTTGACGTAGATGGCCCGCGTAACGGTTGAAGACTGTGTCCTTAAAGTGCCGAATCGGTTCGATCTGGTGATGGTGGCCGCGCAGCGGTCCCGTGAAATCTTGGCCGGCGCGCCCCTGACCGTGGAGCGCGACAACGACAAGAATCCGGTGGTCGCGCTGCGGGAGATCGCCGAGGAATCCGTCTCCATCGAGGAGCTGAGCGACGCCTTGATCCAGGGCATGCAGCGGCACGTCGAGATCGACCAGCCAGAGGAAGAGCCTCAGGATTTCGAGATGTCCGTCATCGCCATGAGCGCCGAGGCCGCAGGCGAGGGAACGCCCGGCGTGGACAGCATGATCATGGGCGAATCCAGCGCGGAAGCGAAATCCAGCGAGGAGGCGAAATCCAGCGAGGAGGGCGCCGACGAGGTGGCCGGCGGGCCGAAAGACGGCGAGACCGACAAGACCTAGATCTATTAATAGGCGCGCGGAGCCGCCGCATCCGCCGCGCCGGATTTTTCGTGGGAACGGTCGCGCAGACGCCACATGATGCGGCAAGTCGAATTAGTCGAGCGTATCAAGGCCTACGATCCGGGTGCGGACGAGGATTTGGTCAACCGCGCCTACGTCTACGCCATGAAGGTGCACGGCAAGCAGACCCGGGAATCGGGCGACCCCTACTTCTCCCATCCGATCGAGGTCGCCGGTATCCTGACCGACCTCAAGCTCGACGAGAGCTCGATCGTTACCGCGCTGCTTCACGATCTGGTCGAGGACACGGATACCTCGCTGGACGACATAGAGCGCTTGTTCGGCAAGGAAATCGCCCGCCTGGTCGACGGCGTAACCAAGCTGACCCGCCTGGAGTTGCAGTCTGAACAGAGCCGGCACGCGGAGAATTTCCGCAAGCTGGTGCTGGCGATGTCCGAGGACATCCGGGTGTTGCTGGTCAAGCTGGCCGACCGCCTCCACAACATGCAGACGCTTCACTACGTGCAATCGCCCGAAAAGCGGCGCCGGATCGCGCGTGAGACCATGGAGATCTATGCCCCGCTGGCCGAGCGAATCGGCATGCAGCGCTTCAAGGACGAGCTACTGGACCTATCCTTCGCCGAGCTCAATCCGGATGCGCGCGCCTCGATCCTGGCGCGACTCGAGTTCCTCAAGGGCCACGGCGACGACCTGCCGCCGCGGATTATCGACCAGTTGAAGCGCGGCCTGGCGGAGGAAGGTATCGAGGCCTGGGTCTCGGGGCGCATGAAGACGCCCTATTCGATCTGGTCCAAGATGCGGCACAAGGACGTCGCCTTCGAGCAGCTTTCCGACATCATGGCGTTCCGCATCGTGGTCGCCGACGTGCCCGAGTGCTATCGGGCGCTTGGCGCCTTGCACGGCCATTACCCGGTCGTGCCCGGCCGTTTCAAGGATTTCATCTCGACCCCCAAGCCCAATGGCTACCAGTCGGTGCACACCGGGTTGATCGGCCCGGAGCGCCAGCGCATCGAAATCCAGATTCGGACCCGCGATATGCACGACATCGCCGAGTTCGGGGTCGCGGCGCACTGGAAATACAAACAAGGCGACTTCAAAGTCGATGGCCGCCAGTACCGCTGGTTGCGCGGGCTGCTCGAAATTTTGGAACACGCCTCGAACCCCGAGGAGTTCCTCGAGCACACCAAGCTCGAAATGTTCCAGGATCAAGTCTTCTGCTTCACCCCCAAGGGCGATTTAATCGCGCTGCCGGGCGGGGCAACGCCGGTCGATTTCGCCTACGCGGTGCACTCCGAGGTCGGCGATACCTGCGTCGGCGCCAAGGTCAATGGCCGAATTTTGCCGTTGCGCAACAAGCTGCAGAACGGCGATCAGGTCGAGATCCTCACCTCGAAGGCCCAGACGCCGTCGCCCGATTGGGAAAAATTCGTCGTCTCGGGCAAGGCCAAGGCGCGCATCCGCCGGTTCATCCATCTCAAGGAGCGTGAGCAGTACGGCCAGCTGGGCCGCCAGATGGTGCAAAAAGCGTTTCGGGAGGAGGACTACGAATTTACCGAAAAGGCGCTCGCCGGGGTGCTCAAGAAATTCCGCTGCAACAGCGTGGACGAACTCTGTACCCTGGTCGGCAAGGGAAACCACACCGCCCGCGAGGTCTTGGTGGCGGTGTTCCCGGGCGTCAAGCAGGTGGCCCGCTCGATGCGGGTTTGGCCGTTCCGGCGCGGCCGCGGGCGCGGCGACAAGGCCAAGAAATCCAAACTGCCGATCAAGGGCCTAATCCCCGGGATGGCGGTGCATTACGCACAGTGTTGCCACCCGCTGCCGGGCGAGCGCATCGTCGGCATCGTGACCACCGGCAAGGGGGTCACGGTCCATACCATCGACTGCGAGACCCTCGAGAGCTTTCAGGACACGCCAGAACGTTGGGTCGACATCGCCTGGGAGGTTGACGAGGATTCCGAGACGCTGATTGGGCGGCTTCACTTGATGGTCGCCAACGAACCGGGCAGCCTGGGCGATCTCTCGACGATTATCGGCAAGAATCACGGCAACATCAGCAACCTCAAGATCACTAACCGCTCGGTGGATTTTTTCGAAATGCTGGTCGATGTCGAGGTTCAGGACGCCAAGCACTTGAGCGATATCATTGCCGCGCTTCGGGCAACCCCGGTAATTACCTCGGTCGAGCGGGCGCGCGGTTGATTATGACGATCCGACGTTCGATGCGCGCGGGCCGCGCCGGCACGCGGGCCTGAGATCGGGTCCCGGCCATGTTTGGACGCCGCAATCCGCTTCCCGTCCTCCACCGGGTCTGGTCCGTCGTCTGGCCCAAGGCTGGCTGGCGCCGCGCGTCGCGCTATATGGCGCACCGGGTTCGGCGCCTGCCCGGGACGCCCTATCGCATCGCCGCCGGGGTCGCCAGCGGCGCGGCGGTGTCGTTCACCCCATTCATCGGATTGCACTTTGTCGCGGCAGCGCTGCTCGCCTTGCTGTTGCGCGGCAATGTGGTGGCCTCGGCGATCGGCACGGCGGTGGGCAATCCTTGGACATTTCCCTTCATCTGGACCTGGATCTATACCCTGGGGCAGTGGTTGATGAGCGCCGACGCCGCTTCCGACTTTCCCGCGACCCTCGATTTGGACTACATTTTCGAACGGCCCTTGGACGTTCTCTGGCCCATGACCTTGGGCGCGTTGCCGACCGCGGCGGTCGTCTGGATCGCGATCTTCTGGCCGGTCCGCGGGGCGGTCGCGGAGTATCAGCATGTCCGGCACCACCGCATACGCCGGAAAGTGCAGGCCAGGCTCGCCAAGCGGGATGCGATTCGGCTGGCCGAACGGTTGCGGGTCGCCGCGGCGGCCAGCCGGGATCAGGAGGAAGCATGAATCAGAATTATCTGCGTCTCGGCGTGAACATCGACCACGTGGCGACCATCCGGAACGCCCGCGGCGGTGGCCACCCCGATCCGGTGCGCGCGGCGCGCCAGGCGGCGGCGGCCGGCGCCGACGGCATCACCGCGCATCTGCGCGAGGACCGGCGCCACATCTCCGACGACGACATCTCGCGCCTGATCGACAACATCGACCTGCCGCTCAATCTGGAGATCGCGGCGACCGAGGAAATGCTCGACATCGCCCTGCGCCACCAGCCACACGCGGCCTGCATCGTCCCGGAGAAGCGCCAGGAGGTCACCACGGAGGGCGGGCTCGACGTGGCCGGGGGACACAATCACCTGACGTACTACGTTGGCAAACTGCGTGATTCCAATATTCGGGTGTCGCTCTTCGTCGACCCGGACATCGCCCAGCTCGAGGCGTCGGCGGCCTTGCGGGCGCCGGTGGTGGAGCTTCACGTCGGCGCCTATTGCGAGGCCTATCTCGAGGACCGCGCCGGCGCCAAGACCCAGGCCGAGTTGGCGCGCATCGTCGCGGCGGCGGAGGCCTGCGTGCGCCTGGGCCTGGAGTGCCACGCCGGCCACGGCTTGACCTTCGACACCGTGGCGCCGGTGGCGGCGATCCCGCAGGTGATGGAATTGAACATCGGCCACTTCCTGATCGGCGAGGCGATTTTCTGCGGGCTCGACGCCTCGATCAAGCGCATGCGCAGTCTCATGGATCAGGCGCGGGCCGAGGCCGGCGCCGCGCGCAGCGCGTGAACCGGGATCGAACGACATGATCATCGGCCTGGGCAACGACCTGATCGATATTCGCCGCGTCGAGAAGACCCTCGAACGCTTCGGAACCCGCTTTACGGAGCGGGTGTTCACCCCGGTCGAGCAAAAGAAATCCGACCGGCGCGCGGCCCGGGCCGCCAGCTACGCCAAGCGCTTCGCCGCCAAGGAAGCCTGCGCCAAGGCGCTCGGCACCGGTGTGCCCCGGCGCGGCGTCCACTGGCGCGACCTGGGCGTGGTCAACCTGCCGAGCGGCAAGCCGACCATGGCGTTGACCCGGGGGGCCGCGGCGCGCCTGAAAGAAATTACACCCAAAGGCATGATCGCCCAGATTGACGTGACCATCACGGACGACTATCCCTTGGCCCAAGCGATCGTGATCATTTCGGCGCTGCCGATCGAACCGGCGTGAAGCCGGGCCGGGGGTGCTTGCGCGTCGTGCCGGTCGCCGTTTGGGGTTCTGAGTTTCTCAATGTTATCTTCCAAAAATTAAACAAAACAAATTAGTTAGGTGGATATATTAATGTCACAAAAGAAACCGGGTCTGATCGGCGAGACCCTGCGTACGGTGATCTTCGCCGTCGCCATCGCATTTTTCATCCGGGTCTTCGCTTACGAGCCGTTCAACATTCCCTCGGGCTCGATGAAACCGACGCTCTTGGTCGGCGACTATCTTTTCGTCTCCAAGTTCTCCTATGGTTATAGCCGCTATTCCCTGCCTTTGGGCCTGCCGCTAATCGGCGACCGGATCTTTGCCGACCCGCCGGAACGCGGCGACGTCGTGGTGTTCAAGCTGCCGAAAGACAATACGACCGACTACATCAAGCGGGTCATCGGATTGCCGGGCGACCGCATCCAGGTCCGTGGCGGCATTCTCCACATCAACGGCAAGGAGGTCCCACGCCGCCTGCTGGGCACGGTCAAGGCGGCCGGCAGTGGCGGCTACTTCGGGCAGTCTGTCGAATATGTCGAGACTTTGCCCAACGGCGTCGAGCACCGCATCTGGGAGCGAAGCGACAACGACACTCTCGATAATACGCCGGTCTACGAAGTCCCGCCCGGGCACTACTTCATGATGGGCGACAACCGGGACAGAAGTCAGGACAGCCGGGTCGTCTCCGAAGTCGGCTTCGTGCCGTTCCGGAATTTGGTCGGGCGTGCCGAGTTTCTGTTCTTCTCCCATGACGAGACCGCCAGCCTGTTCAAACCCTGGACCTGGCCGACCGCGATCCGTTTTCGCCGGATCTTCAATGGCGTCGGATAACCGGCCTGGCCCCGCGCCTGGCCCCGCGGCCGATCTGGCGCCTGGCCCCGCGCCTGGCCCCGCGCCTGGCCCCGCGGCCAATCTGGCGCCTGGCCCCGCGCCTGGCCCCGCGTCTGGCCTGGCGGCGCTGGCCGAACGGCTTGGTCACGGTTTTGCCCAGCCCGAGCTTCTGGTTCGGGCGCTCACCCATCCGAGCGCGGCGAACCGCCGGGGCGCCATCGACGATAGCTACGAACGACTGGAGTTTCTCGGCGACCGGGTGGTCGGCCTGATCGTCGCCGATCTGCTGCTGGCGCGGTTCCCCGAGGAACCGGAGGGCGCGCTCGCCTTGCGCCACGCCGAATTGGTACGCCGCGAGACCCTCGCCGAGGTCGCCCACGAGATCGGGCTCGAGGACCACCTGCGCCTGGCCAAGGGCGAGGAGGCGGCGGGCGAACGTCGCAACCCGGCGCTACTGGCCAACGCCTGCGAGGCGGTGATCGGCGCGCTCTACCTGGACGGCGGCCTGGCGGCGGCGCAGCGCCTCGTGGAGCCGCTGTGGCGGCCGCGCTTGGAGGCCGACGCGCACCCGCCCCAGGACGCCAAGACCGCGCTGCAGGAATGGGCCCAAGGGCGCGCCCTGGGCCTGCCGAAATACCGCGAAGTCGGGCGCGAGGGTCCGGCCCACGAGCCGCACTTCACTATCGAGGTCGCGGTCGAGGGCCAGGAGCCGGCGCGCGGCGAGGGCCGTTCCAAGCGCCACGCCGAGCAGGCCGCGGCGACGCGCCTGCTCGCAACCGTGCGGGGAGGCTAGCCGGGCATGGCCAAGGAATCCGGCCCCGAGACTGGGAGCCCCGAAGCGGCGGACTCGAAAGCTGCGTCACGCTGCGGCTTCGTGGCCCTGGTGGGGGCGCCGAACGCGGGCAAGTCGACCCTGCTCAATGCCCTGGTCGGCGCCAAGGTGTCGATCGTCACCCACAAGGTCCAGACCACCCGCAGCCGCATCCGCGCCATCACCGCCGAGGGCGCGAGCCAGATCGTCTTCGTCGACACGCCCGGCATCTTCGCGCCCAAGCGGCGCCTCGAGCGGGCCATGGTCTCCGCCGCCTGGACCGGGGCCAAGGACGCCGACGAGGTGGTGCTGCTCTACGATGCCGCCCGTCGCGGCATCGATTCGGATACCCGGTTGATCGTGGACGGGCTCAAGGCGCGCGGCCGCCAGGCGGTCCTGGCGCTCAACAAGATCGATCTGGTCGCGCGCGACTCGCTGCTCGATATCGCCACCCGCTTCGAGGCCGAGGGCGTGTTCTCCAAGGTGTTCATGGTCTCCGCCACCACCGGGGACGGCGTCGCCGACCTGCGCCGCTATCTGGCCGCGGGTTTGCCCGAGGGCCCCTGGCTCTATCCCGCGGACCAGCTTTCGGACCTGCCCGAGCGCCTGCTCGCCGCCGAGGTGACGCGCGAGAAGCTGTTCCTGAATTTGCACCAGGAGCTGCCCTACGCGCTCACCGTGGAGACCGAGGACTGGAAGGACTTCAAGGACGGCAGCGCGCGCATCGAGCAGGTCATCACCGTCGGTCGCG
>SMVA01258536.1_pt1 | contig 23124 bp, 20 predicted proteins | sample 2456451 | NCBI WGS metagenome assembly SMVA01 (sample SAMN11095933, study PRJNA526329) | marine sediment metagenome | biome: Marine sediment; feature: Surficial sediment; material: Deep marine sediment; isolation source: Hadal surficial sediment | place: Pacific Ocean | collected 2014-05 | depth... | reverse complement strand
CGTCAGGAAGGTCGATGCCCAGTTCTTGCTGGGCTTCGGCCAGGGCCAGCCAAAGGCGCCGCCAGATCCCGATACGGTGGCGGGAACCCCACAACCGCTGCATTTCCGCGGAGGCGTAGCGGGTGCCGAGTGGCGACGCGTACCGGTCGTCGGTCATTGGAACACCAGGTCGGTGTAGAGGAAACTACCGTCTCGTTCGAGGACGAAGCGGAACCGTTGCCCCCGTCGCAGGGACTGGAGGATTTCGCTCACCTGTTGCGCCGTTTTCGTTTCGATGCGACCGATGCGCAGAATGACGTCGCCGGCCCGGAGCCCTGTCATCTGGCTGGCGTTGTCGCTCAACGACAGGATCAGTGCTCCCGACGCCGATTGCAGTCCGCGCTCGGACTGGATACTGGGAGTGACCGTGACCAGGTCGAGGGCTTCGAGGACCTGCACCCGCTCGGCGGTAGCCGTGGGCAGGTCCTCGGCAACCAGGATTCTAGTCTGGGACCCGGTGTTGTCGCGGAAGGTAACGGAGACCGAATCACCCACGTGCAATCCCAGCTTGACCGCCTCCCAATCGAGATAGGTGCGCAGCACCCGGCCGGCGGCCTCGGTCAGCACCGATTCTCGGCCGATGCCGATCCGGGCTGCAGGGCCCTGTGGTGCTACGTTGACCACCAGTACGCCTCCCTGCCGTTTCCAGTCACGCATGGCGTCAGCGCCCGCCACCTCGAGTCCGGTCCACGCCCGGCGAACCGTGCCTTGGCGCAGGAGTTCATCCGCCACTCGCATGGCCCGTTCGATGGGAATTGCGAAACCGATGCCGATCGACCCGCCGCTGCTGGTGAAGATGGACGAGTTGACGCCGATGACCTCGCCGAGGGCATTTACCAGCGGGCCGCCCGAATTTCCGGGGTTGATGGCCGCGTCGGTCTGGATCATGTCGAGGTACAGTCCCGGACGGCCGCCAGTCGGGAGGATATTCCGCCTGGTGGCGCTGACGACGCCGGCGGTGACTGTCGGCTCGGCGTCACCGAGCATGTAACCGTATGGGTTGCCGAGGGCGACGACCCACTCCCCAATGAGGAGGTCGGCGCTTTGTCCGATGGAGGAGACCGGCAGGTCGGTCCCGTCGATCCGGAGTAGGGCGATGTCGCTGACGGGATCTCCGCCGACCAGTTCCGCCGGGAACTCGATTCCGTGAGTGAGGGTGACGACGATCTCCTCGGCGTCATCGATCACGTGGTGATTGGTGATGATGAGCCCGTCGGCGCGGATGATGAACCCGGTGCCGTACCCCTGCACCAGACGCTCCGTGCGGCGCGGCAGAAACCAGTTGTCGAACAGAGACCGCGAGGAGACCCGCTGGTGCGAGGTTACCGATATGGACACGACGGACGGGCCCACGCGGGCGACGGCGTCGACGATGGCGGTGCGGCGCGAGGTGCCGAGGTCCTGCGGGGAGGGGGAGACGGGCGTAGCCTGGGCCGCGATCGAATCGGGCGCTATCTGCAGACCGTTGCTGGGATCACCGCAACCGATCGACAGGACGACTCCCAGGAAGGCCACGCGTCGGAGTGCCCGACTCATTCGGCCGACTCCCAATACCAGCGTTCCGAGTAAGAGGCTGCAACGAAAAACAGCCCCTGAGGTGGCGCTGGTGGACTGGTCGTGCCGTTGTCCGTTTGTGCTAGCAACTCGTGCATGTCTCCCGGGGCTCGGCGCCCCAACCCGATGTCGATCATGGTTCCGACCAGCATGCGTACCATGTGGTGGAGAAAGCGATCGGCTGCAACGTGGAACCGCACCCCATCCACTCCCCCCCGGCCGGACTCGCGCTGCTCCCAGCGAGCTTGTTCGATGCGGCAGCGGAAATGCCGTTGCGGCGTGCCCCGCACCGAGAAGGCGGCAAAATCGTGTTCCCCCTCGATGACCGACGCGGCGGCCGCCAGGCGTGCGTGGTCGACCGGCCGTCCCAGGGCCCACTCGTAGCGACGGCGGAACGGCGACGACGCGGCCGCATCGCAACCAACGTCGTACCAGTACCGGCGTCCCAAGGCACACTTCCTGGCGTGGAAGTCGTCTTGCATCCGCCGGACCGATTCGACCCAACAGTCTCGCGGGAGCAGTGCGTTGAGCGCGCGATGGAGGTCGGCTGTGGTCCACTTGTCCGGCACGGTAAAACTGACGCCCAAGCCGAGGGCATGTACCCCGGAATCGGTGCGTCCCGCCCCGTGCGCCACGATCCTGTCCCCGGTCAGGCGGGTCAACACCGATTCGAACTCGCCCTGCACCGTGCGACCCGAGGATTGGCGCTGCCAGCCGACGAAATCGCCACCGTCGTATTGCACCACCGCGAGAAACGTCCGGGTCATTGCCCGAAATCTACCCGGAAATTGCCCCTGTGGGAAGGTAGGCAAGTCCTTGTCAGCGTTGGGATTGGCGGGTGGGCGGTAAGGTGGTAGGGCGGTAAGGCGGTAGCGGGTGGTACGACGAGAGGCGGTCAGGCGGTAAGGCGGTCGGTGATCGGGCGGCGATGGCCGTGCCGCTTTAGCGACAGGGCCGAGTCGCGGCTTCAGCCGCGGACACGCGGTAGGGCTGAGCTTGACAAGAAGGGGCCCTACAAAAACCCTTGGGCTGCCCCCGCTATCAATATTTCCTGATAACCCCCACAACAACGCCCTGAATAAGGATATCCCGCTCCTGGTATCGCAGGGGCGGCATGGCAGCATTGGCGGGCTGCAGTCTGATCCAGCCGCCGGGTTCACGGTAGAACTTCTTGACCGTGGCCTCGTTGCCGTCCACGAGGGCGATGACCATTTCTCCGTCCTGGGCCGATTGGCGGCCGTGGACGACGACGTAGTCGCCGTCGAGAATGTGCTCGTCGATCATTGAGTCGCCCTGGACTTGCAGGGCGTAGTTGGGCCCCCGGCGGGGGAGCATTTCTTCGGGGACGGCAATGGTCTCGTCATGCATGAGGGATTCGATGGGCATGCCCGCCGCCACCTTGCCGAGCAGGGGCACCTCGGTGGCTGAAGCGGTGCCCCGCGGCGGGAGCACCTGGATTGAGCGGCTTTCATTGTACTGCCGGGTGATATACCCCTTACGCTCGAGGTTGGTGAGGTGTTCGTGCACGGTGGCCAGGGAGGCGAAGCCGAATTGCTCGGCGATTTCCTCGAAGCTGGGTGCGAAGCCGTGGTCGTCGATGTGGGCCTTGAGATACTGTAGAATTTCGCTTTGACGGCGTGTCAGAGTCATGGCCAACCCCTGGTCTGTTGAACCCGAATATATCCCGAAGAATAGTACCCGAAAGCAAGCCGAACCGCAAGAGGGGGAGTCTGGGGTCCATGGCCTCGGTGGAGGGTTTGGTCATTCCGGGAGACCGAGTTACTTTCGCCGCGCGGATGATTTAAACTTCGGGTGCCGGCCGCCGGTGCGGAGAGATTTTCGGGATTGCTCGGGGCATCGTTGAGGCGGTAAGGGCGACGCATGCGTCGCCCCTACGGACGCGTCGCTGTTGCCCCGACGATGCGCCGCCCATGTTGGCACCTGGATCGAGTCGCGTCATTCCGTAAGCCCGGAGAAGACCATTTGACGGCGGTGTCGGACAGCGAGATCATTCTTCCTCCCTCGCAAGTCGAGGAGTTATTACGCACGCTGGTCAAGGCCCAGCGCGCGTTTCAGATGTACCTCCCCAACAATCCGATTTACTACCGCGCCATGGGCAATGTGCATGACGCTTTCGCCCCGGTGTGGAACGCCACGGACGAGATCATCCTCACTGTCGATGAGACGGACTTCATCTGGGAGGAGACGGTCGTCTATCAGCAATTGAACAAGACCGAAAGCCTGGCGTGGACGCTGTACAAGGACGGCATGCGAATTCTGACGCTGTCCCGGGGGTGCGAGGAAGAGGAAATCATCACCTTTCTACAGATCGTCAATCAGGCCAAGCTGCTCCCGGCGGACGCCGGTGATGATCTGTCGACTCTGCTGTGGGAGAAGGACTTCGATCACATCAAGTATCGGTTTCCCGAGCTGTTCGGCGACGGCCCGGCTCTCGATACGGCGGTAGTGGGCCCGCCCACAGCCCCGACTGAGGAGCTGCAGGAAGAGGTACAGAAGGATGTCGCCGAAGGGTCCCCTCCGGACGAATCGCGTCCCAAGGGAATGATCGACATCGACGATTTCGATTCCACGCTGTATTTCCTCGACGACACCGAGGTCGAGTACCTCCGGGACGAATTGGAACGGGAGTATTCGTGCGATCTGCGGGCCAGTTCGATGGCCGCGGTCTTCGATATCTTCGAACTCAATCCGCGCGAGGAGGTCCACGGGGAAGTGATCCAGATCCTGGAAGCGCTGTTCCCCAACTTGTTGAGCGCGGGTGAATTTCAGGCGTGCGCCGCTATCCTGCGCGAGACCCAGGTGCTGGCCGAGTCGGAAGAGACCGTGTCGGCCGAGCACCGGGAGCGGCTGCTGGACTTCAACCGGCGGTTGAGCGAGCCCGCCATCGTCGGCCAGTTGCTTCAGTCGCTGGACGAGGGAGGCACGGCCCCCAACGAGAAGGACGTCGGCGTGCTGCTCAAGCAACTCCGCCCCGAGGCGCTCGAAACCATCGTCATCTGGCTTCCGCGGCTGGCCTCGGGTCCGGTTCGGTCGATTATCGAACGCCTGTCCGAGGAACTGGCAACCGACCACCCGCAGGAGGTCCTGCGCCTGCTTCGGTCGCACGAATCGGAAGCGTTGGCCGGGGTCGTCGATCTGTGTGCCCGATTGGAACTCGGCTCCGCCGTGGCCGGTCTGGGGAGCGTGCTCGACCACGACGACCCGGCCATGCGCCAGGCCACGGTGGAGGCTCTCGGGCGCATCGGTACACCCGGATCCATGACACAGGTGGAGCGGGGGCTGGCCGACAAGGATCGGGCGGTTCGCATGGCCGCCGTCAAGATCGTCGGGCAACGGGGCTACAAGGGGGCTCAACGTCGTATCGAAGACGTCGTCTTGGGCAAACGCCTCAAGGAGCTGGACTTCAGTGAGAAACGAGCGTTCTTCGAGGCTTACGGTGCCATTGCCGGGTCCGCGGGAGTCGCGCCGCTCAGCGCCATGCTCCTGCCACGGGGCATATTGCGGTGGAAGAGGAATGCTGAGGTCCGCATGTGCGCGGCGTTGGGGCTGGGGCGTATCGGGACCCCCGAGGCGCGGGCCGCGCTCACCCAGGTGGTGAACGACCGCGATCGACAGGTCCGCAACGCCGTCGCCGCAGCCATCAAGGCCATGGGCGCATGACCGACGACGCCACCCACCCGACCGGGGCCGTCGCTGCCGGCGCCGGTCGCCAGGAGAGCGACGAGGCGTTCCTGCGCCATGGGGGCCGGGGATTGTTGCTGTCGTTGTACGCCGCTCTCCGGAGCCTGAAGCTGTACCCGGTCGAGAACGAGACGGTGCAGAAGGCGCTGGACGAACTGATGAACAGCACGCGCAAACTGCTCGACGCCGAAGGCGAGATCGAGGTGCGCATGGCCGGCGACTTCATGTTCGTCAACTCGACGCGCCTGCGGCTGGAACTGGACAACTACGCGTCCTTCAGCCAGATCCTCTCACTCTTCCGCACCTTCGATATCGGCACGCTGCAGATCGGTCCCGAGGTAGAACGGCGGGAGTGGCAGGTGTTCCTGAGCCTACTCCTGAGCCTGTCGACCCGGCAGGATCCCGAGGATCTTCTGGCCGAGTTGCAGGAGCGGCTGGCGCGGGCCGCCGTCAAGAACCTGGTAGTGGAGCCGCGGAGTGGAACCCACGATCTGGACGAGCAGGAACTGGCCCTCGATCTGGCCAAGCGGACGTATTCGCACGGGGTGGCCGTCACCAAGGAAGTCGTCAACGGTGTGAGGCTGGGCCGGGCTACCAGCCTGAAGAAGGTCAAGCGTGCCGTCCAAAATATCGTCGACCAGGTTCTCAACAACGAAACCTCGCTCATTGGCTTGACGACGCTCCGGGACTATGACGAATACACCTTCACCCACTCGGTGAACGTCTGCATATTCTCGATCGCGCTGGGGAAGAAGATCGGGCTGACCAAGCAGCAGCTCTACGACCTCGGTCTTGCGGCGCTGCTGCACGATGTCGGCAAGGCGCGGGTGCCCATCGAGGTCATGAACAAGACGACGAGTCTGGACGAGGACGAGTGGCGGATCATCCAGGAGCATCCCTGGGCCGGGGCGCTCGTTCTGTTCAGCATGCGCGGGTACGACGAAATGCCTTACCGCGCCATTCTCGTGGCCTATGAGCACCACATGAAGATCGACCTGACCGGATACCCACGGTCGCGCCGGCCCCGCGAGTTGGGCATCTTCTCCAAACTGGTGGCCGTCGCCGACGGGTTCGACGCGGCCACCACCCGGCGCAGTTACCAGACGATTCCCATCCAGCCCGACGAGGTCCTGCGGGAAATGTGGGAGAACCCCCGGCGGGGCTATGACAAGGTGATGGTCAAGGCGTTGATCAATCTGATGGGTGTCTACCCCGTGGGAACCTGCGTGATTCTCGACACCTTCGAGGTGGCCATCGTGGCGCAGGCCAATCCGGACGCGTCACAGCTCAACCGGCCGTTGCTCAAGGTGGTGATCAATCAGGACGGTGGCGCGGTGCCACCGCCGGGCGATACGGTCGATCTGTCCGAGCGCGACGGCAGCGGGGTCTTCGCCCGGTCGATCGTCAAGGTTACCAATCCGGAACGTTACGGCATAACGGTAGGTGACTATTTTGTCTAGTCGAGACACGCGGCTCATGGGCTTGACCCCCGCGGTGGACGGTCCGGTTCCCAGCAACGCAGTGGGCCCATGACCCAGACCATCTGGCAGATCCAGGCCAACTACGCCCGGGTGCTGGTGGCGTCCGGGGCGGTCCTGTTCGTGGCGGTGCTCCTGATCTCTGCCCCGTTCGCACCCTACCCGATCGGGACCATCCTGGTTCTCATCACCGTGGCGGTACTGCGCGCAGCGCCGGTGCGGCTGAGCAAGTTTTCCTACCTCAACCAGAACGCCATCCCCATGCTGGTCGGCGCCGTAGCCCTGGGTCCCGGCCCGGTGGTGTTCGGCCTGGGGTTGGGAATCGTCGCGGCCGACACTATTTGGCTCCGGAAACCGGCGTTTGCGTCCGCCGTCAACGCCGGCCGGGAGATCATAGCGTTCGTGGCGGCGTTCGGCGCCTACGCGGCCGTGGTCGAGATCACCGGCGTGCATTCCCTGTCGGTCGATTTGCTGCCCGCGGCGATCACCCTGGCTGGCGTGTATTTCTTTGCCTCACGCAGCCTGTTCTATTTCACCATGTTTCTGCGGGGCAAGCTCGAGAGCGAGGAGCGGCTGCTGATCCTCCGCTACGAGATCGTCTCGTACCTGTTGACCCTGCTGGCGTCGATCGTGATCATCGCGGCTATCACCTCGCTGGCCCCGACCGGCTGGGCCGCGGTGGTGTTCGTGCTCGGGTTCGTGGGCCTGCTCACCAAGAAGATCATCGAAGAAGCCATTGCCGCCGAGGATCTGAACAAGGTCCACATGATGGAATCTGCGGTCACCCGCAACGTGGCCCTCCAGGATTCGTTCGAGCAGATCGAACGGCTGGCCAACCGGCTCATCGACTGGGGGGACATGCGAATCTACCGGCTGGATGACGGCGACTTCAGCCTGGCATACCGCTCGCAGTCCGGGCGCCCGGGCCGGGGAGATCCGCCTGCCGACCTCGCCGCCTTACGGCGCGAAACGGTCCGGTCGGGCGAGACCATCGTCATCAAAGACACCACGCGCGACGCGCGCATCCGTGAGCCCGACCCGCAGGTCCGCTGCATGGTGTTCATGCCGCTCAGATTTGGCGAGGAAATGATCGGGACCCTCGAGATGGAGCACCACAAGCGCCATGTGTACCGGGAGCGCGAGTTGGCGGCCATGTCGAGTCTGGCCGGCCAGATCGCCACGGCGATCCACATAGCGGAATTGCGACGCCCGCTCATCTCTACCGTCGACCAGATCGGTACCCAGGTCGAGGCCATGGCCCGGATCGCGGAATCGCTCCGGGATTCGGCCAGCGCGCTCACCTCGGTCACCAGCGCCATACGGTCGGGCATCGCCGAGGAGGAGGCCTTCGTTACCGCGGGCCTGGAGGCGACCGGAAGGTTGGCGGAAGCCTCGCGTGAAGTGGCCCAGGAAGGCGTCAAGGTCTCCGACGTGAGCCGCAGGGCGGCCGAGGTGGCGGCGAGCAACCGCCAGACGATCGAGGAGGCGATCGGCCGCCTGGTCGAGCTGCACGCTTTCGTGTCCGAGAGCGCCACCCAGGTGAATGAATTGGGGACGGTCACTCGGCAGATCACCGGGTTCATCGGTTCCATTCAGGAAATCGCCGACCTCACCAACCTCATCGCCTTGAACGCCGCCATCGAGGCCGCCCGTGCCGGCGCCGAGGGCAAGGGCTTTGCAGTGGTGGCCAATGAGGTCAGAGATCTGGCCGCGCAGAGCGCCGCCGCTGCCCGCGACGCCGGCCGGCTGGTGAGCGCTATTTCCCTCCAGGTGACGGACATTTCGGCGCAGATGGACCGTGGCCAGAAAGTCGTCGCGGGGGTGGAGCAACTGAGCAGCAACGCCGCGCAGGCGCTCGATGAGATCGTCGCCTCGACGGAAGAGGCCGGTGGCTACGCCCGCCGGATTGCCGACACCGCGGCCGCGCAGGAAGGTCCGTTCAGCGATCTGAAGAACCAGATCGAATACCTGGCGGGTATTTCCCGGCGCACCCGGGGCGAGACCGACTCGCTGGCTCAGTGGGCGGCGGAGGCCTCGCGGGGACAGGTAAACCTCGAAGCATCCATCGGCGAACTGCGCCAGGTGGCCGAACATCTCCAGCGCATCACCAAACACTTCGCCGTAGGCCAATGAGCGCCACTACTCCGGCCACCCCGGTGTTCCTGGCCCTGGGCAGCAACCTGGGCGACCGCGCGGCGCACTTGGTCTCGGCCAGGGACGCCTTGGGGAGACTGCCGCACACCACATTGGTGGCGTCAAGCCGGGTGGAAGAGACCCTCCCGCTGGACGGCCGTGACCAGCCACGCTATCTCAACCAGATGGTGCTGCTGGAGACGACGCTGACGCCGCACCAGCTGCTCGACGCCTGCCTGGCCATCGAACACCACGCCGGCCGCACCCGGGGCGACGACCGGTGGGCGTCGCGAACACTCGACCTCGACATCGTATACTTTGGCGACCGAAGCGTTACCGACGACCGACTGACCATCCCTCATCCCGAACTTCCTAATCGTGACTTCTGGCAGCGCGAACTCGCGGAACTTGGCGCCCATGTCTGAATCCCGACCGGTCACCACCACCGATCTCCTGCGCATGAAGTCCGAAGGCAACAAGATCGTCGTGCTGACCGCCTACGATGCTTTGTTTGCCGCACTCCTCGACCAGGCGGGCATCGACGTCCTGCTGGTGGGCGATTCGGTGCACCAGGTCCTGGGCGGTGCCGCCAGCACCCTCGGCGCCACGCTCGACCAGATGATCTACCATGCCGGCCAGGTCAGCCGGGGCGCCAAGCGGGCGCTGGTCGTGGTCGACATGCCCTTCCTGTCATACCAGGTGTCTCCCGAAGACGCCATCCGCAATGCCGGTCGTGTCCTCAAGGAAACCGACGCCTCGGCGGTGAAGCTCGAAGGCGGCAAGCCGATGGTGCCCACTGTTGGTGCACTGGTGGAACGGGGTATCCCGGTGATGGGACACATCGGCCTGACGCCGCAGTCGGTACACGCCCTCGGCGGCTATCGGGTGCAGGGACGGGACCAAGCCGCCGCGGCCCGGTTGGAGTCCGATGCCATGGCGTTGGAAGCGGCCGGCGCTTTTGCCGTCGTGTTGGAGCTGGTGCCAACCGGGCTCGCCCAACGCATCTCGTCGGTCCTGACGATCCCGACCATCGGGATCGGAGCCGGCCCGGGCTGTGACGGCCAGGTGCTGGTTCTCCACGACATGCTCGGCCTCAACGAAGGATTCACCCCCAAGTTCCTCAAGCACTATGCCAACCTGGCGGACGACGTACGGTCTGCCGCCGAGGCATACCGGGAGGATGTTCGTGCCGGCCGATATCCGGATGCGGAACACAGCTTCGACTAGACGGCGCGTAATGGACGTCACCACCGAAGTGCCCGAACTGCGGGCGTGGGTCGCGGCGTGCCGCTCCGCGGGCGACCGCATCGCCTTGGTGCCCACCATGGGCTACTTCCACGATGGTCACTTGGCGCTGATGGACGAAGCTCGACGCCACGCTGGTAAGGTGGTGGTGAGCAGCTTCGTCAACCCGCTGCAGTTCGGGCCTGGTGAGGATTTGGACCAGTACCCGCGCGATGATGAACGCGACCGGCAGTTGGCCGAGGACCGCGGCGTCGATCTTCTGTTCCGCCCCAGTGTGGCCATCATGTACCCGCCTGGCTCGGAGATCCACGTCGTCCCGGGTGTGGCCGGGGCCGAGTGGGAAGGGACGTTCCGGCCGGGCCATTTCGAAGGAGTCCTGACTGTCGTCGCCAAACTGTTTCATTTGGTGGCTCCCGACGTCGCCTGTTTCGGACAGAAAGACATTCAACAGGCAACGCTCGTCCGGCAGATGGTGCGCGATCTCGACTGGAACGTCGCCATCGTGGTGGTGCCCACCGTCCGTGAACCCGACGGCCTGGCCCTCAGCAGCCGCAACGTGTACTTGAGCGAACCGGAACGGCGCCAGGCCCTGGGCTTGAGTGGTGCCCTGGCGGAGGCCCATCGGGCATGGCGGGCCGGCGAGCGGACCGCGGCCGGCATCAGGGCGCGGATGCAGGGCCACCTGGGCGCCGTCGATCGGTTGGAAATCGAGTATATTGCCGTGGTCGACCCGGCACGGTTCCAGCCGGTCCAGGCGGTCGACGACGAGACAGTGGTGGCCGTGGCCGGCCGGGTCGGCCGTACCCGGCTCATCGACAACATCGTGCTGAGCAGGGGGCTCGGTTGACCACAACTGGCCCGCGCAAGGCCTCATTGGCGGGCCGGGATGCCACCGGCCGTCACCCGATCCATACCCTGAACCGTCTTCCATAAGTGACCGGTCGAGAAACTCCCCCGATCCTGCGCCGTACGCTCCCGTCCTGGGCTACCATCACCGACGAGCGGCTCGCCCACGTAGAACGCGTCGCCGAACTCGTCGTGCAGTGGGCCGAGGCCTTGGGTGTGCCTGACAACGAACGCCACCGATGGCTCCGGGCCGTCTGGCTGCACGACGCCATGCGCGACGCTCCCGCCGAGGAATTGAAGCACTGGGCGCCGAGTGCCGATGGCCCCATGGACCTGCGGCACGGTCCTGCCGCCGCCGCGCGGGCCAAAGCGGAAGGGGAGACGGATCGCGGCGTGCTCGACGCCGTGCGCTACCATTCGATCGGACTGACCGAGTGGGACATGGTGGGCCGCATGCTTTATTGCGCCGACTTCGTCGAGCCCGGGAGGCCCTTCGATCAGGACAAGCACCGGGAGTTGGCCGATCGGTTGCCCCGCGACGTTGACGGTGTGTTGCGAGAGGTACTCCAGTTGCGGGTGACCTACATGGTGCGGTCGCGTTGGCCACTGCCGGAACCGACGGTTCGATTTTGGAATTCTCTGTTCGCGACAAGCGACTCCGACTGATCCTCCTCGCCATCGCGGCGTTGTTGCTCATCGCGGTGGCCGTCTGGCCACGCAAGGATGTTGTGGAGGGCTACGCCTATCCCATTCCTCCCCAAGACGCCGACAACACCATCGAAGTCCTGAACGGGACAAACCGTCGCGGATTGGCGCGGGACGGAACGCGGTGGCTCCGAAGCGAAGGGTTCGACGTCGTGTCGTTCGGGAATGCGCAGCCCGCCGACACCACTGTGATACTCGTCCGGCGTGGTTCGGCGGAGATCGGCGCCCGCCTGCGGGCCGCTCTCGGGACGGGGCTCATCCGGCTGGAACCCGACTCCCTCCCGCGGGTGGACGCCACCGTCATACTGGGGAGTGACTATCAGCCGGCGGCCAGTTTTCACCCCTGATCCCCGGGTGCGACAATCCCGACTACGATATCCATGACGTTGGTCCCGGTCGGCCCTGGGGCAAACAGCGCCTCTGCCGACGACAACGCTTGGTAGGAGGCGTGTCCGGAGAGCGCCCGCCCGGGGTCGGCTCCCGCCACCTGCATGGCTCGCCAGGTACCGGCCGTGACGATGGCCCCGGCCGCATCCGTTGGTCCGTCCCGGCCGTCGGTGCCTGCCGCGAGGAGCCCGATGGCCACTCCCTCCGCCGCCGAGAGGGATCGTGCCGCCGCCAGCGCCAATTCCTGACAGCGGCCGCCCGGCGCCGTTGGCGGGGAGTCGAACGTCACCACCGTTTCACTGCCCCACACGAACAGGGATGTGGTGTCGCGCTGCATCGCTGCCGCGTCGACCAGCGTGTCGCCCAGCGCACGACCAACTTCACTGGCCTCACCGGTCAGGAATGCTCCGTCGGCGTGAACGGTCCACCCACGGGACCGGCCGTATGCTTCGGCAGCGATCACCGCGTCGCGGTTGGTGGCCACCACGGTCACGGTCACGTGGTCGAATACCGGGTCGCCCGGCTTGGCGGTCTCGGGCACCTGTCCGGCCTCGATACCCGCTATATTCGCCTGCAGCGAGTCGGGTAGGCCGTCGAGCAGGCCGGCACGGCCGAGGACCCTGCTGACGTCGGCGACCGTAGTATCGTCCGGTGAAACGGGGCCCGATCCGATGCTGACGATCGAGTCACCCGGAACATCCGACACCACGAACGCCTGGCACCGTGCTGGAGCGAGCGCCGCGGCGAGTCGGCCCGCACCCCATACCAGGAACCGTTTGCGCACGGCATTCATGGCGTGAATGTCGAGGCCGGCCGAGTGGAGCCGGTCGAACAGAACGGTCAGATCGGCAGAGGAAACGCCGGCCACCGGACCCGCCATCAGGCTGGACGCTCCGCCGGAGAGGAGCAGCCACACGGTGTCGCCGGGTGCGACTCGGTCCACCAGACGGGCGACGGCGCCGGCCGCCTCCAGCGAGCCCGCTGCCGGCAGGGGATGATCGCCGGCCACCACCTCGAAGCCAATGGCCGATGGCGCACCTCGGGGGCCGATGACCAGGGATTGGGCTGGCTCGATGTTCTGGTGCCGGAGCCAATCGGCGGCGGCCTGAGCCATGGCAGAGGCGGCTTTGCCAACGGCAATGATGTGAACCGGTTCGCGGGGCGCATCGGCTGCCTCCTGCAGCGCACGCCGCAGGGCGCGGCCGGCGTCGATCTGTTCGATCACCTGACGGTAGACGTCCTCGAGTGCCGCACGAAGGTCTCGGTCCGACCACGCCGTCACGCTCACCGTTCGGCCCCGGGTTGGATGACCCAGAGGGGATGAGAGGATCCAGTATGTTGCATGGCAAGCATTTCCTGTTCGTGCCCGGACCGAGCAATGTCCCAGATCGGATATTGCGGGCCATGGACCGACCCATGATCGATCCCCGGTCGTCGGCCTTCCCGGAGCTGACGACGTCCCTGCTGTCGGATCTAAAGCAACTCTTCCGCACCGATCAGGGCCAGTGTTTCATTTTTCCGTCATCGGGAACCGGTGCATGGGAGGCGGCGCTCAGCAATACGCTCTCGCCCGGCGACCGGGTGTTGGCCCCCCGGTTCGGCATGTTCAGCCATCTGTGGGTCCAGTTGGCGGAGCGGCTCGGGTTCCATGTGGACGTGCTGGATGAGCCGTGGGGTGACGGCGCCCCCACCGAGCGCATCGCGGAGGCCCTGCACCAGGACAAGAACCACACCATCAAGGCCGTGTTGCTGGTCCACAACGAGACCTCCACCGGAGTGACCACCAGCGTCGCCGGCGTGCGGGACGCGTTGAACGAGCAGGACCATCCCGCGATGCTGTTCGTCGACGGGGTCAGTTCGGTCGGATCGCTCGAGTTCGCCATGGACGATTGGGGTGTCGACGTGGCGGTCACCGGGACCCAGAAGGGGTTGATGCTGCCGCCCGGACTCGGCCTTCTGGCCGTGAGTCCGCGAGCCATGACGGCCGCGGCGAGCGCCACCAGCCCCCGGGCGTACTTTCGGTTCGACGCCATGGCCGAGTCGAACGCGGCGGGATACTTCCCTTATACCCCGTCCTTGTCGCTGCTGTTTGGGCTACGGGAATCGTTGACGATGCTGTTGCACGAGGGTCTCGAACGCGTCAGGGAGCGGCACGCTCGTATGGCGGAAGGTGTGCGCCGGGCGGTGAAGGCGTGGGGTCTGCCGCTGTGTGCCCGGTCCGAGGTCCTTTACTCCGATACGGTGAGCGCCATCCGCGTGCCTGGCGGTTTCGATGCCCGTACCGTCATCGACCTGGCGTTTCGCCGGTACAACCTGTCCTTGGGGGCCGGGCTGGGCGAACTTGCCGGAGAGGTGTTTCGCATTGGCCACATGGGCGACATCAACGAGTTGATGGTGTCGGGCGCCATCGCCGGCTCGGAGATGGCCATGCGGGACGTGGGGATCCAGATCTCGGCCGGAAGCGGGGTGGCCGCGGCCATGGAGTACTATCGTACCACTAGCCCGGCAACCTGAGCGAGGTCGTACATGGAGCTGTCCGAGGTCCAGACCGCCGAACTACTGCGGGAGTACGACGTGCCGCTCCCGATCTGCGGTATCGCCGACAGCCCGGATGCTGCCCGAGACCTCTGCGCCGAGATCGGTGGCCGGTCGTGGGTGGTCAAGGCCGGCCTCAAGCCCGATGAGCGGGTAGCGCTCGAACCGCGCATCGAGTGCACTTCCCCCGATGCGGTCGGCCGCGCGGCGGCGGCTTTACTCGGCCAGACGATCGAGGTCGCCGGCACCGAGGGGGAACGTGTCCTGGACCGGGTCATGGTCGAATCCGTGGGCGAAGTCACAGCCGAATGGTACCTCGGCCTGGCACTCGACCGGGTATCCCACCGGATCGTACTAATCGGCTCCACACTGGCCGGACAAGCCGTGGACGACATCGCCCGGAAAGCAGGCTCTGCCGTTGCCCGGGAGTCGGTCGACCCCTTCCTCGGACTGCAACCGTTTCAGTCGCGTCGGTTCTTCCTCGCGCTGGGGCTTCCTCCGGAACTGCTCCCGGCGGCCACCACGGCGCTGGCATGCCTGTACCGGGCGTTCGCCGATCTCGAGGCAACCGCGGTCGAGGTGAGCCGCTTCAATCTAGAGGGGTCCGTCCTGGTGGCGCGCGACGTCACCGTACTGTTCGATCACGGGGCGTTTTACCGCAATCCCCGACTCCGTGGTTTGATCGAACAGGCTGACGGGGGTCGGCCCGATGCGGTGGCGGCTGAATGGGATCTGCGGCACGTGTCCATGAACGGTACGGTGGGCGTGATCGTCAGTGGAGCGGGGCTGGGCGCGGCTACGACGGACCTGCTGGCGGTGGCGGGCTTGACGCCGAGCGGCGTGGTCGATCTGGGCACGGGCGCGACGGCCGAGGCAGTGGTGGCGGCGCTTCAGCTGGTGTTGGCGCGTCCCGGCGTGCGCTGCGTGTTGCTGAACGTGTTCGCCGGGTTCAACCGGTGCGACCACGTTGCGGAGGGAATCGTCCGCACCATGAAGGGCGGCGAAGTCGCGCTCCCCGTCGTGGTCCGGCTGAACGGCACCAAGGTCAGGGATGGGCTCAGTCTGTTGCGGGAGAGCGGGGTAGCGGTATCGTACACCACCTCGCTCGACGAAGCCGTCGCCATGGTGGTCGACTCGTGTTCGGACGGCGATGGGGGCCAGCGGTGAGCATCTTCCTCGATGAGCACACCCCGGTATTGGTATACGGTCTACCGGGCCGCCAGGCGAGCTTCTACGCCAACATCATGCTCGATTACGGGACCAACGTGGTCGCCGGGGTGTCGCCGCGCCACAATGGCCAGCGGATCCTCGGACGGCCGGTGTTCACCACCACTGACGAGTGCGTCCGCGAAACCGGACCGACGGCCGCGCTCATCTTTGCCGACGTGGCCTCCATCACCGACGCCATTCTCGAAGTGGCCGACGCGGGCATCAAGCTGATCGTGGCGGTCAGCGAAGGACATCGCGTGCCGGTGTGGGACGAGCTCGGCGTGCGGCGATTCCTCGAACGCTGGCCCGACGCCGACCGACCGTTGCTGCTGGGACCGGAAGCGGCCGGCATACTGTCGGCGGAACAGGCCATGATCGGTGTCATCCCGCCGCACGCGTTCGCGCGGGGGCCGGTCGGCGTGGTGACCCGGTCGGCCTCGCTCGGGTACGAAGCGGCTGCCCGTCTCACCGCCGCGGGTATCGGGCAGTCCACTTTCGTCGGGCTGGGTGCCGACGGCGTGAGCGGCACGGAATACGTCCGGGTGCTGGCCCGATTCGAAAGCGACCCCGACACCGAGGCAATACTCCTCATCGGCGAACCGGGCGGACCGGCCGAGGCCGAAGCGGTCGCGTTCGCCTCCGGGATGTCGAAACCGGTAATCACCTTCCTCCCCGTCCGGCCCAAACCCACGGGCCGCGGGGCCCTGGCGGAGCGGATCGTGAATGCGTTCGGAGATCAGGTGTCCGGCCGCGCCAAGCAGATCACCTCATCGGGCATGATCCCCGTTTCGCATCTGGGGGAATTGGTCGGCACCGTGGCCGACACCCTGACGCGATTCACCGGAGGCCGCCGGCCCAGGGGAGGGGGTGGATGACCAGGTGACGCGGCCCGCGGTCGTGGTCACCAGGCGGCTGCCTGACACCGTGGAGTCGGCGCTCGCCGAGCGGTTCGACGTGCGCCTCAACGGTGACGATCACCCCATGTCACCCGGCGAGTTGCGGGCCGCGTTGCGGGAGGCGGACGCGCTGCTGTGTACCGTGACCGATTCGCTCACCGCCGACGTGTTCGCTATGGAATCGTGCCGTGCCCGGATCGTGGCCAACTTCGGTGTCGGCTACAATCACATCGATATGGAGGCAGCGCGGCGCCTCGCCCTGGTGGTCACCAATACGCCCGACGTCCTCACCGACGACACGGCCGACCTGGCCATTGCCCTGATGCTGGCGGTGGCGCGACGGATGGGCGAGGGCGAGCGCCAGTTGCGTGCCGGTAACTGGACCGGCTGGCGCCCCACGCACCTCATGGGTACCCGGGTGACCGGAAAGACCCTCGGCATCGTCGGATTCGGCCGCATCGGCCAGGCGGTCGCACATCGCGCCCGGTCGGGATTCGGGATGTCCGTGCTGTTTGCCAGCCGGGGCCCGGTAGCCGACGAGGTGGTGGCAGGCGCCGCGGCGGGGGCGGAACAACGCCCGCTCGATGCGCTTCTGGCGGAAGCGGATTTCGTTTCGCTACACGTACCGGCAACGCCCGAGACGTACCACCTGATCGACGCCCGTCGCTTGCGGATGATGCGGCGCAACGCGTTCCTCATCAATACCGCGCGGGGCGACGTGGTCGACGAGGTCGCCCTGATCGACGCGCTGCAGGCGGGAACCATCGCCGGCGCCGGGCTCGACGTCTACCAACAGGAACCATCGGTGCCCGAGGCGCTGATGGCGCTTACCAACGTGGTACTGCTGCCCCATCTGGGTAGTGCCACTATGGAATCGCGCACCGCGATGGGGATGCGGGCGGTGGAAAACCTGGTGGCCTTCTTCGAGGGACGGGAGCCGCCGGATGTGGTGGCGGTGGTGGACAGCGGGGCAGGTTGACTGGGACTTGTAGATTCGGGTCGCTCCGCGGCCAAAGCCGCGACTCGGCCCTGTCGCTGAAGCGACGCTACCGCCGTGCTGCCCCCGCTGCCCCCGCTAATTGCCCACACGCCGCATCGATATCCAGACCTCGACTGCGCCGGACGATCGCTTCGATACCTCGGTCCTTGAGTCGATTGGCGAAGCTCCTTATCGCATTGGCACTGGTGGGCGTCAGGTCCGGGGCGCCTCCGGGATGGAGTGGCAGCAGGTTGACCATGGCGCCCAACGCGCGTGCGTGACGAGCCAGGGCGTCGGCGTCGGCGGGACGATCGTTGGCACCGGCGATGAGGACGTATTCGAAGGTGACCCGCTTGCGGAAGGCCTTGGCGGCCTCCAGGACCTCGGCCAAGGGGTACTTCTTCTCGATTGGCATGAGGGCCAGCCGGGCATCGCTCTCGGGCGAGTGCAGCGACAGAGCCAGCCGGAATTGTTCCGGCCTGGCGGCTAGGGCCCGCATTCCGGGAAGGATGCCCACGGTTGACACGGTAATGTGTCGGGCGCCGATCCCGAGTCCCTCGGGGTTGTTGAGGATGGTCAGGGCGGTATCGACGGCGGGCCAATTGAGCAGTGGTTCACCCATTCCCATGAAGACCACGTTGGTGGGTCTGTCTTCAGGATTCCGCCGCACCAGCTCCCGAACCTGGCCCGCGATCTCCGCCGGTGACAGGTTACGCCGGAATCCCATGCGGCCGGTGGCGCAGAACACGCAGCCCAGGGCGCAGCCCGCCTGGGAAGAAATGCACAGTGTGCGGCGCTTGCCCGACGGAATCATCACCGATTCGATGGCCTCCCCGTCGGTCAAGCGCCAAAGGTACTTGTGGGTCCCGTCCGCCGAGACCTGTTCGACCTCCAGTTCCAGACGGGGCAGGGGATGGGCCTCCTCGAGCTCCCGCCGGAGCCCCACCGGCAGCTCCGTCGCCTCTGACCAGTCCGCCACCGGCCGCTGCCACAGCCGGGCCACGATCTGGTCGGTGCGGTAGCGCGGGAGCCCACGGTCAGAGACCCAATCGGCGATCCGGCTCCGAGCGGCGGCGGGGGTGAGGTCGAGGAGGGTTGAGGGTTGGTTGGGCGTCGGTCGCATGGTGGCAAGGTAATTGGGCGGGGCAGCGGGGCGGCGGGGCCGATATCAGCAGGGCAGCGGCGCGGCGGGATAGCTGGGAGCAGTAAGTTCGGGCATGACCGCCCGTCCGTCGCGCGGCCCCGCCGCCCCGCTGCCCCGCTGCCCCGCTTTGTTTATCTTTCCACTGTTTTCCTAGACCCGTCACCACCGAGGATCCCAATCATCGTGGACAGACCCATCAGCGCCACCACCATGCGGACCCATCCCTGCGGTGCACTGCGAGCGGCCCACCAGGGCCAGACCGTCCGCCTGGGGGGCTGGGTGCACCGCCGCCGCGATCTCGGAGGGCTGGTGTTCATCGACCTGCGCGATCGGGAAGGGACCGTCCAGTTGTCGTTCGACCCCAAGTGGACCCCGGCCGAAGTGATGGAGCGGGCCTCGAAGGTCGGGGCCGAGTCGGTGCTGCTGGTGGAAGGCGTGGTGGAACTGCGGCCGGAGGCGGCCCGGGACACCACGCTGGCAACCAACGAGGTCGAGGTTCAGGTGACCGCCCTCGAGGTGGTCGGACCGGCGATCACCCCGGCGATCCCCGTGGCTTACAAAGAAGGCGAGGCCCTGGCCGCCGAAGAGTTACGGCTGCGGCACCGGGTGCTCGATCTGCGCCGTCCCGAGATGCAAGACAAGCTGATCCTCCGCCACCGGCTGCTCCAGCGGGCCCGGGCAACAATGACCGATCTCGGTTTCCTGGAAATCGAGACCCCGGTGCTCACCAAGCCGACACCTGAGGGCGCACGGGACTACCTGGTCCCCAGCCGGGTCCACCCGGGTGAGTTCTACGCCCTGCCGCAGTCGCCGCAGATCTACAAGCAACTGCTCATGGTGGCGGGATACGACCGCTACTTCCAGATCGCCCGTTGCTTCCGTGACGAGGACCTTAGGGCCGACCGGCAGCCGGAGTTCACCCAGATCGACATCGAAGCGTCGTTCGTTGTGGCCGAGGACGTCCAGGGGTTTGTCGAGACGGTGCTGGTGGCCCTGTGGGCCGAAGGGGGACACGACATTCCGGCGCCGTTCCCTCGACTCACCTACGCCGACGCCATGGAGCGGTACGGCACCGACAAGCCGGACCTGCGGTACGGTCTGGAGATCCAGGACGTCAGCCAGATCGTGGGGCCGGACGCCGCCGCGTTCGTGACCGATGCCCTGGGGAGCGGTGGCCGGGTGCGGATGATCGTGGTGCCGGGAGCGGCCGGTGCCAGCCGCAAGCAACTCGATGCCCTGACCGCCGTGGCCAAGGACGCCGGAGCCGGGGGGCTCATGTGGGCCAAGCGCACCGAAGAATGGACCGGCCAGGGGGTGAAGGCCCTCGGCCTGGAGATGCTGCGCCGCGTTGCGACGGACGAAGGCGACCTCTGCCTGGCGGTGGTCGGGCCCGACACCGTGACTTCGCCTGCGCTCGATGCCGTCCGACGGGCGGTCGTCGCCCGGCTGGACCTGCCGGCCGACAAGGACCACGCCTTTTGTTGGGTGGTGGATTTTCCGCTGTTCCAGCCCGACCCCGATACCGGTGAGCCGGTGCCGGCCCATCATCCGTTCACGGCGCCACACCCGGACGATCTCGACCTGCTCACCTCCGCCGCATCCACGTGCCGGTCGACCCACTACGACGTGGTCTACAATGGGCACGAACTCGGCTCCGGGTCGATCCGAATCACCGACCAGGACCTGCAGCGGACCATCTTCAACATGCTGGGCCTGTCACCCGAGGAAATCGACCGGCGCTTCGGTTTCCTGATCGAAAGCCTGGCGACGGGCGCGCCGCCTCACGGGGGATTCGCCCTCGGGTTCGACCGCATCGTCATGCTGTTGGCCGGGGCGCAGTCCCTGCGCGAGGTGATCGCCTTTCCCAAGACCACCGCGGCTCGAGCCCTGTTCGAGGAGGCCCCCACGGCCATCGCCTCCGAGGAACTGGCCGATCTCCATCTCGCGGTAACCCGGCCCGAATGAGTACACTTCAGGCATGACCGAAGCGATCCACCAGCGCCTTTCCGCCGAGGGGGCCGATCCCCTCCTGTTGGCCGGCGTCCACGACGCCAATCTCCTCGAATTGCAACGTTCCACCGGGGTCAAAGCCACCCTCCGGGGCGACACGCTCATCCTCGGCGGCACAGCCGAGCAGGTTGAGCTTGCCACGCCCGCGGTACGGGCCATGATCGACCGCGCGCGGGTCGGTGAGCCGGTAGAGCCCGACGACGTGGTGCGGTTCGTGGCAGAGGAGGGTCCGCCGGATGTGGCCGATCTGGCAGAGTTGAAAATAGTGCTCCCCGGTGTCCGCAAGGCGATCGTGCCGAAGACTCAGGGCCAGCGCGAGTATCTCAAGGCCATCGAGGAAAACGACATCGTCGTGGCGGTGGGGCCGGCCGGGACCGGCAAGACCTATCTCGCGGTGGCCAAGGCGCTCGAGGCCCTGGCGCGCAAACGGGTGCGCCGGATCATCCTGGCCCGGCCCGCGGTGGAAGCCGGCGAGTCGCTCGGCTTTCTTCCCGGCGACCTGCAGGCCAAGGTAGATCCTTACCTCCGGCCGCTGTACGACGCCCTGGAAGACATGATGCCGTACGAGAAGATGCAACGCGCTCTCGAGTCGAACGTCATCGAGATTGCACCGCTGGCCTTCATGCGAGGGCGCACGTTGTCGGACGCCTTCATCATCCTCGACGAAGCCCAGAACTCCACCGGGCTTCAAATGAAGATGTTTCTCACCCGGCTCGGCGTGAACAGCAAGACCGTCGTCACCGGCGACAAGACGCAGATCGATCTCCCCCAGCATGAAGAGTCGGGGCTGGTCCAGGTAGAGCGCATCCTGGCGAACGTCGAAGGGGTGGCGGTGCGGTACCTTCACGACGTGGACGTGGTCCGGCACCGTCTGGTGCGTGAGATCATCAGAGCCTACGCGGAGGATCAGAGCGGTTGATACCTGCCGGAGTCAGCCAGTCACATGCCGGTACATTGCCCATGACCTCTGACATAGCCGTCGGCGGCCGCCAGTTTCCCATCCCCGCAGAGTCGGTGAAACGCGCCGTGCGCCACGTGCTCGAATGCGAGGCCCGCCAGGCAACGCTCTCGGTGACGTTCCTGGGCCGCGACCGGATGCGTCGTCTCAACCAGCAATACCAGGGTCGGGATCGTCCCACGGACGTCCTGGCGTTTGCCTTGCCCAATCCCGGGGGCACCCTGGCGGGGGATATCTACCTGTGCCACTGGGTGGCCCGCAGGGAAGCCGAGGCACGGAAGATTCCGGTCGAACAGGAAATCATCCGTCTCGTGGTCCATGGGACGCTGCACGTGCTGGGATACGATCATCCCGATGGCGATGAGCGCACCACCAGCGATATGTGGCGCCGTCAGGAAACCTACGTGCGAGCCCTCACGTGAACGGCCTGATGCTGCCATGGCTCCCGCCGATAGCGACGGTCGTGGGCCTGGTGTGGGCCGCGTGGCTGGCCCTCGGCGCCGAGACCGGCGGTGACGTTCCCGGGGCCGACCACGGCGGACAGCAGGAGGGTGAGGACGAGCAGCCCCTGCCGCTCGCCCGGCGGTTTCATCTGGCCCATCTCACCGTGCTGTTCCTGGCCGGGGTGGCCGGCAGCGCCACCGTCGCGTGGTGGACTGCGGCCGGCGTCGGATTGGCAGTGCGATTGGGGCTGGTGGTGGCCTTGGTGTGGATCGTCGGCGACCTGCTACCGCGGGTGGTAGCCGAAGTGGCTCCGGCCTTCGCCCGATCGGCCGGCCGCGGCGCCGAGCGGTCGCTGTTCCTGATGGCCCCGCTGTTCAGTGTTGCGGCGTGGGCCGACCGGCGAGGCCGCGACCAGTCGGTGGTCACCGAGCAGGCCGGGGCCCCGGAAAACGACGTGCCGGCGATCCGGGGCCTGTTCGCCCTGGCGGAAACCTCGGTAGCCGAGATCATGACGCCCCGCATCGATATCGTGGCGGTGGACATCGCGGCCACCGGGGAGGAAGTGGTCGACACTCTGCGGAATTCGGAGTACGCCCGGCTGCTAGCATACGACGGCACGCCCGACGAGGTGGTCGGAATCCTCTACGCCAAGGATGTGTTGCGCGCCCGGTCGCACGCGGGGGCATCCATCGACTGGCACGAGCTGATCCGGCCCGCGGCCTTCGTCCCGGAGGGCAAGCGGCTCGACCGCCAGTTGCAGGAGTTCCAGCGGAGCCATCTCCACATGGCGGTGGTGGTGGACGAACACGGCGGGACGGCAGGGATCATCACCCTCGAGGACATCCTCGAGGAAATCGTCG
>SMVA01343204.1_pt1 | contig 23149 bp, 16 predicted proteins | sample 2456451 | NCBI WGS metagenome assembly SMVA01 (sample SAMN11095933, study PRJNA526329) | marine sediment metagenome | biome: Marine sediment; feature: Surficial sediment; material: Deep marine sediment; isolation source: Hadal surficial sediment | place: Pacific Ocean | collected 2014-05 | depth... | reverse complement strand
TTAGACTTTGAGATACCGAAGTCACTACATCACTTTCGTTGATACTGAAGGTCACTGCTGTTTTATAAAAAGGATGGTTCCCAACCAAGGTTATGTCTGTACCATGCAAGGTGGTTACCATGGGAATATAAATTCCTTCTGACTGAAGCATTTGCTTAGCCATATATCCTGCATAGGCATGGGGGATCGCATAATGTACGTGTAAAAGGTCAATTTTGTATAGTTTTACCATATCAACCAACTTACTGGAAAGTGCCAATTCGTAAGGCTGATATTGAAACAGTGGATAATCGGGAACAGAAACTTCGTGAAAATGAATATTTATGGAGAGTAATTCCAGACGCACAGGTTGCTTGTAGGTAATAAAATGTATTTCATGACCACGCTCGGCAAGCTCAATTCCTAACTCCGTGGCCACTACGCCACTTCCTCCCCAGGTTGGGTAACAAACTATAGCTATTTTCATTATTTTTTCTTCTCTCCTTCCGCTTCACCTGCTACTGCAAATTCCGAAGAACACCTTATTATCAATTGTTAATCTTCTATCATCACCTTTACTACTTCTACCCTATCTTCTCTAATAATTGCATCATATATAGCGGCCTGAATATTAGAACGTAAATTACTACTAATTATCATACGGTTATCTGCGGTTGGATAAGTTCGATTGGAAAGGAAAACATATACCACCTCTTCCTCAGGATCTGCCCAGGTAAAAGTCCCGGTGAAACCACTATGTCCAAAACTTGTCATAGATACACAACCACAAGTTGGACCCTGATCCCCTAATTGAGGTTTGTCAAAACCGACTCCCCTACGTACGTCATTTTCACAATAATAGCATGTATTGAATGCGTCTAATACCTCGGGTTTAAAATATCGTTTCCCTCCGTAATAGCCTTTCCAAAGATACATTTGCATCATTTTGGCCACATCGTTCGCATTACTGAACAATCCCGCATGGCCACAAACTCCGCCCAACATTGCAGCACCTTGGTCGTGAACATAACCATGAACTTTCTGCATTCTGAAATAATCATCATATTCCGTGGGGGGGATGTCATCTTTATCAAATTTTGAGAGTGGGTTATAGGTTGTGTAATTCGCACCCAGATATCCATATATATTGCGTTGAACCAATTCATCAAGATAAATTCCATAAAATTCTTCCAGGTACTTCATCAATAAATAATAAGGTAGATCACTGTATTTATAGCCGGCCCTTTTCCGAAGATCACTGTCCTTGATCATCTCGAATATACTGTCCCTGTAATCCTTACGCATGTATAATTCATCGGCTACTTTAACAGGGAAAGCCTTATTCTTTTCACTAGCATAGTATTTTGTTGCAGGTAAACTGGTTACAGTGTCCATGGTATTACCATAAAAAGGGATCCAGGCTCTTAAACGCGCCGTATGGGTGAGCATTTGTTTTAATGTGATATTGGCTTTGTTGGAGTTTTTATATTCCGGTAGCATTTCTGAAATTTTCGTATCCATATTTATGACATCACGATCAAACAGCTCCATGATCATCGGCAATGTCGCCAGTATCTTTGTCAATGAAGCTAAATCATAAATGTCATTGCTCTTCACCCTGTTTTTTTTCTCCGGAGTATGATATCCAAAATTCTTTTGATAGATCACCTTGCCTTTTCGAGCCACCAGGATTTGGGCTCCCGGCATCATACCGGCCCAAACCCCTGCCTGCGCTAATTTGTCGATTTTCTTTAATTTCTCACTATCAACACCTACACTCTCTGCAACGCCATATTGCAACCTACCAATTGCCATGGTTTCCAGTGAAGTATGAACCGGAAAATCTTCTCCGATGGAAACCGGAAGCATCCCTTTTCCGGCTCGCGCTCCAAAAATCAGCTGTGCCGAAAGTTGTTGTGCCACTTTACTGTTTTGATAGGAAACTATTATCCCTTCAAAATTGGCTGTAGTTTTTATATCCAGCAGTGCATATGGCCGGGCAAAGACATCGAGTATGACCTTATTGGTGCGGGCCATTTCGTACAGCCAGACCAGTTCTTTATCCTTTAATTTATAGTCTTCCCAGGGATTGTCATTCGATTTATGGAATCCAATGATAACATAATCATACTTCTTCAATCGCCTTATATAGCCATCAAGATTATTCGATCTTATCCAATCGATACGACTGTACTTCCGAAGATATTTAAGGAATTCTCTACCACTATCATCCCCAAAATTAACATAAGCAATTTTCTTTTTCCGAAGATCCCGGATGGGCAATATCGCCGAATCATTCTTGATAATCGTTAGGGCCTTCTCCATGACTTCCTCCAACAATACGTTATCCATCGAAGTATTTAGATCTTCGACAAGATTTTCTAGATTCACCGGTTCAAAGTCATGAAGACCTACTTTATATTTTGCCTGCAGTATTTTTTTTACTGAGTGCTCCAGCCGTTCTTCGGTAATAGTCCCTTCCCGATATGCCAAAACCAACAATTTATGAGCTTTTGGAATGTCTTCAGAAATCAATAATATATCATTCCCGGCAAGAAAAGCTGCCAGATCTATCTCACCGGGTTCTTTGAAGTTCGAAACTCCTTTCATATTCAAGGCGTCTGTAAAAATAAGCCCGTTAAAGCCCATTTCACCCTTCAGTAAATTGGTCACTACATTTGTTGACAAGGAAGATGGGTAGCCGGATTCCGGTATGATGGACGGAATATTTAGGTGGGCCACCATGACACTGCTCAATCCTTCCTCGATGATCCTTTTATATGGGTATAATTCTAATGAATCCAGCCTTTCTTTATCAAAAAATAGCGTAGGTAATGTTTTATGGGAGTCCATATCGGTATCACCATGTCCCGGAAAATGTTTGGCGCTGGCCAATACTCCGGCGTTTTGCATCCCTCTCATAAATGCGATGGCTTTTTCCGTTACGTTCTCTTTATCTTCACCAAAAGAGCGATTGCCAATAATTGGGTTATTGGGATTGGTATTAATATCGACCACAGGTGCGAAATTGAAATGTACCCCTAGCCTTTTAGAATGATCTCCTATTCGTTTTCCAACTTGTTCAATTAGGTCATTGTCTTTAACAGCCCCTAAGGTCATGTTCCAGGGGTAGGCAAAAGTAGAATCCAGCCGCATTGCCAGCCCCCATTCGGCATCCATTCCTACCAGTAATTTGGTTTTTGCCAGGGCTTGAAACTCATTATTGAGTTTCGCTTGACGTTTGGGGCCTCCTTTGGAAAAGATCACCCCTCCTATATAATAATCCTTTATCAGGTCTTTTACTTTGTTTGTTTTGAGTTTTGGGTCGCTGGAAAATACATCGGCCATAAAGAGCTGGCCTACTTTTTCCTGCAGGCTCATATTTCCATAGATACTATCTACCCATTTTTTTTGATCTTCGAAGTCATCGAAGACGATCAACGGATTAATTTGTTGAGAAAAACTGAAGAAAAAGGTAAAAATAAAAAGTGAGGTCGCTACTAATCGCTTCATAGAACTAAAGTAACAAAAACTATGCTAAAAAGCGGCTGTGCCAACTATCTTTAGCCGGCACTTCCCAATGTTCGAGGTATTCAGCTTTTGTATTTACCAAATTATTGAAAACCACCGTGTTTCGGGAGACTGAGCGATTTTTAGCCATTTTTTTAAAATCGGAAAGAGACTTGTGAGCGATAAATTCACCATTGTAAAAGGTCACATTCATCTTATCAAGCAAGTCTACATTCATATCTTGTTCCAATGACTGAATAAAATTCACCGAAGCATCGATACTGCAACCCGAAGCCGATGCGTTAGCTTGATTAAGGCCGATCACTATAAAACGGTTGTACTTAATTTCAAAACCCGCTTCAAGATCGTCACCGTGAGCGGTCCACTGTTTCAAGAATTCATCGGTTTTGTCAGAAATCGAACTCACTTCATTTTCAGAAAATTTTCTATTGGATTGGTATATCCAAATCCTTGAATTGTTTGGGAGGGTGTTAAATTCTACCAGCATGTTTTCTATCTATCCGAATTAGGGTTTTTATTACCCACAATGTACGTAAAGTATTTCACAAAACAGCTGAAGATATTTTGCTAAAGATCTGCAGCATTCGCGATTAATTCGGTGATGTCCATCACGGCAATACTGTCTTCTTTTTCTTTCGCTTTAATACCGTCGGTCATCATGGTATTGCAAAAAGGACAACCCGTGGCAATAATTTCGGGATTAGTTTCTATAGCTTCTTCGGTTCTTTCAATATTAATCTCCTTGGTTCCTTTTTCGGGTTCTTTGAACATTTGAGCTCCCCCGGCGCCACAGCACAATCCGCGGGATTTACTGCGTTTCATCTCTATCAATTCCACTTCCAATTTCTGAAGTAATTCACGGGGTGCTTCGTATTCATTATTCGCTCTTCCCAGATAACAGGGATCATGGAAAGTGATGCGTTTTCCCTTATACTTTCCTCCTTCCACCTTAAGCCTTCCCTCATTTATTAACGCCCTGAGGAATTGGGTATGATGCATCACTTCATAGTTTCCGCCTAATTCAGGATATTCATTTTTAAAGGTATTGAAGCAGTGCGGACAGGTGGTTACAATTTTCTTAATGGCATATCCATCCAGCACCTGGATATTTGCCATTGCCTGCATTTGGAACAAAAATTCGTTTCCGGCTCTTTTAGCAGGATCTCCGGTACAACTTTCTTCGGTGCCTAGCACCGCGAAATCTATTCCGGCCTTATTCAATAGTTTAGCGAAGGCCTTGGAAATTTTTTTAGCTCTGTCGTCAAAGCTCCCAGCACAACCCACCCAAAATAAAATTTCGGGGGTTTTACCTTGCGCCAAATACTCGGCCATTGTAGGAACTTTTATCTTTTCACTCATCTTTTATATTCTAATCCTTGAATACCTGAATTGTCACATTCTTATCCACCAGATCGGTAAACTTGCCTTTATAACGGGTTGCTTTCACCAAGTGGTTGTCCACCCAATGGTAGTTCCCTCCGCGGGGTTTTCCCATCAACATGGTATGGTATTTAAAACCATGTTTTTTGAGCCATGCTTCGGTAATTTCTCTATGCGCCTCCGTTCGGGAAGTAAAAAAACAGATGATATGTCCTTCGTCGTACCATTTATTGAGTGTTTTTAAAGCGTCCGTATAGACAGCAGCTGTTGCCATTCGTTCAGGTTCTTCATTGGGAATGTCTTTGCAAACCGTTCCGTCAATATCTATTAAATAGTTTGTAATTCCTTCTGGTAAAACAGGGCTTACCGTTTCTCCCTGCTCTACTTTTTCATGGAGTATCTTTTCAACTTCTTCCTTTTTCATTTAAAACTTTATTTTTGGTTATTAGCTAAATATTTCTCTTGATCATTCATTTATCCAATTCGCCCTATCCATTTGGTTAAATGGCCAGGGAGCTGCATTGTTCTCGATATTGGTCATTGTTACATTCAATTCAGTAGGTGCCGCAGATTGCTCCATCACCAAATATTGCCGCATTTCCATAATAATGGCGAGTGGATCAATACTAACCGGACAGGCTTCCACGCAAGCGTTACATGTCGTGCACGCCCATAGTTCTTCACGAGTGATATAATCGTCCAATAATTGTTTTCCATCGGGTTCGAATGTACCATTTTTATCAATATTAGCGGCCACTTCTTCCAATCGGTCGCGAGTGTCCATCATGATCTTTCGTGGTGATAATTTCTTGCCGGTTTGATTTGCCGGACATTCATTGGTGCAGCGACCACATTCGGTACAGGTGTATGCATTCAACAGTTGGGTAGTGGTCAAATCCATAACATCACTCGCTCCAAACTTGGCAGGTGTTTCCATTCCTTCGGTGGGTGCTGCATAGGGGTCGGCCGTTGGATCCATCATCAATTTTACCTCTCTGGTAACCGCCTCCAGGTTCTTAAACTTCCCGTTTGGGGTCAATTTTCCGTAGTACACATTGGGAAATGCCAATAGTATATGAAGATGTTTGCTGAAATATAAATAATTAAGGAATATCAATATCCCTATAATATGCATCCACCAGGCAGTTCTTTCAATGATGATCAAGGTTGCTTCCGAATAATTGTCGATGAGTGGTAATAAATACCGACTCACAGGAAACAGTCCGGCAGACACGTAATGCTCCGTACCAAGAGTCTGTAACTGCAGGTCAAACGCATTCATGGTTAGGAAAAGTGTCATTATGGCGACTTCAAAATAGAGAATGATATTTGCATCATTTCTGGGCCAGCCCTTCATTTCGGGGTTAAAGAAGCGTTTGAGTCTTTGAACATTTCGGCGTAGCCAAAAAACTATCACAGCTACCAGCACTAATATGGCTAACATCTCAAAAGAGGCGATCAAATAATCGTATGCCACTCCAAAAAATGAAAATATCCGGTGAGTGCCCAACAGTCCGTCAATCATAATTTCCAGTACCTCTATGTTGATAATAACGAAACCAAGATAGACTATAATATGCATGAGGCCGGAAATGGGGCGTACCGTCATTTTAGATTGTCCTAAGGCAATACGGAATACATTCTTCCATCGCTCTTTCTTGTTATCCGATGCATCTACCTTCTGCCCCAGCCTGATATTGCGAATGATTTTACGAATATTTCTGGTGAAATAACCAATGCCTAAAACCAGAACGATCAGAAAAATAATGTTGGGAAGGTATTGCATTATCGAACAGTATCTTGGGATGCCTCGTATTGTTTTGGTTTTTTTCCGAAGAGAGAAAAATGCATATAACGCTTAGGATTCAACTTCAGGTCTTGCAACAATAACTCGAGTTGTTTGGAAGCACCGGTTAAATTGTCATACAACTCTTCGTCCTTAAGTAATTTGCCTATGCTGCCTTCTCCTCTATCAATTCCATCGGCTATACTATTGAGTTTGCCCATGGTAGCTTCCATATTCTTTACCAATTCACCCATATTGATCTGTGCCAACGAATCGGATAGTTTTGCAAAATTCGCCACGGTGGTATCCAGATTGGCAAACGTATTATTGAGCTTATCCTTATTAGAGTTCAATAACGAATTCATATTTTGTGAAACTCCTTTGAACGAGGCCATGGTCTGATTGAGATTAGCAATACTGGACCTCAAGTTATTTTTTGTCTCCTCATCCATCACATCGCTTATACCGACTAAAACGGTATCGAGACTTGCCAATGTATGCAGAAGACTAGTTTCCAGCGGCTTGAATTTATCCATTAGCCCATCGATCAATCCGGCTTGAATTACCCCTTTTAATGTATCCCCCGAAACCGCTTTTTTGGCTGAATCATTTTTAGGAATAATACCCAGATTATTACCACTAATGATCCCACTGCTGTAAATTTGCACTTCACTGTTTTTCGAAAAATCAAAGTCATTCTCAACTGAAAATCGTACAATAAGACTCCCGTTTTTATCGGCAAAATCGATATCTGTCACTTTGCCTACTATCAGTCCGTTTATGGTTACGGGGGTAGATATCGCCAGTCCGGCTACGTTTTCATATTTAACATAAAAGATCCTGTCACGATTCAGAAGGTCGGAGTTCTTCAAGAAGTTGTATCCAAAGATAAATAACCCGATTCCTGAAATGACTAAAATAGCTGTTTTTACTTCTCTGGAAAGTTTCAAAGGCATGGTTTTAATAACTAAACAAATTTATAAATAATTCCGGTACACAAAATAATTTATTCAAAAAGATTGTAAAGGCAGGAATTGAAGTACTAAATATGACCGGAAAACTCTCAATATTCGTTGTTTTGTGATTGGGATATAATCATAGCGTTTATAATTATACTTTAAATTTACGCTTTTCGCCGGAAGTTTTACCATCTCTTACCTGTCTTCCGATTTCAGTAATTCTGAAAGCTTTACTTTTTTACCATTTTCGAAGGCTACCACATAACTCGACGAAAATCCTTTCTCTCTTGCAAAGGCTTTCATTAGACGTATCTCATTATAATCGGAAGTTTCCCCATAATAATATTTATAAAGACCGTTTTCGTTATTTCGGGTTATTCCTTTTAAGCCTTTAAAGTTATACGACTTCGTTGCCAGCCTTTTGCTACTGGCTGCCAACTGTACCTTAAATATAATACCATCATAGATCCTTGTTTCGGTAGTTTTGATGGCCTCTTCGATCTCGGTCTCAGTAATTGTTGGATTTCGTGCATCACTGGTGGCTAATGCCAGATTTTTTCTGTAGGTGATAATTCCATTAGCAATTTCTCTGGCCAATTCCTTTCTGCCTTTCTTTGAATTTATGTAGGGCCCTTCTTTTTTGTGGGTAAGAAATCCCAATTCAACCAAAACACTTGGCATATACGTATTGTGTAACACCCAGAAAACATCTTGTTTAACACTCCTGTCCTTTCTTTTGAGGTTGTTTACCATATTATTTTGGATCAAGCCGGCAAGCATGATGCTTTGATCGAGGTATTCTTCTTGCATCAAGGTAAGACCTATAAGGGATTCGGGAGAATTTGGATCGAATCCTGCATAAGTCTCTTCATAGTTTTCTTCAAGAAATATTACTTCATTCTCCTTTTTTGCCGTGTTTAGATTTTGGGTGCTCTTATTCAAACCCATTACGTAGGTTTCGGCTCCATAAACCTGAGTATAGAATGAATTGCAATGTATTGAAACAAATACATTCGCATCCCTCTCGTTGGCAATGGCAGCTCGTTCGTGCAACTCTAGAAAAACGTCTTTTTTTCGAGTGTATATCACCTCAAAATATGGGTTCTTTTCAAGTATTTTACCCACTTGCAGTGTAACATCCAGAGCGATATCCTTCTCTATATAACCCAAACCCCTGTTTCCACTATCATGCCCGCCATGTCCTGCATCCAATACTACCAGGAAGGGTTTTATGGTATTGTTGTTGTGGTTTATGAAGGAATATGAGATGGTAATTCCTGTCAACAACAAACAAAGAAGAGAAAATTTCGTTCGCATATACTAGTAACGTGGTATAAAATTGGTTATTTTAAAATTTTGTTATAACAAAACACAGCCCAAAAAATATGCTTAATTTTGAATATTCAAAAACTAAGCCAATATAAAGTTTGGTTAGGCTGGTTTTACAACTTGGAATTATATTTATCACAAAAGATATCGACAAACACATAGAATCCTAGTATTGCATACCAAAAGGCATTTTTCTATTATTAAACTCCTGTTTCTGCTAATCTGCGGCACTACCGTTTATTCGCAGGATCCACCGAAAAAGGGTATTGTTTCGATCAAGGCGAAGAAAGATACTACGGTTACTCAGGCAGCAGACACCTTAGTGGTCAAAGAAATTTCTTTCTCACAAAAAGTAACCGATACGATCAAGAATGATACTGTCCTTCCGCAGAAAGAAGAATTACTGAGCGATGTAGTCGAATACTATGGAGAAGACTATGTATATGTAGACCGAAAAGAGGGTAAGATATATATGTATAATAAGGCTTTTATAATTTATGAAGATTATCGTATCGATGCGGGGCTCATCATCCTTGATTATAATAAAAATGAGATATATGCCAAAGGCATTGATAGTGCCGGAGTTTATAATCAGGCACCCATTTTTGTACAGGCTGCCAATAAGGTGGAACCGGATTCCATCAAGTTTAATTTCGATACAAAAAAAGCGATTATTTACAATGCTGTCACTGAACAAGGCGGCTTCAGGACCAAGGCTGTTGTTACGAAAAAAGTAAATGATTCGGTGTATTTTCTTCGGAATGTCAGGTTTACCACTTCAGAAAATATCGACGACCCTGAATACTATTTCTATACGCGAAAAGCAAAATTAGTTCCCGGCAAAAAAGTTGTGACCGGGCTCACCAATATGTACATAGCCGATGTCCCCATACCTATAGGCCTTCCTTTTGCTTTTTTTCCGTTGACGGAAGATAGATCCTCGGGGGTCTTACTTCCCAGTATAGGCGAAAATAGTGACCGGGGATTCTTTTTTCAGAATGGCGGCTACTATTTTGCCGTTAATGATTTTCTGGATCTTACCATCCTCGGCGATTATTACACGAACGGTAGTTATGCACTGCGTTCTGACAGTGATTATGCGGTTCGGTATAAATTCAAAGGCAACCTGAGTATGCGATTTGAAAGTTTGATCAATAGCGAAAGAGGCTTCCCGGATTTTAGTCAAAGTACTATATACAATATACGATGGACCCATACCCAGGATCAGAAGGCTAATCCCAGTGCTCGATTTTCAGCATCTGTAAATTTTGGGAGTAGCCAGTACTTACAAAGATCGATCAATCAAACTAATAATGCCAGCCAATTGGTGAACACGTTGAGTTCCTCTATTTCCTACTCAAAATCTTTCGATACAGAGCCTCAAATTAATTTCACAGTAGCCGCAACCCATACTCAGAACACTCAGACGGAGGCGATCACCATGGCACTACCAAATTTTAATGGAAGTGTTTCCCGTATTTTCCCATTCGAACCCAAGAGTGGCGGTAAAAAGGGATTTATTCAAAATATTAACCTGCAGTACGATATCACCGGTGAAAACCGCATTCTAACAACAGGCTCTCTATTTTTTAAGAGTGAGATGTTCGATAATGGTCGAGTAGGCGTCCGCCATACTGTTCCCATAAGCACCAACATTAAAGTCTTTGATTATTTAAGTATTACTACCGGAACCAATTATCAAGAGACTTGGGTAGGTAAAACCATTCGAAGAGAATTTGATCCAACCATAAATAATGGACAGGGAGGGGTGGTGGAGGACACAATTTCAGGCTTTGATTCCTACAGAACTTATGGATTTTCGGCCGGTTTAGGCACAACTGTATATGGAATATTTGATTTTGGAGATGATAAAAAAATACAAACTATCAGACATACGATGCGTCCCAGTATTGGATACAGTTTGAACCCCGGGTTTGAGCAATTTTATGATGAATATACTATTCCGGCCACTTCAGATCCGCTGGTCAATGAGGAGGTAATCGAATACTCACGATTCGAAAATACATTATTCGGTGCTCCCGGAAGGACCTATTCAAGTAGCTTGAGTTTTGGCTTGAGCAATACCCTTGAAGCCAAGGTGCGAGATAAGGATACAACTGCAACCGAACTGAAAAAGATAACTCTCATTAACAACCTTAATTTCAACAGTGGGTATAGTTTTTCGGCAGATTCACTTAAAATAAGGCCTGTTTCGTTTTCGACAGGAATACCTATAGTTAAAAAGTTAGATTTGAATATAAATGGTGAGTTGGACCCCTATGCCCTTGATAATAACAACCGGAAGATTGATGAATTCAATATTAATAATGGAGGAAGCCTATTTAGGCTTACACGCGCGAATCTCAGTTTCAATTATTCTTTTTCCAGTCGTGATTTTGAACGTGATGAGGACGATGAGGAAAATTTTGATAATGATACATTTCGAAATGGCGGCCGACCTGACGATTTATTTGGATCTGTGAGGGAGATAGGCGATAGAAATCTAAAAAAAGAAGCCGATAAAAGGAAAAAAAGTAATAAGGATCGTTCGTGGTATCAATATGATATCCCCTGGGATGTAAGAATGGCATATACGATCACCTATAATAATATAGCCCGGCAAAATGAAATTTCTTCACAATCGTTGATGTTTAGCTCCAATGTGGAGCTCTCCCCAAGATGGAGCGTTGGATTTTCTTCGGGCTATGACTTTAAGAACAAAGGGGTTACACTAACCCAATTTAGATTCGTAAGGGATCTCGAAAGTTGGACGATGCGTTTTAACTGGACACCAATTGGTGCTATAAATACGTCCTGGAACTTCTATATTGGTATTACAAGTTCAATACTTAGGGATATTAAATATGATAAACGACGTGAGCCTGACAGAGGGCTTTAAGCCTGGGGTTCAGTAGGCTGTTTCTTGGTGAGTTATGTGGCTTGAAATTGAGTGCTAGGAGACTGCTCGGTAAAATAGAAGTTCAAAAATATATTTACGGAAAACCTTAATTAATAACTGATACATACTATACCTCTAAATAAAATGAAAAAGATAATTAACACCCCAAACGCCCCTGCTCCTATAGGGCCTTATAACCAAGCTGTGTTAAGCGGAAATATGCTTTTTACATCCGGTCAGATCGCCATTGATCCCATCACCGGCAATTTGGTCATAGACGACATTGCATTGGAAACAAAGCAAGTAATGGAGAATTTAAAGGCGGTACTTACCGAAGCAGGTATGGATTTCAGTCATGTTCTGAAGGCATCGATCTTTATCAGTGATATGGCTAGCTTTTCTAAAATCAACGAAGTTTATACAACCTATTTTGATGAAGAAACGGCACCGGCTCGAGAAACCGTTCAAGTAGCAAATCTTCCGAAGTACGTTAATGTAGAAATATCAATGATAGCCTCATTTTAGATCAATCTTCTTCATCTTGTTTTGTGCCGGAGGAATTGACATTCTCATTAAAATCATTATCATCGGGGATCACGGGCGCAATAAAATCGGGGTCCAAAGTTACTTTTTTATTGAATAATTTTTGCATCAACTCTCTGAAAGTATCGAAATCCACGGAATAAGAAACTCCGACTCCTTGCTCAAATATCTGATCCTCACCAAAAAATTTTAATTCTGCCTCGCGATTGAAAAAATTAATTCGAAGGCTTCCATCTTCATTTACCAACCACTGTACTTCAATATCTCCCGCCACCGAAGTTTCGTTGGCGCCACCAACAGGTACAGCAACTTTCCCATTGATTAGCACTCTTTCTGAAATCTTACTCGAAAACTGGAATCCGTATTGACCCTCCGTTTCATAATTAACAGTCTTGGATCCTGGGGTGTAATAAGGAAGCACATTAAATTTTGCATCACTATCTGCAAATATGTCTGCTACAAGTTTATTTACTCGTTCTGCCAAGGTACTTGCAAGGGCATCTTGCCCTCCTAGTCCTTCACTTTGGAACGAGCCTGTGGACACTAAATATAGTGCCTGAGTTTGGCGCTGCTCTTTATTCTGTAATTTGTATTCCAGTTCGGATCGTACAGACGAACTTACCCTTGGAAACAATATTCTGAAATCCAATTCAGGCTGTAAGATCTCACCGGTTAGATCCACTAAAACTTCCACATCAATATTGCGATTGAACGAAGGATTATCGAGTAAAACAGAAGGGTTAGCTTTGGTTTTGTATTTTGCTGTCAAATCCAATCGCGCCCGGGAAGGATTTCCATCCCAGGTAATATTTCCACCGGGTAATACGTCTATGGTTTTGTCCACCAATCCTCCGTATCGAAAATCAAACTTTCCTTCAATTATCAAGAAATCCCCCCACATTTTAAATTTGCCTAGAGTATTTATTTCCAATAACAAGATTCCTGCTCCACGTCCTTTTATCGTAGAATTATTCACCTTATCCACAACTACTTCGACCTCGGCTTTTTCATTGATGTCGAGTTCGAAATTTAAAGTAAGCCCTTTTATTTCTTCAGATACGATCGTTTCTCCACTTATACGGGCTTTCTTTTCAGCCGGTGAAAGAAAATGTATAAATGAATCATCGCTAATACTCGTCGCATCACTGATGGGAATTTTAAAAGACGTCCCCTCTTCGGTAGTGGCGTTAACGTCTATTACTAGTTCGTCAAGTGGGCCTTTAAAGGTAGCTTCGCCTTTAATGAAAGCAGTCCCGTAATACAAGGCATCTTCATCCGCAGGAGTATCGAGCACCAAAAATCTGTCGGTTGTTAATTCAAGGTTCATGGCCCAATTCCCGAAGTTTTCATGCGTAATATTTCCGTGTAAGTTAGCTACCGTATTATACTTCGTATCAGTAACTTTTGTGGGCGATAACACAAATATATTTTTCCGCAAGATCACGGAAGTATTGTCGGCAATATCAAGATCTACATTCAAATACGGTACTTTTAACCCACTTTGGTTGAGTACCAGATTTCCATTGATCTCCGGAGATCTATAATCTCCGACTACTTTTGCATTCCCCGAAACAAATCCACGCATATCGGTAATCACATCCCCTCCAAAAGGAGTGAAAGCTGTCAAATTGAAGTCCTTTAAATTGACATCCAGATCGAGAATCGATTTTTCTGTCGAGACATCCAAACTACCATCTGCGGTAAAAGAAGCCACGTTATCATTGACCAAACTAGAACTGATCGTATACCTGGAAAGATCTGTATTTCCTCTTATCTTTAAATTTAAATGGCCAAATTCAATGCCGTTTAATTCTACATCTTGAACCACAATTTCAGAACTTGGGTAATATGAACCTTTCTTTTGCAATATATTAAGCCGTCCATTGATATTACCTTTCAAATTTAAATTATCTATCTGTGGCAGCAATTTCCCTATATCCACGTTGGTGAATTCTATACGAACATCGGTAAAGGTAGAATCGCGTATTATTCCTGCCATTTTGATCAATTCATTCTTATGGCTAAGTGAAACTGAATCCAACCTAATATCCTTAAAGTTATTATCAAAGGTAATTTTGTTTAGTTTGTTATTATCACGATTGAGAATCCAATCATTATCCTGATAAGTGATCTTTGAACGTTTGATCCCCACAACCGATTTACCCTGTGGATTTATAGTGTGATACAACTGCATCTGGAATATATCGGCCTGGTCCTTCCCTCCTTTAAATTCGGATTGGATATAAAGTGTATCGTTAAGTGTTTTATTGATGATATTTATTTCCGAAAGGTTATACGTCCCTGTATACAAGGAATCCACGGAAATATAGGCGTTGAAAAGTGGATTCTCATTGTCCAACTGAATATTTACTTTCCCCAAATAATTATTGTACAGCAGTAACTCCGGCGAACGAAAGTCCAACTTAAATTTTGACTCATCGGAATAGACAGAACCTCTTACTCTGGTATTTTCACCCAACTGAAGTTGGGGAACAAAAACATTTACGATTTTATTATAGATCCTAAATTCATAATCGATATATTGATCTTCCGTAACCTCATTAGGAATATAATTGGTGTAGATACTCCCCACCGAATTATAAAATAAGTCGGGAATATCTTCAATTAGAAATTTACCACTTATTTTACCGTTGATTATGTCTGGAGATTTTATTTCTATCGTTCGTATCCCTTCAGTAAAAAAAGAGGAAATAAGGAAGTCATCGAAGTAGAAATCGTCGACTTCAGTTTGATAAAATGTTTCAAGAAATTCTATATTCCCAACGGCATCATTTACGTTTGTACCCTCCATATCCATGGTAATTCTTCCTGCGAAAACCGATACACTATCTCTTGTAAACAAATTTAATTTGTTGAGTTCGGCGAATTCGATATTGGCCTCAAATTCATATTGGTTTAATTCTTTGGATATATCTAACAGTCCACTAAACTCCACGATCAAATTTGGATCATTTATTTTGAGATTACCATTAAAAATAGGGTCCTTTAAATTGCCTGAAACAACAATATTCTTGTAGTTATAGCCTTCAAAAATAAACGAAGACAGCGTTCCGTTAATTTTAGTGTTAACCGTTTTAGGGGTAAACCCACTTCCATCAAATGACAGATCGGCATTGACTTCTCCAAAGGATTCTGATCCGGAAATTTTACCGAGGTCAAAATTAATAAATACTACTTCGCCCGTGTAAAAAGCATTATCGAAATCGTGAATATTGCCCATTTCCAGGCGTGTCTCAACACTACCAACAGCAGTCAAAATAATACTATTGGTAGTCAATAGATCACCACCCCATCGAGTGTCTCCTTTCATCGAAAAATTCCCAAAAATCTTTAGCTTTTTTGGTAATTGCTCCCCCAAAATTTTAGGCATTAATCTTCTCAGATCATAAAAGCTAGAGAAAATAGAGTGATCGGTCGCACTTATAATATTGTCGCGGTCCTTATCCAGAAGATTTACAAATCGATAGTCACCAAAAACTTTAGTTCTGCCAAAAGACAGTTGCCCTCCGGTAAAGCGAAAATCATTTAACGTACCATTTAAACTACCATCCAAACTGATACCAATATTATCACCAAACTCACCATAAAAAGAATTTAGATCATTAGTCGAAATATGAGAGTCCTTGAAGTCGGCCTTTATAATTACGTTATTTTCGAAATCTGTCAATCCGTCTTCCCCATAACACAACTCTATATTACCTCTTATGAACGAATCCCCGGTTTCAAGAAGAAAGTCGTTTAGTGTAAGAGCCTCTAATGTATATGAAAAATCTGCCTTAATACTCTCAAGAGAATAGCCTCTTGCGGCGTCCATGGTGAGGGAATTAATTTGTGCCTCCACATCGGGTCCGGTGATCTTAAAATTATTAGCCTGAAGAGTTATATTACTAAAGTTGATTATCTCCGGAGTATCCATATTCTCATCGGTGACCCTTAATTTGGTGTTCACCATAGAAACATGCTTACTCTCAAGCAAAAAGATATTTCCACTTGTTGGTTCCCCGGTCTCGAACTTATCGGTAAATATATTTAGGTTATCATCTTCTTCTCCCAAATAGGTTTTTACGTATAATTTTGCATTGGTTATGTCCACAAAACCAAAATCGGGTTTGCCGCCGATCAGTTTCTTTATACTTAAAATATTAGTTTGAATTTCTTCGGAATAAATTAAAGTGTCTCCATGATGGTCCGCGATGTATACGCCACGTAGATCCACCTCACCTTTCCAATTGATCCCTAAACGATGAATATGAATATCAGTGCCATAGGTTTTATTGAGATTATCCGTTACCTTTTCAGCAACGGAAGTTTGTACGGCAGGAATGGAAAAAATTATCACAATAAGCAACAACAGCAATACGATGATCGCCATGGTTCGGATTATTATTTTCCTGAGTTTTTTGATACGCTTATAAAGTTTTAATTTTACCACCAATAAACGTGCCTGAATTTAATGAAGCAAAATTGTTACATACTCGGTATTGAATCATCGTGCGACGATACGGCTGCAGCCGTTATAAACAACGGCGTTATCCTTTCCAATGTTGTTGCTACACAAAAAATACACGAAGAATACGGAGGTGTCGTTCCTGAACTAGCCTCCCGCGCCCACCAAAAAAATATTGTCCCCGTGGTGCATCAAGCATTACGTAAAGCAAATATCGACAAAAAAGACTTAAAAGCCATTGCCTTTACACGCGGGCCCGGATTGCTGGGATCGTTACTTGTGGGCACCTCATTTTCAAAGTCTTTATCAATGGGATTGGGCATTCCCCTCATTGATGTCAACCATATGCAGGCACATATTTTGGCCCATTTTATTAAGACCGAAGACCAAACGGCTCCCAGTTTTCCGTTCCTGGCATTGACTATTAGCGGCGGGCACACTCAAATTGTAAAAGTCACAAATTATTTTGAAATGGAAATAATTGGAGAAACCATAGATGATGCCGTCGGGGAAGCTTTTGACAAATCGGCTAAGATATTAGGCCTTCCCTATCCGGGAGGTCACTTGATAGATAAATATGCTCAGACCGGTAACCCTAAGGCCTATCCGTTTACCAAACCAAAAGTAGGTCCACTGGATTTCAGCTTTAGCGGATTGAAAACCGCCATTCTCTATTTTGTGAAAAGAGAGACTATAAAAAACCCAAATTTCGTCAAAGAAAACAGAGCCGATATTTGTGCGAGCATTCAGTATACCATCGTCGATTATCTGATGGACAAGCTTAAAAATGCGGTCAAGGAAACAGGGATCAAGGAAATAGCTATCGGTGGTGGAGTTTCTGCCAATAGCGGTATTCGTAAAGCTATGATCGAGGCTGAAAGCAAATACGGCTGGAACACTTATATCCCAAAATTCGAATATTGTACAGATAATGCCGCTATGATCGCTATGGTAGGCGAAATGAAGTACAAACACAAAATGTTTGCGGAAAATACTACGGTGGCATCGGCAAGGATGAAATTTTAGTTCTTATTACTTAAATAAGCAAAACATTAAGCAATCATAGATGAACCTTTTTTATCATTCCCATATCCAACTATCCGACCAACAGATTATCTTCGGAAAAGAAGAAAGTTGTCATATAACTAAGGTTTTGAGACGTAAGGAAGGGGAAGTTCTCCATATTACAAATTGAAACGGGTATCAATTTATTGCAGAATTAACCAACGTAACACCAAAACAGTGTCTAGCTATTATTAAGGAATATAAGAAAACAACGGCATTACCCTATAGATTACATCTGGCGGTAGCTCCAACCAAGAACAATGACCGATTTGAATGGTTTTTGGAAAAAACAACGGAAATTGGTGTTCATAAGATCACCCCTGTTTTTTACGATCATAGCGAACGTACGATTATCAAACCAGAACGATTTGAAAAGATCATTGAAAGTGCCATGAAACAATCGCTGAAAACGTATAAACCCATTTTAGCTCCGGAAGCCTCTTTTTCAGAATTTATGAAGCGATATGAGGACATTAATACAACCAAATGTATAGCCCATTGTCAAGATTCGCCCAAGGTATCGTTGAAATCGGTTGTACAACCCGGTCAAGATATTCTTATACTGATCGGCCCGAAAGGAGATTTTTCCTACAAATAAATTTAATTGGCAACGTAAATAATTTCAATGAGATATCCTTAGGTCCGAGCAGACTTCGAACAGAAACCGCGGCAATAGTGGCCTGTAGTCATGTAACATTAGGTAATATGAAGTAGAGTTCAATTATTTTTATGTTTTTTATCGATATATTTGGTATTTTGTCGATAATTTGTATATTGCTCACCCCTAATCTTAATAGAACTTGTTGTAACCCCAAAAAGCGAACCTATGAACGCAGGCAAAGCGAATGCTAAAAAAGAAGTTGTGGTCTATATTCCGACTTTTGAAAATCACTTACGAGTATTATCCAAACGTCAAAGAAAACAAGTGTCTCTTATTACCAAAGACTGGCAGCGTTTTACTATTGGTGTTTATACAGAAATGTTTGATAAAATATAGCATTTTATTTCGTTAGCATTTCAAAGTTTGTATTTTTGAATTGACATGTATCGATTCATTTTATTATTCCTTTTATCGTTTTTCATCATATCTGTTAATGCTCAGGAAATTGCCGTCTTGCAATATGGAGGAGGTGGCGATTGGTATAGCAACCCCACTGCCTTGACCAATCTCATTAATTTTGCAATGAGCAGATCAATACTACTATCAACGAAAAACCGGAAACAGTCACGCCAAATAATGTTGATCTGTTCAATTACCCATTCATACACATGACCGGGCACGGTAATGTTTTTTTTACAAATGAAGAAGCTCAGAACCTTCGTGATTATTTGATCAGCGGTGGTTTTATTCATATAGACGATAACTACGGTATGGATATATATCTTCGGAAGGAATTGGTGAAGATCTTTCCTAGCAAAGAATTGAAAGAACTTGCCGGTAACCACCCTATTTTTAATTATCATTTTAAATTTCCACAAGGATTACCAAAAATACATGAACATGACAACGCTCGGCCTCAGGCTTTCGGAATAACTTATGAGGGCAGACTGGTACTCTTGTATACCTATGAAAGTGATTTGGGTGACGGTTGGGAAAACCCCGAGATCCATAATGATCCTGCCGAGGTTCGGTTGAAAGCGCTGCGAATGGGTGCCAACATTGTAAAATATGCCTTCGAGAATTAATGAATCAACAGCACTCCTAACAGTAGCATGAATGTAACCCACGCATTGGCAATAGCTCTCTGCCGGCTAATCAAAAGTTAGTGTATTTTTACATTGTGAACCGGCGTATTTTCCATCCTGATGTACAAGAATATATTAGAAATTATTCTGAAGAAATATCGGTTTTGGCCCTTAAGGGTAGTCCGTTTGAAGGTATTTCGGCGCCGGAATTGATCCAACAGATAGAGGGCTTCCAAAGAACAAAAAAGAAACTTCCTACCTGGCATAATAACGACCTCATTTATTTCCCATCAAAATTAAGTATTGAACAATCCTCTTCTGAAAAGACTGCCAAATATAAAGCCACGCTGGTCTCGGGAAGATCACTGGCCGATTGTACCGGAGGTTTTGGTGTGGATAGCTATTGCTTTTCCAAAGTATTTGAAAGTGTAGATCATTATGAACAAGATAAAGTCCTTTCATCAATAGCGAGTTATAATTTTGAGCGGTTAGGAATTACAAACATACAGTGTTATTCTACAGATGGTATAAGGGCTATCAAGGAAAAAAAGTACGATGTGATTTATGTCGATCCTACCCGAAGGCATGAAACTAAGGGAAAGGTTTTCTATTTAAAAGATTGTGAACCCTATATAGTAGACCACTTGAGCAATATGTTTGAAAATTGTGAGACATTACTTCTGAAAACCTCCCCTATGCTGGACATTGCCGTGGGGCTGGATGAATTGAATGACGTTGCTCAAATTCACGTAGTGGCAGTGGACAATGAAGTAAAGGAATTGCTATGGGTGCTACGAAAAAAAGGTTCAGAAACCATAAAAATTGAAACCGTCAACATAGGAAAAAGTAGTACTGAAAGTTTTGGTTTTATATACGGTGAGGATGCCCTCCCCTCCTATGGGTCCCCCCGACACTATTTATATGAACCCAATCGTGCACTGCTTAAAGCAGGTGCATTTAATAACATTTCGGAAGTTTTTCATATTGACAAATTACACCCAAATAGTCATTTATATACGGGGGATCAACTAATTGATTTTCCAGGCCGCAGATTTAAAATCGTGCGACAAATACCCTATAATAAAAGGGATATGAAACAGTATATTTCAAATTCGACAGCCAATGTGGCCACCCGGAACTTTCTTGAGAGCGTAAAAGACTTGCGTAAAAAGTGGAAAATAAAAGATGGTGGAAACCGCTATTTATTTTTCACGACCACGCTCGATGACCATAAAGTGGTGTTGGATTGTATCAAGGTAACCGGATAGATTTAAAAGGATTATTAAAAGATAGAAAAAACCGAATTTTTTCTTGTAAGAAACCACAGAAAAAAGTTACATTTGCATCCGCATTTCAAAGGACTTTGATGTCCGATTGGAGAGGTGCCAGAGTGGTAATGGAGCAGATTGCTAATCTGTCAACGGGCAACCGTTGCCTGGGTTCGAATCCCAGTCTCTCCGCAAAATCCACGGGGTGTACCACGCTTGTAGCGTGGCATGTCTAAGCCCGGCCTGAGACGCTCAAAGCGTTTTTATTGCGCCTGCTTTGGGAGCAGGAGGTCGTCAAGCCTGCGGCTTGACCACCCAAATTTAAAAGAAAGTATGTTTGCGTATATACTTTTTAGTGAAACACGTTCTGGATATTACATCGGTCAAACAAGTAATGTCAATAAAAGATTGGAAAGACACAACAAGGGAATTATACCTTCTACAAAAGGAGGTACTCCTTGGAAATTAATTTTGCAAATCGAAGTTTCTAATCGATCTGAAGCAATGCTTCTGGAGAAGAAGATCAAGAAACGAGGAGCAAAAAGATTTATAGATGACCATTTCGGGGTGTAGCGTAGCCCGGTTATCGCGCCTGCTTTGGGAGCAGGAGGTCGCAGGTTCGAATCCTGCCACCCCGACAAATTAAAATCCTTTCGAACGAAGTTTGAAGGGGTTTTTGTTTTTCAGAACATCAAAAGCATGTTTTTGTAAGTTGTGGAAAACAAAAAATAATTCAATTAAGAAGCAATTGTAAAGGATTTTATTTTGCGACGACGATTCCAGAAAAGGATCACGGAGTGCAACGAAGTAATCCTGCCACCCCGACAAAGAAAAGCTTTTCACGGTAGTGAGAGGCTTTTTTGTTTTATGAGATTTGATCTTGCTCAAAATCCTGTAAAACAGATAACGAGGAGTGAAACGAATTAAAGATTTATTTTAGTATTACAAACTCGTTCAGGACTAACGAAATTAATCCTGCCTACCCTATCATTAAAGCTAAATGAATTTTTTATTTTTTTAGAATAATCAAAATGATAAAAAATCTTATCTTTACCAATTCGGCCTAAGAAATGAATTAAAATATATCTTACATTATGAAAAGACCATTTCAGTTTATACTCGTTACTTTATTCCTGATGTCAGTCTCACAGTTGTTCTCTCAGGAAAATGAAACTGACACAGATCGTGATATTGAAGAAAAACATCATTTACTATCGGATAAGTTTATTTTTAATGTAGGCTTATACCGTACGTTTAAACAAATCAAAGTAGGTGCAAATGGATCGAGCAAAGAAGATATTATTGACTTTAGTGAGTCTTTTGATTTCAATAAAAATGAATTCACATTATATCTAGGATTTAACTGGAGATTTGCCAGAATGTGGTCTGTATCTGCTGAGTATTTCGGCGTTAAAAATGCAAATTCTGTTAGATTGGATGCAGATATTGAATTTGACGATGTTGTTTATAAAGCCGATGTTGAAGTTAAAGCTGGATTTAGTTTCCGAATGTACCGGATCTTGATTGGCAGAACCATTACCAAAGGATTAAAACATGAATTTGGCGCCGGATTGGGAGTGCATGCACTGGATATGGAAACATTTATTGAGGGGGAAGTGCTTGTAAATAAATTTGAATCAAATTTTGAAAGGAGGTCTGTTAGTGCTATAGCTCCTCTGCCGAATATAGGTGTTTGGTATTTTTATGCTCCCAATGCTAAATGGATGTTTACAGCGAGAGTAGACTGGTTTGGACTCAAAATTGGTGATTACTCAGGGTACATGTGGGACATCGGACCAAGTGTTAATTACCAATTTCATAAGAATATAGGAGTAGGCATTAATTACAGATATTTTATTACTGCATTAAGAGTCGATAAAACTGATTGGGACGGAAGAATCTCTTTGAAATACCATGGCCCATTACTTACTGTAAATGCGAATTTTTAATAAATAGTTTCATTCTCCTTTTTTAATATAATTTGTATCTTCGCAGCCGCAAAAGTGTTTAATTTTAGTTGTTTTTTACAATAATTTAAGGCTTTGTTTTTGCATCATAAATAATAAAATCTTTTGTATATAAAGATTGGTCGCGAGCTTCCTCCTCCTCCCGAGTTCTCGGGATATGGCGGACAGGCAGCTTCGCTCCACGACACAAGGTCGCGTAGCTTCCTCCTTCGTTTCACTACGGCGGACAGGCAGCTTCGCTCCACGACACAAGGTCGCGTAGCTTCCTCCTTCGTTTCACTACGGCGGA
>SMVA01149455.1_pt1 | contig 23187 bp, 18 predicted proteins | sample 2456451 | NCBI WGS metagenome assembly SMVA01 (sample SAMN11095933, study PRJNA526329) | marine sediment metagenome | biome: Marine sediment; feature: Surficial sediment; material: Deep marine sediment; isolation source: Hadal surficial sediment | place: Pacific Ocean | collected 2014-05 | depth... | reverse complement strand
TCATTTATCAATATTAAAAAGAAATTTGAACACTCTTGGAAGTTGTATCAGGTGTTCCTTTTTTCTGTATATTCGATATTCAAAATTACCTGTTTCATTTTCATTCATAAAATGAATCCCCGCAGTAGAAAATTAGTCCTATTTATATTTCTTCTTTCCGGTCAACTGCACGGACAAGAAAAAAGTGAAAATTCAGTTTCCATATTTTTAGGGTGGACCAATCAGTTTCAATTCGCCGGGTATTATGCAGCTGTGGAAAAAGGGTATTACGAAGAGTTGGGGTTGGATGTAACTTTGGTTCCGGAAATAAAAGAAGAGGGCCTGCAGTTGGTTTTGGATGGTGAATACACTTATGGATCCACACCAGGTGCCTCATTACTCTCCCATCCACAATTTGGACAAATTACCGTTTTAGCAGCAATTTTTCAGCATTCTCCTACTACACTGCTAACATTAAAAGAAAGTAATATCAATACCCTGAAAGATTTGGAAGGAAAAAAAATAGTGTGCGGAGCTGAGTTAACAGCAATGTTAACAGTTGCCGGTGTGAATATGGACTCAGTTGAAATTGCCGGGATTTCCACAAGTTTTGATAACCTGATAAATGGAAAGTACGATGCGATATCATATTACATTACAGACCACATGCGAAAGTTGGGAGCAGATAGCTTACTGTTTAAGACTTTCAGACCGATTGAATATGGGATCAATTTTTACGGTGAGTGTATGTTTACTTCCCGTTCAGAAGTGGAGCAATATCCTGATCGTGTAAAAAGTGTGTTGGCAGCAACACTAAAAGGCTGGGAATATGCCATCGCAAATCCCGATGAGATCATTAAAATAATTCTGGGAAAATATAATTCAGGATGGACAATGGCAGAATTAAAAGATGAGGCAGAAATTACTATTCATTCATTAATTCTGCCGGGATTCTACGATATGGGGGATATGCAGAAAAGTAAATGGGAGCAAAATGTAAATGTTTTATACGAACTGGGAATATTAAAAAATAAGATTGATCTCAAGGGATTTATTTATTCGCCCGTGGGTGAAAGTGGCAACGCAGCAAAGTTGCTTATCACACTGGGCTCCATAGTCGTACTGGCTGGAATGGTTTTGCTTTTACTGTTATTATACAACAGGCAGCTCAAACGTGCAGTGTCATTGCGTACAAAATCATTGGAAAAAGCGAATCTTGAGATGGATAAATTTGTGTATTCTGTTTCTCATGACATAAGATCACCTTTGTTTTCTATCCAGGGAATTATCAATCTCATGCGTGCTGATCCGAATGGAAGTGAACAATATGTTGACCTGATTGAAAAAAGTGTAAAACGATTGAATAGATTCACCGGAGATATTCTGGATTATTCAATGAATTCCAGAAAAAAATTAAATTTTTCGGTTGTTGATGTTGATCGAATGATTGACAGAACTTTGGAGAGTATGAAATACCTGGCCGAAGATAACGAAGTTACTATTTCTACAAAATATGACCTAAAAATGCCTTTTTATACAGACGAATGGAGGTTTGAGATAATTATCGGGAACTTAATTTCTAATGCAATAAAATACAGTGATAAACTTCGTGGTGGGCAGGAAATTTCTATTTACGCAAGGACAGGTAGAAAATGGATGGATTTTATTATCAAAGACAATGGAATAGGAATTGGAGAGGAGCACCTGGATCAGATCTTTGATATGTTTTATCGTGCCACAGAAAATTCACAAGGTTCAGGTTTAGGATTATACATTGTAAAAGAAACTGTAGCGATGTTAAAAGGGACCATTTCACTGGATTCTAAACTTGAAAAAGGAACCAATATAATTGTTCGTCTGCCGAACGGAAGCTAATTATCGTGCATTTCCAATAACGCATATCCTTTCATTTGATACGAAGTAAGTGTGGTTTGGGCCGTAAGGGTAAGAACAGCCTCTGGAACGAGCAGTTCTTTTGAATATCCACTATTGGCAAGAGTCTGGAAACAAACAAGGAACCGAACGCCTGCATTTTTTAATTCGGAGATGATGGCCAGGTTTGGATTATCAATTTCAAATTCGCTTCGATATGCCTCGTTTTTCAAAAATGAATCGAATGCCCATGCATGTACGGCGACAACAATTTCTATATTTTCTTTTGGAATCCCGGCAGCAACATGAAGATTAAAATATCTTCCAATATTGTAAATCACCCAATTAACTTTTGATGAATCTTTTGAATGCCCCGTGGCGTTGATCACGATTTTGTATTCAATAGTTGGATCAGGTACTTCATCCACATTAGAAATGGGTATAACGCCGGCATATTTATGTCCCTTGATAACAGGATACTCCATTGCTTTTTGTAGATCGTTTTGTGAATAAACCATCAAAGGAGCAAATACAACCACAACTACAACCAATAATTTTTTCATATGATGAGAGTTTTGCAAATTCCGTAAGTGTTATTATGAAATTTAGCGCTCAGAAAATTTCCACTGAGCCAAAAGCTGAGTGTCAGGATCCAGCACAATCTTGTCCGGCTTTATTGCGAGATTAAAACTTGCCTTCAATGTAGATTCTTCCATTTTCAATGTGTGTATTATCGGAACATCAGATCCTTTCTCATAAACTCCAAGAGAAACGGACGATGAAAATGTAAAGCCATCATTTTGGATTTGTTTGATTATGACTTCCAGAGATTGCTTCTTTTCATTATAAATCCATGTTCCCTCTAGTATTATATTGCCTCCCTGGTATAACCATTGTTGAAAGAACCCTTCCAAAGATTTGCCATGATGTATTTCCATAATTTGTCGGAATTCCGTTGTGGATGTTGTCCCATTCATAAATTTATGATAGTATTCCTGAATACCTTTTCGGAACGCTTCGTCTCCCATTTCCTGTCTTAACATATGCAAAATCCAGGCGCCTTTCTGATAGGTATTTCCCGTAGTCACTTTGGACATGTCATCCAGGTTATCGTGCACAATCCGATATTCTTTGTTCTTTTCATAAAAAGCAAATACCCTGTTTCTGGCTTTTTTTAATCCGTCAACAAATTCATCTCGACCGTATGCATGCTCAATAAACAATAGGGTGAAATAAGTGGCAAATCCTTCACTCAACCATACATCATCCCAATCATACTCTGTAACGGAATTGCCAAACCATTGATGAGCAACTTCGTGTATAACCACATTTCTCCATCGCGTATCTCTAGTGCCGGTAACCGAATTGTCGCCATATAAAATAGCCGAAGCCGCTTCCATTCCACCGCCCACGCTGTTTGATTGGATATTTGCAAGTTTTTCGTAAACGAAAGGGCCTATATAATCGGAGAAAAAAGAGAGTGTTTTTTTTGTTGGCACTGCAAAATCGTAAAATCCAGCATCCCGATCTTGCTTGTATACCCACGTTTGGATAGATTTTCCATCAAATTGATCCACATATTGGACAGCAAATTCTGCCACTCCCAGGACATAGAGCCAGCATGAAATTGGAACCGATTGCTTCCAGTGAGTCAATTTCATGCCATCACTCTGTGAGGATTCTTCGAGTAATAATCCATTTGACACCACCTGATATTGTTTAGGAGCAATTACTATAAATTCGGATGTCGCTTTTTCATATGGATGATCTACTGTGGGTAGCCAGTTCCTGGCCCTGTTTGGCCAATTATCACTGAAAAATGTACGATCTTCATATTTATTAGGACCGATTTTCAATCCGGAAGCAGGTATGCCATGATATGAAATTTGAAGAGTAATAAATTGACCGGCAGTTGAAGGCGCAGGTAAGTCAATCCACAATACATTATCCTGGTGTGAATATTTCATTTCAATATTCAAAGCCAGGATTCGGTTCACAGTCATTCCTTTTCCTTGTAATTGTTCTGATTGGTTGATTAAATCAAGGCGGATGCGTTCAATTCCCGAAATTTTGAATAGAAAAGTAATTTCTGCAGTAGCGTTTATTTCATCTGTTTCGTCAGATAAATGAATAGAAAAAGCATAATGCTTCACATCGATATTTGGGTTTTTGGGATAAGTATCTCCAAGGCATACGAATGGAACAAGAAATAAAAAGAATAAATATTTCATAAAAAGAATAAAGATTTTAATTAAATGGCTAAAGCCAAATGTAGTGATTATTGTTTTCTCACCCTGAAGCGCGAGGCAATCAGCGTTAAACATGATCTGTGGAGTTGCTGAAAATCTTTTATTTAAATGAAATTATTCATGGATTTCATACTATTTCATACTTCGAAAAGCATAATATCCTATTCTGCTTATAGGCTCTTAGGTTGAAATATGACGGAGTGGTTTTCATGATCTGAACTTCTGGCATCTTTTCTATTTAATGGCTAAAGCCAATTATAATGATTTTTGTTATCCTCGCCCTGAAGGGCGTGGTATTCTGCACTACTTACGATTTGTGGATTTTTAAAAAGTCCTCTTTACTTTCATAAATCAATACAATATGCAATGAAGATTTTAATAATGAACTGCATTTTCACCACGCTTCAGCGTGGTGAATTCATGAACTGTAAGGAATGGATTCAGCCATTAATCACTCCCTCTGGAAAATTACCATCATTTGGGAAATGTGTGAAAAGCATCATCGATACAATATAGTTTCTGCAATTGTATTATGCACACGATCACAATGAACAATTGTATAGAAGTCTATTCTACCCCCATGCCCCCATGGAAATATTGATAATTAACCGCTTTTGCTCCGCGCTTTAGCGTGGTGAATTAATGGAATGTAGAAATGGCTTTAGCCATTAAAACTATCCATCTTATTCCATCACTTTTACATAGCCAAGAAAGTAATTAGAAAACCCCACAGCTAGAATAACAAGGGTGGTGATCATGATTGTCATTTGCCTCTTTCTAGTGGCATCTCCAACGATAATATCCTTTGATATTGACATTTTGTGTGGTGATTGTTTTTGGAAGTTATTAAAAATTATAAGAAACCAACCAAAAACACGAAATGCATAAAAAAAGGTCATCTTCATAGATGACCTTCGAACTTTGGTTTCCTATTATTTGTTACGATCCGCAGCCTACGCACTCAATTTGTGAATCTGCCGGACGAACTCCTTCTCGTTTCATTTTCAGGTTGTGGATCTTGTCCATGATCTCCATATCCGCAAACATATCTCCTGATTTCTCTGATTCCAACGCTAAAATTTGAGTGTTAATTTCCTGAATTTCAATTGTTGTTAATGACATGGGAGGCTGAGTTTAGAAATATAAAAAATGATAGTTAAACAAGTATATACAATATTGTGCAATATTGCACAATAAAACTATAAATTTATTTTAATACATTTTCGCAGATGAATTTATTTTATTATCGATGGATTTCAATAATTAAAGGGGCATTTCCGGGAACGGAAAGTTCTCTATCCAGCAGGATATTTTCTCCATTCACCACATTTATTCCTTCATTTACCCCTGAAAGAATTTCTTTAAACCTTGACAAAATCAATGTTGAATGGCCTTGATTAAGGTTAAGGACAACCATTACTATTTCTGAGCTATTGGTTCGAAAATAAACATACATATTATCTGCTGGAACAAAATGCAGCAATTTGCCCGAATGAATAACATCTTTTTCTTTCCTCCAGTTCATCAACTTAGACATGAACTGACGAGCGTTAATTTGCTGATCAGTAAGGCCTTTATCAGTGAAAGCATTCACAGAATCTCCATGCCAGCCACCAGGATAATCTTGCCGGATAAGTCCATGACCAGGTGTCGAATTAGTGAATAGAATTTCTGTTCCGTAATAGATTTGAGGTGTTCCCCTGGTGGTAAGCACGTGTGCAATTCCCATTTTGAACAATCCAAGATTTTCATTGACCTGTGTAAAGAATCTATCCATATCATGATTGTCTGGAAATACAACAAATTTGTCCGGGTCGGCATAAATGAAATCGTTTGCCTGCATGGCATATAAATCAATAAAATTCCCATTTATAAGGGACTTCCTCAAAGCACTTTGCATGGGGAAATCAATCATGCTTGGCAAACAAGATGTATATCCGTTTGAATTGATTTTACCTTGTTGCCAGTGAGCAACAATGTTTGGATTTTCACTCCATTCTTCTCCCGTGATATTAAAATCCGGATACTCATTCATAATGGAACACGTCCAGTTTCTCATAAAATCCATATCTGAATATGAATACGTATCCATTCGAATGCCATCAAGACTTGCATATTCGATCCACCAAATAGCATTTTGAATAAGGTATGTAGCTAAATATGGATTTTTTAGATTGAGATCCGGCATTGTTTCTACAAACCATCCATCAACCATTTGCTTATAATCATAATCGGACTTGTAAGGATCCTGGATCGTTGGTTTTTGGTGATTCGTCGGAACGAAATTATTTCCGAAATTGATCCAATCTTCCGTGGGTAAATCCTTCATCCACCAATGACCTGAACCGCAGTGATTCACAATCATATCCATGATCATTTTAATCCCTAGTGCGCCTGCCTTTTCGCTTAAAGATTTATACTCCTCATTGCTTCCAAACCTGGGATCCACCTTGTAATAATCAGTGGTTGAATATCCATGGTATGAAAAGGTCTCCTGGTTATTTTCCAATACAGGATTTACCCATATGGCCGTATAACCAAGGTTTTTCAGGTATTCAAGGTGATTCGCAATGCCTTCAATATCGCCTCCATGTCGTCCGTCCTGAAAGGATCGATCGACTTGCTCAATCATATCGGGATGATTGTCATTTTCCGGATTTCCATTCGCAAACCTGTCCGGGGTAATTAGATACATGACATCTTTATTGGAAAATCCCTGACGATCAGACGAACCTTCATCTCTACGAATCAGGCTGTATTTGTATGTTTCAAATTTCCCATTATTTTCAAACTTTATTCCAAAATTTCCAGGTTTTGCTTTGGGACCAATTGTAAGATCAAGAAAAAGATAATTTGGACTATTTACTTTTGCAGCTGATACCAGTTTGATCCCTTTTGAGTTTATGCAAGGTGTATATTCAGAAATGTTGTTGCCATATACCATTAACTGAAGAGAGGTATTGTGCATCCCGGTCCACCAAAATGGCGGTTCAACTTTTTCAACAATTGGCTGTGCCCAAACAGGGGTTACGAAAATCAGGAGATAAAAAAGAATTGTCTTTTTTGTCACGATAAATCGGGGTTGATTTCTTTAATTGTATTTCGAACTTCTTCAGGTATTGATACTGATTTACCACTTTTATAGTTTACCATTACCACCACAGATCTACCTGTGGAAACTATTTTATTTTGGGTATGGCTGAATATATCGTAATCAAGTACCAGGCTGGAATTTCCAAGCCTTGAAATCCCACATCCAATGGATAACCTATCCGGGTAGCCAAGTGGGGATTTAAATTCACAGCTGATATTCGCCAGAATCGGGCCAAATTCAGAGTGTGAATCTAGAGAACCGTATCCCAACTCTCGCATATATACAATACGAACATCTTCAAAGTAAGAAAAATACTGGGCATTATTTACATGGTTCAAGGCATCGAGTTCTTTCCATCGGACCTTTTGTTCTATGCGGAATGTTAGTTTTGATGGTAATTTCATTTTCCTTTAAATTTCGCTTCTCTCCTTTCAACAAAAGAAGCTAATCCTTCTTTAGCATCCTCAGATTGCATTAATATATTGGCAGTTTGAAGCAATCCTTTTTTTGCTGCATGCTCATCATTTAGTGATAATCTGGCATTTTCAAGTGTGGCCTGAACGGCTAAGGGAGCTTGTTTTGAAATATGATCTGCCAGTGTTTTGCCTCTTAAAAAAGGATCCTCTGATATCTCCTGAATTATTCCAATTCTAAATGCTTCGTCTTCGTCAAACTTATCGCCTGTTAAAAGGTATTTCATGGCATTGCCCCAACCGGCCCGCTGCACCATACGGATTGTTGCCCCACCGAACGGGAATATGCCTCGTTGGACTTCTATCTGTCCAAAAGTGGTTTTTCCAGAAATACAAATGTCTGCTGCCAGAATGAGTTCTATTCCAATTGTCAGGCAATATCCACCTACAACTACAACCATTGGCTTCGTTAGAGATTTACCCTTAATACGCGTTGGATCAATTCCATCAGTATCAAAAAGTGCATCACCTTTTAATATATGTGGGGAAACATCTTCCAAATCAAGTCCTGCTGTGAAGTGTTCGGAAGTGCTATACAATAAACCCACCCAGGCATCCGGATCCTCATCAAGTATTGTATAAGCTTCAGACAATTCCTGAAGCATCTTCCAATTAAAAGCATTCATTTTTTCAGGCCGATCCAGCCCAATTTCGAGCACTCGATCTGACATAGACAATTTTATGTACTCCATAATCTTATTTTAATTATGAATATAACAGTGATTGATCTTTTGAGAAATTATTGGAGAAGATTACTTTTATAATATGGATGACCATTTGAGATTTCCAATAGGGAGATATATTCCGCCATCAGATATTAATGGCGAGAAATTACAAAACTGGATTGATGAAATAAGTACAATACCCAAACATGTAGAAAGTATTGTAAATTCACTATCCGATAAAGATCTGGCGCTTACCTACCGGCCGGGAGGGTGGAATATTCGCCAGATTGTGCATCACCTGGGAGATAGTCATTTAAATAGCTATATACGATTTAAATGGGCCCTACAGAAAATTCTCCAAAAATTAAAGCTTATGACGAAGCTGCATGGGCAGAACTTGGGGATTCGTCAGGACCTGTCCAGACCTTAGTAGATTTTCTCAAAATCTTACATGTAAGATGGACCTATCTTATGAAAAGGATGTCAGAAGAACAATGGGAAAGAACATTTACGCATCCGCAAACAGGTAAAATAATTTCCCTTAAAAAAAGTGCAGGATTATATGCCTGGCATGGAAAACATCACCTTGCTCATATAAAACTGGCTCTTGGTAAATCTATCTTTTAACCAGGTATACCTCTTGTCTTTCCAATCGACCGCGCGAATTTTTATCGTACTGATAGAGTTTATTGCCTTCAAGCATCCAAACTTCATCATCATCATCATCTCCAATAAGAAGCTCTCCTTCTGAAGTTAAATGCCACTCTTCGTATTCTACATCCTTATCTCCAAACGCCACAACAGTCATTTTAAGTTTCCCACCTTCAAGAAATTCCATTTGGATATCAATTTCATCCAGGATGTCCATTACGAAACCTGACAGAGGGCCTGAAACAATTGATCCTAACCAAAAACTGTCCTCAATCCCTTCTTCAAGATCTTCTTCATCAAAATCGAAAATCATTTTCCATTTTCCTTCCAAATCTCTCTCGGTTACCCTGGATTGTGCCTGGACGCTTACAGCTAAAATTGCCAGCACGATCGTCATTAATGCTATTCTTTTCATAATTCTTGAGTTTATACCTTTTAGACTGAATTGGGAACAAAAAGTTACAAAAACAAAAAAAATATAATGAAATATCTTATAGGGGTATTTTATTAGTTTTGCAACAAATTATTTGCATTGATAAATCCGCAGCTAAAGCAGTTTCCGGCAGATAAAAATTATATACTCAAAGAGGTACAGGCCAATATGATGCCGAAACTCCTCATTTCCGGGGTAGACATGGCGCTCGCAAATTATCTTCGATTATACAATCCACTTGGATTTCGGGATGACTTAACAGACAAAATTTAATTGTATCAATTAGGGGTAGGGGATAAACATGCCCTTCATGAGTTTTATTTTGAACTGGCAGCTATCTATAGGTATCAAAACCATGAAAACCAATTGGAATTCCTTTTTAACGGGAAAAGTCATTATGAAATTTTCACTATGGAATGGGAGCAAAGCTTTTTCCAGGCGATGGATAAATTCTCATCTCAGGAATCATTCATGAAAGCTTTTCTGGGAGCAACTGTATTTTATCCTGGTGAACAGGGGGCAATATTGATTTGCAACAGGTTGAAATCCTTTTTGCATAAGCACTATCAACTTAAATTATACAAGAATTGGGGTGTAAAAGGATTTCAGGTAGCCTGACTAATTTCTTTTAATCTCAAATGTGGTAAAGTCCTTTACATCGGCTTCCTGTACATCTATGTTGTCTACCCTTGAAAAATCTGACCCTTCGTTGCACCATTGAATAAATTTATCAAGCTTTTGAGAGGAGCCTTCAGCTTCAATATAAACGCTTCCATCAATTTCGTTTCTAACGAATCCAACAATTGACAGTTCCATAGCTTTTGTCATTGCGGAGGCCCGGTAAAAAACTCCCTGTACTTTTCCAACTACTCGAATGTCGAAATGTGATTTATTCATTGGCACCCTCTATGATTTGAATTCCTGACGAGGTTCCAATTCGGTCAGCTCCGGCACGAATCAGTGCTTCAGCGCGTTCATAGCTTCTAATTCCACCCGAAGCTTTAATACCAACATTGGACGGCAATATCTTTCTAAGCAACGAAACATCTTCAAGCGTAGCACCTGATGGAGCAAACCCGGTAGAGGTTTTTATAAAATCAACTCCTGCATCGCATGCAAGGAGTGCGACTTGTTCAATTTCATCCACATCCAGGTAGGCTGTTTCAATTATTGCTTTTATTAAACAATTATTATCATGGGCTAATTTGGAACATTTTGCGATTTCAACCTTTACCCAGGACAATCCGGATTTAAAGGCGGAGATATTTATCATGAGATCGAGTTCATTGACACCATCATCAATGGCAATTTTCATTTCCTCGAGCTTTGTTTCAGTCATGTTGTATCCCAAAGGAAATCCAATGACAGATATCAGCTGGATGTCGTCATTTCCGATGTCTCGTTTTGCACTTTTCACCCAAAATGGAGGGACGCAAACGCCAAAAATGTTGTGTTCCTTTGCTTCCCTGATTAATTTTTCAATTTCTTTTGCCTTCAGATTGGGTCTAAAATTCGTATACTCAAGAAACCGATTAATGTTCTTCATTACCGGAAGTTACAATTAATCCTTTGGAGTGTCTTTGAAATGCTAGTGAACAATGCGACATTCCTTGCAGAACTTTCGCTTCTTAACAGAGCGTTTTTTTGGCTTGTGTTTGTGACCAAAGTATGATGGATCGGAATATTGGGGTTTTTTAGCCAGCCTTGATTCTTTCTTATATTTTTTTGCAACAGATTTCATTCGTTTTTCGAATTCGAGTATCTGCTGATCTAGTTCCCAATTTATATCTTTTCTAACCTTTGATTTTGACCTCGATTTTGATTTCGACTCTGATTTTACAAGTTTGGGACTCTTCTTTTTTTGTATATACAATTGTATATACATTGGAGAAGGGCTGTATGAATTAGGTGGAGCCACATTTTTCTGTGCAGACAAACTAAATGAAAAACAAACCAACAATCCTGTTATTAATCTCTTCATGACTATTTGATAACTGAGCAAACAAAAAAAAATTGCCTGGAAGACCAGGCAATTTTCAGGCGTTGCGGGTTAATTAGGAATATTACTTAAATGAGATTTGATATCCCATACCTAATTACAAATAAAATGAGAATAAAAAACAGAAATAAAATGATCATATAAGTTGGTCGTTTAATCCAACCCTTCACTATTTCATTCAACTGCTTCATATTCGCCATCATCATAAAACAAAGATAGAGGCATACCATATACCGCGCGGTTTAAATATGAAACGGATATGACAGATGTAAGAAAAACATAAAAGTTACACTTTTATGCTATGTAAAGTAATTACATCAAATTGATCTAAGTATCAGAAAAACAGTATGTTACGCTATAAATATGATCGTAAGATATTTCACTTTTTTGTATTTATATTATTGATTATGATGTAAGAAAATTCCAAAATGTGAAGATTCTTATAAGAATGCAGGTGCTTTTAACTAATACTTATCAATTCTTGCATCATAAATTATTTGATGCATAGCGGGTCGGATATTTAATTGATAAAGTTTTGAATTATATCTTGTTGGATATACCCTGTTGGACATGAAAATAAATAAGATACCGGTTTCAGGGTCGGCCCAGGCAAAAGTGCCTGTATATCCGGAGTGGCCAAAACTCGACATTCCTGCATCTATGGCTGTAGATCCCAGTTCTTTGTTTTCAATAACGGGTTTATCAAATGCCAGGCCCCTGCGATTTCCCTCTTCGCAATAGTGGCAAAAGGTAAATTTTTCTAATGTATTTTCAGTAATAAATTGTTCTCCCCCATATGTACCCATATTAAGATACATCTGCATCAATTTTGCCAGATCGTTGGTGCTGGCAAACAGTCCTGCGTTTGACGATACTCCATCCATCATTGCAGCGCCTTCGTCGTGGACGCGACCATGCAAGGGTACCTTTCTAAAAAAGGTATCCACTTCAGTGGGAATAATTCTATCCAGAGAGAAATATCGGTACGGATTGTAGGTTATCGTGTTTGCTCCCAAAGGTCTGTAAAATGTATTTTTAAGATGTTTTTCATAATCTTCATTGGTTTGTTTACTTACAATCTCCGGGTATAAATAAAAAGATAATCCTGAATAAACATATCCTTCCTCTTCTAACAAATCAGATTTTAGGATCATTTTGTAAATTTTGGATTTGTAGTCTTTATGAAGAAATAAGTTATCTGTTAATTTGATTGAATAGTTATCTGTGGAATCGATGGAGAGCGTTTTGTTTTTATATTTTCCATTTTTTTTGATAGTTGTGGTCCAGTATGGAATCCACGCTTTAAGCCTGGCATTGTGGCTCAGAATTCTTCGTAACTCAATGTCTTTTTTATTCCCCTTATTGAAGTATGGAAGATAATCTCCAATGGTACCATCAATGTCAAATTTTCCCTGATCATGAAGTTTCATCAAGGCTGGCAAAGAACCCGTAATTTTTGTAACCGATGCGAGGTCATAAATGTCATCATGTTTTACTTTCTGAAGCGAGTCATATCTATGAAATCCATACGTTTGGTGGTATACTACTTTTTGATCTTTTGCAATCAATACCTGTAAACCGGGAGCCACACCATTTTCTATAGCCATAATTGCAATTGAATCAATCTTGCTTCTTAACATTCTTCCATCTAATCCCGCTTCTTCAGGAAGAAGATAACTAAACCGGGTCTTATTTAATTTGATCCCGGTACCTGCCGGATAGCTGGAATTTATTGAGACGGGTAATCTGCCATTTGCACCGATCCCTCCAAAAACAAGCTGGGCGGAAAAGTCTCTCATGAGTGCGTTTTCCTGGTAGCTGATCACGATCGCCTTTGCCTTGTCAAATTTTGTGATTTTTGAAAGACCATAAGGGCTTCCCCACCAAATTAGAATTACATTGTTTTTATCAATGATCTCAGACAAAACCTCATCAAGAGATTCAGTTACTCCGTAATTTCTAAACGGCCATTTACTTAGATTTTCTACCCCAACAATTACCATATTGAATTGTGAAAGGCTATCTATCAAATCTTCTTTTCTTTTCAACAGGTCTTTTTGATCAACAACAAAGTGGGTAACATCTGTATATTTTGATAACCTGCTCTGGAAAATACCATCACTTCCAAAGCCTATATGAAGAGAGGCAATTTTTTTAGTTTGCAGGGAGGAAACGGGCAATACGTTTTCGTCATTTTTAATCACACTTAACGCGGATCGATGCAATTTTCTATTGAGCAGCCGGTGTTCAGGGAGGTTAAGATCAGACAGTAATGTTTTTTCATCTATCTTATCTTTTGTTACTTTCAAAAGGTATTTGGCGAGCAATATCTTTCGGCATTTTTCATCAACGGTAGACATACTTAATGTTCCATCTTTCACCGCACTTTTTATAAAAGAAATTGCTTCTTTCATTTCTTGTGGAAATAGGAGGACATCGTTATCAGCTTGAAGCGCCATTAATTCAATCTCACCTGATTTGAAGTACTTTGTGACTCCTTTCATACCCAGCGCATCGGTAAATACAAGCCCTTTAAAATCGAGGCTGTCACGAAGTAATCCCTTTACAATTTTAGATGATAAGGTACTTGGTAAATGCTCTGTGCTATCCAAAACCGGAATGCTCAAATGAGCTACCATTATACCTTCTATACCATTTTCAATCGCCTTTCTGAATGGATAAAGTTCAATCGATTCTAATCGATTCCAGGAATGATTAATTTCCGGCAGATCTTTGTGTGAATCTGTATCGGTATCTCCATGTCCGGGGAAGTGCTTGCCGGTTGCTATTACATTTGCATCCTGTAAGCCTTTCATATAGGCAATCCCTTTTGAAGCTACATTTTCTTTGTTCTCACCAAACGAACGAAAGTTAATCACTGGATTATTGGCATTGTTGTTCACATCGAGAACCGGCGCATAATCCATATGCATTCCAATCCTTCTAAATTGCTTTCCAATTGCTTTACCCATTTGGTATATAAGATTGTCGTCCTGAATAGCTCCAAGCGTCATTTGATATGGAAAACTGATGGTACTGTCAAGTCTCATTCCAAGCCCCCATTCGCCATCCATGGCCACCCAAAGTGGTATTTTGGCTCGCTCCTGGTAATTGTTGAGTAGTTTGGTTTGTGCTACAGGAGAACCCTGAAAAAAGATCAATCCACCGGCATGATATTTACTGACGAGTTCATTGATTTCCTCGGTATGTACCGAATCCTTATTAGAATAAGCAGCTATCATAAACAACTGTCCGATTTTTTCGTCGAGGGTCATTGTTTTCATTACACTATCTGCCCACTGCTCGGCACGAAGAGAAGTATTAAATGCATTGATACCCTGGGCATTTACACCAGTATTAATCAAAATTAAGAATGATACAAAAGCAATAATTACACGTCTCATTAGCGCAAAACAGTGAAAAAATCCATCTGGTCAACAATTATAATCAATCATGTTTTGGAATGTGCCATTACGTATGTATTTAACTAACTTTGATTATATGAACCCCTGGCATCAAGTTACTCCCGGTGAGAGAATTCCCGAATTCGTCAATGCAATTGTTGAAATTCCAAAGGCGTCACGGGCTAAATATGAGCTTGATAAAGAAAGTGGTCTGCTCATACTTGACAGGGTCTTATTTTCTTCCGTTTATTATCCACACAACTATGGGTTTATTCCGAAAACGTACTGTGAAGACAATGATCCATTAGATATACTTGTCTTGTCTCAAATTGAGGTGGTTCCCCTTTGTATTGTTCCGGCTAAAATTATTGGTGTGATGCGTATGCAGGACAATGGTGAAGCTGATGATAAAATAATAGCCGTTGCTGAAAATGATATGAGTGTAAATCACTTCAATGATATATCAGAGATACCTCCACATTTCATTAAAGAGGTCAGAAGCTTTTTTGAGGATTATAAGAAATTGGAAAATAAAACGGTTATTGTTGAGGATTTTCAGGGGAAGGACCTGGCAATTGAAATCCTTCAGGAAAGTTTTGATTTGTACGCTAAAAAATTTTGATGAAGTTCATTCTTTCTCTTCTGTTTATTGGTGTGGCATTTGGCTCAGATGCTCAGATACTCAAGAAACTGAGAAATGCGACCGGGTTATTGAACAATCCTACAAAATTTTTAAAAGATCAGGGAATCTCAGCACTCAAAAAATCAAAGGCGAGAATGGATTCTTCAAGTTTTGGGTTTGCCATTTCATTTTCGGACAATGCCGGATTATTTGAAAATAAGGAAACAATGAATGATGTCCGTGATGGCTTCCTTATCTTGTTCAACGATGAAGAAAGTGATGAGGATATTGCCAATGAATACAAGGATGTTGGAGAGATGGCATTTGCTGCTAATGAATACAGGTTTGCGGAGGTTTCTTTTATTGCCTCCAGGTTAGTTTTCGAAACCAGTTACATGACGAATCATGTGAATTACCCCGGTGTAATTGCCGATTTGGGGTTACTTAATCACACAATGGGCAGGTACGCAAGTGCAGAGAAATATACAGAAGAAGCTCTGAATATTCGTAAAGATTTATTCGGTGAGGAAAGTATGGCATACGTAGCTTCACTAAACAACATGGCCGTACTCTATAAGGATCAGGGGAAATATACCGATGCGGAAAAGACCATGGACAGGGCTGTTGACTTGGCAAAAGAACTCGGCAAGGATGAAGAATTATTATTCGCAATAATGTTAAATAATCAAGCAATGCTTTTCCAGAAATTGGGGAGAACGAGTGAAGCGGAATCTTTGCTTAACCAAAGCATTGACCTCTCAGAGAAAATCCAAGGTGAAAAATCTTCAAATCATCAGCGTTTGGTAACTAATCTGGCTGTTTTATATCAGGAAATGGAAAAATATGAGGAAGCTGAATTATTATTCCTGCGTGTGATTGAACTAAAAGAAAAAAGATTTGGCAAAAGACATCCCGATTATGCACATATGCTCAACAATCTGGCCTCATTGTATGTTTTGATGGAAAAAGATGCAGAAGTTGAAGATCTGCTTGAAAGGGCCAGGGATATTTATATTCGAAAATTTGGAAATTCACATCCGTCTGTAGCGACAAATGCCTCTCATCTTGGGAATTTTTATAGATACAAAAACCGGCTTGATGAGGCAAAACCACTTTTGATTGATGCGTTACAAATAAGGGAAACTGCACTTGGTAATTCCCATCCTGATGTAGTTCAATCAAAAGAGGATCTGGCACTGTTATATTGGCAATCTGGAAATTGGCCTGAATCGAATGACTACTTTCAAGCTTCTCTTGATCAGTCGTTGGAATTTATAGAGAATTTTTTCCCTGCTATGAGTGAGGAAGAAAAATCCAGTTATTGGTCTAAAATTCAACCAAGATTTTTCCGATACTTTTCATTTGCCAGTCAGGCAAGTGAAAAACTGCCCGGTGTTTCAGCTGAAATGTTTAATTATCGTCTTGCAACGAAATCTTTGTTAATGAGCTCTTCCCAGAAAATCAGGAATTCCATATTAACGAGCGGCGATGAAATGTTAGTAGGAGAATACCTGCAATGGATTGATATAAAAGAATCGCTCGCCACTTACTATAGTTTTTCAAAGGAAGAAATTATCAGTCAAAAAGTGAACCTGGATTCATTAGAGCAGTTGGCTAACAAAAAGGAGAAATACCTTTCTGTAAATTCCAATGCATTTAATGAAGGCTTTCTTCCAAAACCAAAAACATTTGTGGAAATAAAATCGAGTCTGTCACCAAATGAAGCGATGGTAGAAATCCTGCAAATCCCCGTTTACGCAAGAACATTCACGGGGGTATTGGATTACTTCGCACTTGTGGTAAATACTGAAGATAACCCTGAACTGGTGAGGCTGGGAGATTCAAAGGAACTCGATGACAAGTTTTTTAAGTATTACAAAAATGCAATCCGGTTGAAACTGGATGATAAATTTTCATATGAGAAATTCTGGTTGCCTTTAGAACCGGCAATTTCCAATTCCAATCATTTGTATATTTCTAAAGATGGTGTATACAATCAAATAAACTTAAACACATTAAAGAATGATGCTGGATTTGTATTTGATAGATGGAACATTGAATTGATTACCACTGCGAATGATTTGGCGGATGTGAAAGCAAGAAAAGAAGAAGCACTGGATAAGCCGGTGATATTATTTGGATTTCCTGATTATGGTTCAAGTAATACTATACTTCCCCTGCCGGGAACCAAGAAAGAGGTAGAGACAATTAATTCGATTTTGAAAGCAGCAGGAATTGTAACACAATTAAAAACCGGGGAAAAAGCTACAGAAACTGCAGTGAAAAATGCTGAACCACATTCCATTTATCATTTTGCAACTCATGGATTTTTTCTTTCAGATGTGAATAATTTGCCTAAAGAACGGGTCTTCGGTATTCAACCTGAAATAGCACAGGAACAACCGATGTTGAGATCAGGCTTACTGCTCGCGGGTGCCGGTCAAACGTATGAAGGTCTCAATCACAAAGAGTATTCTGCGTCGGACAACGGTGTATTGACGGCTTATGAAGCGATGAACTTGCCTCTTGAAGATACAGAGCTGGTAGTGCTCAGTGCTTGTGAAACTGGTCTTGGGGATATAAAAGCAGGTGAAGGTGTGTATGGCCTGCAACGTGCATTTTTGGTTGCCGGCACAAAGCGAATTATCATGAGCCTGTGGAAGGTTGATGATGAAGCAACTCAATACCTGATGAGTGAATTTTACAAGAATCTGTCAGAAAACAGCGATGTTCGCGCAGCCTTTAAGAAGGCTCAAACCAAGCTAAAACAATCGCACCCTGAACCGTATTATTGGGGTGCCTTTGTCTTGATTGAAAGCTGATTATTTTGGAAATGCAAACGCCTGTTTCTCCTTTCATAGATGAAAAAGGATTCCTGTTGTTAGATGGAGGATTGGCAACTGAACTGGAAAAGAAAGGGTTTGATCTTAACCATCATTTATGGTCAGCACGTATCCTGGTAAGCCATCCGGAAGCCATCAGGGATGTTCATTTGTCCTACCTTGAAGCGGGAGCTGATTGCATAATTTCTTCAAGTTACCAGGCCTCTATCAGAGGGTTCATGAGTGCGGGACATACAAAGCAAAATGCGAAGCAATTAATAACAGAATCTGTTTCATTAGCAATGGAAGCCAGGGACATTTATCTTCAGAATCACACAAGATCCACACGCCCTCTTGTTGCAGCTTCAGTTGGCCCATATGGTGCGTTTCTTGCCGATGGATCTGAATATACCGGAAATTATTCCATTTCTGACGAAGAGTTGTATGAGTTTCATATTGAACGCTTTCAAATATTGTCTGAGTCGGGTGCAGATTTAATGGCATGCGAAACGATTCCAAGTTTTCAGGAAGCACGCATATTAAAACGAATTTTTAACGAGCTGGAAGTAACTGGATGGATATCTTTTTCATGTAGCAATCCGGAGACCATTAATGATGGGGTATCTATAAAGGAGTGTGCTATTTTGTTGGATGATTGCCCCTTTATTATTGCGACCGGAGTCAATTGTACTCCACCTGAATATGTATCCACTATCGTAAAAACATTCAAATCGAATAGTTCAAAAATAGTTCTGGCATATCCCAATTCAGGTGAATCATACCATCCCGGTGATAAAACATGGAAAGGTGTTTCCGATAAAGATGCCTTTTGCGAAATGGCGCAACTTTGGGTGGATTCAGGTGCCCAAATTATTGGCGGATGCTGCAAAACAACTCCGGCTTTCATTTATGCAATTGGAAAGAATCTTGAAAGTGCTGATTTGTAGGCGATATCAATGAAAATTTGTTGGTTTATTCTATTTTTGTGAAATTTTACTTGAGTCTGGATTTTACCCTTATAAAAATTAATAATGACGGATTTCCCCTTTGATTTACCCGCTGAAGAGTTACGTTTTGAAAAAATTCCCACACAGATATTTGAAAGCCCAAGTGATGCTTCTAAATCTGTAGCACGTGAGATAGCTGACTTGATCGTTGAGCGCCAGAAAGAAAATAAAAATGTTGTGCTTGGGTTAGCGACAGGATCTTCGCCTATTACCATGTACAATGAACTGGTAAGACTTCATCAGGAAGAAGGCTTGAGTTTTAAGAATGTGATCACATTTAATTTAGATGAATACTTCCCGATCCAACCAGAGGCCCTGCAAAGTTATGTCCGATTTATGAACGAGTATTTATTTAAGCATATTGACATCCCCAAAGAGAATATCCACATACCGGACGGAACCATTAAGCCTGAAGAAATAACAAATTTTTCCAGAAACTATGAGATGCAAATTCATGAAGCCGGGGGTTTAGATTTTCAAATACTTGGAATTGGACGTACCGGCCATATTGGGTTTAATGAACCCGGTTCTCCAATAAATTCAAGAACGAGACCAGTCACTTTAGATCATATTACCAGAATAGATGCGGCAGCAGATTTTTTCAGTGAGGATTTTGTTCCACGCAAAGCCATTACAATGGGTGTGGGCACCATAATGGCTGCAAAAAAGATAATTATGATGGCATGGGGCGAAGGCAAATCTCATATTATCAAACATACCGTAGAAGGTGAAATTTCGGATCAGGTACCGGCAACTTTTTTGCAGAAACATCCTGATGTAAAGATTATTTTGGACACTGCAGCTTCTGCACAGTTAACAAGGGTGAAAAACCCATGGTTGGTTGGCACTTGTGATTGGGATCTTAAACTTACCCGGAAAGCTGTTACTTGGTTGTGTGACAAAGTGAGCAAACCCATTCTTAAACTTACAGACAGAGATTATAACGATAATGGAATGAGTGACCTGGTAACCGAACTCGGCCCTGCTTACAAAATCAATTTAGATATTTTTAACAAGCTTCAACATACTATCACAGGATGGCCGGGTGGAAAACCCAATGCAGATGATACCTTCAGACCGGAGAGATCGGAACCTGCAAAGAAGCGTGTATTAATATTCAGTCCTCATCCTGATGATGATGTCATTTCAATGGGAGGAACATTCATACGATTAGTTGACCATGGGCATGATGTTCATGTGGCGTACCAGACATCAGGAAATATAGCTGTCTTTGATGAAGACGTTGTAAGGTATGCTGATTTCTACAATGAACTTAGCGATAACTACGGTATGAACAGCGAAGAAAGTAAGGAATTCTACACGAAAGTGAAAGACTCGATTTACAACAAAAAACCGGGAGACGTCGATATTCCTGAGGTTCGTAAAATCAAAGCGCTTATAAGAAAGGCGGAATCAAAAGATGCAGTTCGTAATGTTGGAATTTCTGATGAGAAAGCCTATTTCCTCGATATGCCGTTTTATGAGACCGGATTGGTGAAAAAAAGTCCCCTTGGAAAAGAAGACATTGATATTGTAGTAGAGGTGCTTCGAAAAGTCAAACCTCACCAGTTATATGCGGCGGGTGATTTGTCTGATCCACATGGCACCCACAGGGTTTGCCTTGATGCCATTTTCAAAGCAATGGAAATCGTAAAAAATGAAGATTGGGCAAAAGATTGCTGGTTGTGGCTTTATCGTGGTGCCTGGCAAGAATGGGACGTTAATGAAATCGAAATGGCTGTTCCAATTAGCCCGGACGAACTGAAAAGAAAAAGGAAGGCAATTTTTAAGCACCAATCTCAAAAGGATTCAGCGGTATTCCCCGGCAGTGACTCAAGAGAGTTCTGGCAACGTGCAGAAGACAGGAACAGAGACACTGCAATACATTATGACAAACTTGGATTAGCTGAATATGAGGCAATGGAAGCTTTCGTTCGCTGGGAATTTTGATTAATTCAAAGGTATTATCAATTCAACAGGTCCAAAAGAATAAGGTGCGGCTTCGTATCGGTTATAATATAAAATAAGACTGTCCTTGATGATACCGTAATTGGCCGGTAATCGAAATGTATCATTTGGAAATAAAAAGCCATTTGAATTAAAGGATTCATTGTCATCAAGTCCGTAGGTTTTTCTGAAAAAAGCTTCAGCCCTTGGTTTTATTCTTGGTTGATTAACCAGCCAGTCATAGGAATAAGATTCCCCTGTTAATTTATTAAAATTATAGTATCGCCGGTTTGTATTAGGATGGGCACCTCCAAAGGACGTCATTGATTCCAGTCCAAAGACAAGCAATGAATCATCCTCATACACCTGAAATGTTTGCACATCAGCAATCCAGCCGATGCCGTATTTTAAGGATGATTTTACATTTTCCAAACTTTGTTCAACAAGTTCAAGAGCCTTTTGGATATCTTGTACGTTTGATTCCACATCACCCATCCCAAGAACATCAATAATATGGTTTCCTACCAGGCGTTCCGGCCCAAGCAATTTGATAGAATCAAGTCCTGAAAAAATCGGGTATCGGATATTAGCTATAAAGCAGGCTTCACGTTCCTCCTGACATCCCGGGTTATCAAATTGAATATGTTCGATTGAATAGATTAGTTTGGGAGGACCTTTTATGCAAGCAAATCCGAAGAGTAAGATCAGCCAGATATATTTCATTTATCTTGCCAGGAGACACCTTCAACCATATCTTTCAATTTTTGAAGATCGCCTTTTAGTTGCTGCGAAACCATAATTGTGGACAGACGATCCAGAAACATTAAAAAACCGTCCGAACTTCCCTCAAGGGTAATTTCTACAATTGAATGTTCATTGGGAAATTCTTCCAACCTGTAGATAACCCGCATTGGAAATGGACTTTTTGTAGTTTCCATAACCACTAATCTCTCGGGAATATATTCTTTGACCTCAAGCGCATACTCCACTTCCTTTCCGGCAAATATGGCAATTCTGTCCTGGGTAGAACCTACCCTCATTGGAACTCCCCTAATGTCCCTTACTTCTTTAATGCCACCAACCCAGCGTATAGTATTGTGAGGATCAAACATGATCTCAGCTACTCGGGCAGGGGATGCCTCAACTTCAATCCTTTCAATTACGCTGATAGACATGAGATTGGTAATTTAATAACATATTTACCAATCTCCATCTCAAATAAATTTTTTTATAACTTATTCATCTCTTAATGTATTCACCGGATTCATTGTTGCAGCCTGTAAAGACTTGTAGCTTATGGTGATTAATCCAACAGCGAGTGTGCCTGCTAAAGCAAGTACATAAACGCCAATACCTATCGGGGCAACATTGGCAAAGTCATTGAGCCATTCACCGGCAAGGTAAGCGGCAAGAGGAACGGCAAATACAAATCCTGTGATAATAAACAAGGTAAACGTTCCTGCAGAAGCGTAGAAAACTTGCTGAACAGATGCTCCCAGCACCTTTCTGATACCCATTTCTTTTTTGCGTTTATCGATCATGAAAGATGATAGTCCAAAAAGGCCAAGACATGCAACAAAAATTGTCACTAAGGAAAATGATCCAACCATTTTCAAAAGACGATCTTCAGCGGCGTACATTTCTTTCAACCGATCTTCAAGAAAGAAATATTCAAAAGGCTCACTTTCAGAAACTATAGACCATTTTTCTTCCAGGAAATCTAATGTATGATTCATATTCTGCGGATTCACTTTTGCAGTAATGTACTGATGGACACCATTAGATGGGGTCCTGTGAAAATGCAGAATTGGAGTTATTTCCGACCGTAGCGTTTCAAAGTTGAAATCATTGATAATGCCCACCACTTCTATGGTATTATTTCCAATTTGAATCGATTTTTCATGGCTGTCTTCAAATCCGAATGCTTTTGCCGCGGCCTCATTTAATACCACACTGCCTCGCTGATTGCC
>SMVA01429849.1_pt1 | contig 23189 bp, 22 predicted proteins | sample 2456451 | NCBI WGS metagenome assembly SMVA01 (sample SAMN11095933, study PRJNA526329) | marine sediment metagenome | biome: Marine sediment; feature: Surficial sediment; material: Deep marine sediment; isolation source: Hadal surficial sediment | place: Pacific Ocean | collected 2014-05 | depth... | reverse complement strand
CGACTTCAATGTTTCTCGCGCTTCCACCGGGATCATCGGCAGGTGATGTAAATAGCTGTAGTGCGACTTCAGGTGTTACCTGCTCTTGTTGCCCAAGGGTCCGTCCGCCCAACGTCTGTCTTGATACCGCGGCCGTCATCGCTTTCCATGGGTCAGGATTTCCGAAGGGTGCATCTGTGCTGCCGCCAACAGGTATCCCGGCATCCAGCAAGCTTCTGGTGCGATAAAGATCCTGGTGCTCGGATGTGTCGACATCGCTTATGTACTGATCACCTTTTTCGGCGATAAAATTAGGTTGGGTCACCAGGGTGATTCCGGTACTTCGCAATAATGGAATCATTTGATCTGAGATTACTGAACCGTGCTCGATACGGTCACCGGATAGCGCTCCTGCTTCGCACAGTGCGGACGCGGCAAACACCAGTTCCACAGCGGTGACGCAATGGATAGCCACGGATCTAGCCTGTTGGTGAGCCCTCATGATTTCCCTTTTCAAGTTTTCGAAGTCCGGGAGAGCATAATCATCCAACATGATTTTCAGAGATCCGGTGTCCGGAAGATGAATGGCTGGGTTCTTCTGACCAGTTGTTACATTTTTCACCGCAGACAGTGATTTATCGCCCATCAGGCGGACTCTTTGCAGCAGTTCTCCCTTTGCGATCAGCTCGCTAAACAGTTCCAGGGTGGCGGAAGAATTACCTGGTGTGGCATCAGTAACGCCGGTGACGCCATAGGAAGCCAGCTCCCTTGAAATTGCCTTGATATCAGGCATTGATTCGTCCGTAAGCTGTTTACCAAGCCACTCATCCATCCTGAAAAGACGACCCGTTGGAGCGCCGTTTGCATCACATTCCACGCCTTCAAGGCGGTGATGTTGGTCAAGATCTAATTGTCGGGCAGCCATGCTGTTAACAAACCACATCTTTCCGCTACGATGTTGGATTCGCAGTGGGCGGTCCTGAACCCATTCATCGAGTTGTTTACGATGCAGCAATCCTGCCACGGATTCATGATAGCCAGTGCCCCGAATCCAACCCTGTCCGCCTGCATCAGCAAGGACACGGGCCAGGGATTCAATACTGTTGATAGCGGGTGGACCGCACGCGATGGACTGGCGGGACGCTGCAAGAGCGAACAGGTGGATGTGGTGGTCGTGTATTCCCGGTAGCAGGGCACCGCCATTGCCCTCTAAGACAGTTTCTCCGGATGCTGGGTTCAGTGATGACCCGATCTCGACGATCATTGCATTACGGCAACGAATATCCAGGGGAACATTTTGTTCGGTTCGCCGGGAATCAGTATATATTTCAGCTTGCCTGATTAATAACATAGGTCAAATATAGGTCAAATATAGGTCAAATCGTTTTTTATCACGATGGTAAAATAAAGAATGTGCAGGGCGCTAAGGGGTCAGCACCGATATTCCCAATCCAGTCAGGCCGTTCGATAAACCAGGTACTAATGGTTACCTGTCGGGGTGATAGAAAATCCAGGTTATCATCACAATACAATCCCAAAATATTCCTCAAATTTTGAATTGTATTCAGCATCACTCAAGTCGGCGCCCATGCGAACCCATTCTTCCGACGGTAATTGCTGGCGAGCCGCCATCATGCCTTCCGCATCAGGGCCAACGGGCCAGCGGAGCTTGTAGTTGTCAGTGGTTACCGCCTCGAGAATAGTCTCGGCGACTAGCTCTGGCGGAATCGCCCGTTTGAATCCTGCAGCGAATACCTTGCCGTTTCGGCGCATTATCGGTTGATAGGGCGAGGTTTTATCGTAACGTGTCTGCGCTGCAGAATTTTCGAATATGCTGGTCATAATCACACCGGGTTCAACATTAACGACTCTCACTCCAAATCGATAGAGCTCGTGTGCCAGTGCCTCGCCCAGGCACTCCAGTGCCCATTTCGACGCGGAGTAGGCAATTTGATTTGGAGTCGCCTGGAGTCCGACCGCCGACGTAATGTTCACAATGCAGCCGCTCTGGCGCTCCCGCATGGAAGGTAAAACGGCCTGAATACAGCGCACTGCGCCAAAATAATTCGTTTCAAACATCTGCTTGTGTTCAGCCTCCGGGGTAAGCTCCAGAGGCGAGGCGCCGCCTATACCGGCATTATTAACCAGCAGGTCAACGGGACCTGTTTCATTAACCTGGTCGAATGCCCGGGTGACAGATTGCGGATCACAGATGTCCAATTGAATAATGTCTAACGGAAGCGCCTCATCCGATGCAGCCCGCTCTAAGGCATCAGCTTTCGCCAGGTTTCGCATTCCAGCAAATACCTGGTATCCATTTCGTGCCAGATGCAGGCTGGTGGTCAACCCGATACCCGTACTTGTTCCTGTTACCAATGCAATATTCATAGTGCTCCCGATATATGCTGAACTCCCGGAAATGGGGTAATCCCGGGTACCTTATCGAAATGAGTCTTTAAAATCGAACCGGGATAGACGCCCTGGCCCCTGGAAGGCTGTTAGATGGTGGTAGCAAGCAGCTGGCAGCCAATGGAAGCTGCACGCTTTCCGTCAACACTGGCCCTCCTGAATTGAGGTGCTGGTTTGGGGCTATCTGTATTCCTGGCAAAGGTCTGGCGCAGCTTGATATTTTTTGTCTCAACGGCTTCGCCTTCCCGAAAAGTGGGTCGGTAACGCGATTGACGCAGTGTATTAGTGACATATTTCTGTAGTCGGCTAGGCGCGTTGCTGTCCAGTAAAGAGACATTCCGGACACTGCCTCCGCTGGTAACGGTGAAATTAACATCGACGAAGTACTGTGCCAGGTCTTCAGTATCACTGGTATGAGCCAGCTCCAGTGCCTGGGAATGGCAGAGCGAAAGTGGTTCACCAATGACGGTTGTTGCCGGTTCTTTTCGCTTCGGGCCATAACCAATCTTGAAAGAATTCTGGTTACTGTTTCCAACCCGGAATACAGTTTTGTTGGAGGTAGATCGACCTTCTACAGTCAGGTAATAAGCTTTTTGAACGTCTTCAACCCGGCTTACACCCAATAATTCGGGTGCATCAAAGATTTCATGAGTCAGCGGATTCTCGGCACCCAACCGGTTCCAGGCATGCTGATAGTATTTTTTCGCGACCGCTCTTTTCTTTCTGATCATGTGCATATCAGCGAGGTGGATCAATGCATCCAATTCTTCGACATGATCGGAGCCTGGATCTGCCATGACGATGTGCAGGGCCTGGCCCAGAGGATCATCCGAACAACAGGATCCCTTTAGATAAATTACCGTCGAGAGGCCGCGCAGGGGCGCAAGTTTTTCAGTGTCGTCCAGGTTGTACTTATCGATCACTGCGAGCGCTTTTTCATAGGTTCTCATCGCTTCACTAAACTGCCCGGAGGCTTTAAGCCAGTCGGCCATTTTATTCATTGCTGGCAACATCCGTGGATCATCTTCACCATAATTCCTGACATTAATGGAATAATAGAATCGCTGCTGCTGATCTGCATCTTTTACTCGGCCGGTTTTAATATTTAGCATTGTGATTGCGTCAACAAACTCCAGTTGTTCGAGTGAATAGACGCCATCATTTCTATGGGTGATGTGTTGAGCTTTACGGAAGGATTCAATGGCCAGATCGAAGTCCGAACTCGCGAAATACAGTGATCCGAGGTCACTATGCAAGTTCAATAGTTCTGAAGTTAATGCCCCTTTGAGACTTTCAATAATGTGGATGCTTTGCTTGTAACTCTGCTCTGACTTCAGGTGCATGCCCAGTAACTGTTGTACTCTGGCAAGGTTGTGCAGCGCCATAGCCTGATTTTTTGACCGCTCTCCATCGCTAAGTAACATCACAACTTGATTGACTGTGATGAGTGCAGACGGGTAGTTCTCTGCCGCTACGGAGTGTTTGAATTCTTCCATAAGGCGGTTGATTTGTTTGGCCAGGGGTTGGATTGGTGGATCAAACGTATTGGCGTCCGCCATCAGTGTTTGACCTGTAAATAACACGATAAAAGTGATAACCAATTTGTATGGCGTGAAGTTGCTCCTGCCCATCAATATTCTCCTTCCCGGGTGATATAACAGCAATCATCCGAATTGCTAAAATTTGTAGCCCGTCTCACCTTTACCGATTTCAACGATCGATCGCGGTGCTCGAATGCTTAAAACGACGATCTTTTTGAGTATCAAATACATGGGTAAATATCTGCATATGCCGTGCCAAACTTTCATGCCGACATAACCCATTGATTTTTAGTGAATTGTTAATTGACGAGCGGGCCCGGGTAAACCGGGCAATGACGCTAGCCGTCATTTAATCTGTAGAAAGAATGAATTGTCATCGCCGGGTGTGAAGAGAGCATGACGCTCACCGTCAACTAATCTGAAGAAAGAATGGACCCTGGCCAATGAAGTTGACGAGACGATGCGGCCTTGCGTCGTCTATCTGAAGAAAGAATGAATCGTGACCACTGACGGCGGGCAGGGCGTGACGTTAATTGTCACCTAATCTGGAGAAAGAATGAATCATGATTGATGGGGATTTTAGGATGAAGCAATCATTGTCCGCTCATCCCGATTCTGACACTAGTTGTCATAAAACGGATCCTCAAACAGGCTTGCCATTGTACATCGAGACTTTCTATTTAGTTCTCAATTGGATCCAAATCCTGGTAAATTAGCAGTATAATAGTTGAAGCAAATATAGACGGAGGTGACTGACGTGGCAGACAAAAGACCTGATATCTGGATTGGTCATACCTCGCTGAAGACACGTGATCTGGACGGGTCAGATGAGTTCCTTTCCAAAATTGGACTGCGCCGGGTGTTCAAGAATGATGCGCTGACGATTTTTGAATTACGCGGCGGGACACATATGATTATGAGCCTTGATGAATCTGCCAGTGGCGGTAACGCGGATTTTGATTTTATGGTGGAAGATGTTGATGTCACCTATGAATCTTTCGTGTCCTTAGGGCTCGAGGTGAGTGAAATTGTTCGAGGTAACATTCATGATTCGTTTACTGTGGTTGAACCGGGCGGCAATTGCATCAAGGTGAACTCCACTCACGTGGAAGACCACAGTCTCGTTTGATCGAAGAGGCCCAGGCATCCCATATTACGGGTAACGGCCGATAGGCAAATCGACTGCTGGCTTCAATCAGGAGCAGATGACCGAGAGCAGGCTCTGGCCACAAATGGTGCGACAGGCAGCGCCAGCAGGAGAACGATAGCGACCTGCGTTTCAGTCGTTTTGGTCACTAAAGATACTCCAGCTTACGCCCATCAAGATATGCACTTGCAATTTCTCGGAGGCGGTTTTGACCGAAGCTGTTTGCGTGTCCGCCGTGAACGATATTGACGGGTAATTCCAGAAGCCGCTCCATCGTCTTAACGTAGACTTCCTTGTCACTACCCGGCAGTTCATCCAACAATTGAGCGTCGTATACGGCATCACCTGAAAAGAGAGTTCCAGTGGCATTCTCCCACAGACCAATGCTGCCTGTTGTGTGACCCGGTAAATGCATAACTTCGAAGGATCTATCTCCCAGGTCTACAATGTCGCCTTCACCAATCAAAGACATGGGTATGGCGGGTTTCAAATCGTAGGTTGCCGGATCAAAAGAAAGTGAAGGCCGGGCAGTAATGACATAATCGCCGATGGGCCCATCGCCTTGCATCATGGCAAGGTAGATTGGTGGCCACTTTTTTGTTTCCAGTGGTAGTCTATCTCTTGCCAGCTTAAGGTTATCTGATTCAGCCTCGTGCACGAGACAGGTGTCGAACTCGTGTGCTCCACCAGAATGATCTACATGTGTGTGAGTCAGTACAACTGTTAGTTGATTTTCAAATAGATCTTTTGCTGCCTGCGCGAGGCTGGCGATCCCCATCCCCGTATCAATCAGCAGATCGCGGTCACGCCCGCGAATATGCCAGATATTGCAGCGCAAAAAGGGGTGAACATGAGGTTCGCTCAGCAGAGTGATTTTGTCATCAACTCGCTTGCGTACAAACCATTGATCGGCCACAGGTAATTCCACAATTGACTCCAATCTTGTAAGTGCTATAGAGCACTATATTGGAATTAGGAAGCCTGGTTCAATACCGGATTGTTTAACGGTACTTGAGGATTTCTTTATGTGTTTGGATTGGTCTGACCGATAAAGACATATCATTTCATTCTGTAGGTTTTTCTTGCTTTTTTTTATCGACCAAATTGATTGTGGCACTGCCTTCATCGAGGATGGCCGTATTGAGTCCTGCTACAAGACTTGGCTGACTTTTGATGCACTGTTAAGGTGGGAACTGGCTGGCTGACAGTAGGAGGGGGAAAGATGAATCGATTGCAGGATAAGAACGTCGTCATAACTGGTGCAGCGTCTGGGATAGGCGCAGCTGTCATCGGCAAAGCTGGCGAGGAAGGAGCAAAAGTTATCAGCCTTGATATTGATAACGAACGAGGTGAGGCTGTGGCGCGAGAACAGGGTGCCAAATTTTATCAGTGTGATGTCAGCGATAGCCAGTCCTGGGAATCGGTCGCAGAAAAATTGGCTGACAGGATTGAAGGCATTGACCACCTGCACCTCAATGCTGGAATTCAAATTGCGCCGCCCGAGGCTGACTTGCAGGATTACCGCTTTTCATCGATGACACTGCCGCGTTACCGTCGCCTGATTGGGGTCAATATCGACGGTGTCGTGCTGGGTTTGCACTTTCTCCTTCCCATGATGAATGAAGGTGGCAGCATCGTCGTGACCGGTTCCCTGGCAGGTGTCGTTCCCTATGAAATTGATCCGCTCTACTCCATGACAAAACATGCCGTTACCGGTCTTGTTCGGAGCCTGAGGTCGGAACTTCTTGAGAAAGGACTTCGCATTAATGCACTTTGTCCCGGTGGAATCGATACAGGCATCATCCCGCAGCAGCAACGCACAGATGATGCGATATTTATGAGTGCTGAGCATGTTGCGGGAGAAGTGGTTAACCTATTTCTGACGGAGGAAAGTGGCGCAACCTGGGCCAAAGTGAGCGAGAGCAAACCGGCGTGGATAATGGTTCCGCCAGGCCGAAAGTGAATGGCAGAGTTTTTGCGTTATTCTGCTCTACAATAACCTGACTGTCTATATCGACTCTCAACCGACAAAAGATTTAACAAGGAGAAAGATCCATGGAGTCGAGGTTGATATCAGTAATCAATGAACAGGTCTGGCAGAAAGTCAGCGAGCCCCTGGAGAGAGCCTGGACGTTGCCACCGAAAGCCTACACGGATGACGGTATATTCAAGACTGAAATTGAAATGATATTTAAGAAGGACTGGGTTTGTGTCGCTCGCCAGGAGCAGGTAGCGGAACCAGGGGATTTCATCTGCTCCGATCTGCCAGGTCAACCCATTGTGGTTGTGAAAGACCAGTCCGGGAATTTACGGGCTCTGTCGAGAATTTGTCTGCACCGGTCGATGCCGCTCATTGAAGGAGAGGGTAATACGACACGACTCACATGCCCCTATCACAATTGGACCTATGAACTTGACGGTCGACTTCGCAGTGCGCCGATGATGGATGGGCTCGAAGATTTCGACCCATCCAAATGCCAATTACCCGGCCTGCAACTTGAGGTGTGGCAAGGTTTTATTTTTGTCAATCAGGATGATCAGGCAGAACCGCTTGCACCACAACTTGAAAAATTCTCGGCGTTGCTGGAAAACTATGAATTTGATCGACTCGAAGTTATCGAAACTATTGAGTTCCCGAGCCCCTACAACTGGAAAATTCTGGTCGAGAATTTTATGGAAGCCTATCACCATATCGGCATTCATAAAACGACATTCCAACCGGTGTATCCGGCGAAGGACTCTTTTGCTGAAGACAATGATGGCAAACCCTGGTCAATGTTGCGAATGCCGGGAAACCATGAGGAAGATGGGATTTGCGTGTTTCCTAAACTCGATGCAGCGCAGCAGGATGAATTATTCGCAGCCTGCGTCTACCCGACGTTATTATTTGCGGCAGCGGCGATGGATGAGCAAAGCAGGACGATGCTAAAGGAAGCCGTGACGATGGTTCACTCGGAAGATATCGGGGCGAATGAAGGTGTCTGGAAGGGACTGCAAGCGGGTTCCACGGTGCAAGGCCGCCTGAGCTTGTTTGAAAAACCCATCTGGCAACTTAACCAGCTGTGGTTGGAGCGAATGGCATAATGAGTTCGCTACCAACGCCGTCATCGCCCTTGATTGGCATCCATGTGTTTGCCGCTATTTATCACCACTTTTTATCACCACATTGTGGCTAAAGATGATTCCACGAGCCGAATACTGCGTTTCTGGAGCAGTAACTGATCGGGCACCCGCGGCCAACAAAAAGTCGAGCTTATCATCCGATTCACTAACGCGAATCTGTCCAGCTTTACGTGCCATCAAACCCGGCTGGCTTTTGAGGCGGGTAAGGCCCGTCAATCAGGCCCGTTAAAACGATTCTGCTAGCCCAAACTCAGTGAACAAAATATTTCATGTTGACTTCCAATGGCATCAGATAGTAGTTTATACATCACTGGTTTGACCTGCCTACCCTGAGCAATACCTGTTTAACTGCCTGATGTCCCTGACGGTTGGCTAGAGTAGAGGTCGTATTTACCACAATTGATATTCATGGCGTACTGAAGGAACCATGTATGGCTGTTGCTATTGTGTTCTTGTTATTAGTTGTTGGCACTGTTGTTTTTCATTTTGTTAGTCCCTGGTGGTTTACCCCTCTCGCTTCAAACTGGGGAACCATTGACGACACCATCATAATCACCTTCTGGGTGACAGGGGCAGTGTTCATTGCCATAAATGTGTTTATGGCTTATGCCATATATCGCTATCGAAACCGTGGTGAAGATAGCGAGCCCGCCCACTACGAACCCGAGAATCCAAAGCTCGAATTGTGGTTGACCGTTTTTACGGCAATTGGCATTGCGGCGATGCTGGCGCCCGGTTTGTACGTGTGGAACGAGTTTGTCAATGTGCCTGAAGAAGCCTGGGAATTCGAAGCGGTTGGCGAACAATGGCGGTGGACATTCAGACTTCCTGGCGATGATCAAAAACTGGGCACTTCTGATGCGAGCCTGGTCAGCAGGGCCAATATTTTCGGGTTGAATCCCAAGGATCCCAATGGCCAGGACGATCTGCTCATTACTAGCAATGTCATGCATATTCCAGTTGACCAACCTGTAAAGGTACTGCTGCGTTCAAAGGATGTGCTGCACGACTTCGCCGTGGCTGAATTTCGAGTGAAAATGGATCTGGTACCGGGGCTGGTTACCTACCTGTGGCTCACCCCCACAAAAACGGGTACTTATGAGATATTGTGCGAGGAACTCTGCGGGCTCGCCCATTTCACCATGCGAGGCCGTGTCGTTGTCGATACACAGGAAGATTTTGAGGCCTGGCGGGACAGCCAGATCACTTTCGCTGAAACGATGGCGATTGGACCGGGTGATCCCGTGGCAGGTAAACCTCTGTACGCCATCTGTGCCACCTGCCATGGCGCAAACGGTGAAGGTAATCTTGCACTTAATTCACCGAAGTTAAGCGGCCAGGAAGACTGGTACATCAGCCGTCAGTTGACCAATTTCAAGCAGGGTATCAGGGGCACGCATGACGATGATGAGTATGGTAAACAAATGGCGCCCATGGCGGGTGTATTGGCGAATGAGGCGGCTATACGGGATGTCTCGGCTTATATTAAAACACTACCCGAAAGCACTGCCTCGGAAGGTGCATCTTCAGGACTCGTCGGTGACAGAGATCGCGGCAGGAAACTGTATGTGACTTGTGGAACCTGTCATGGCGTAAACGGTCAGGGTAATTATGCAATGAATTCACCCCGCTTGAGTGGCCAGGAAAGCTGGTACCTGAAGCGTCAACTTACAAATTTCAGGCAGGGTATCCGTGGAGCGCATCCAGATGATCTGTTCGGACCACAGATGGCCAGTATCTCAAGGATGCTTAGGAATGAAAAAGACACCAATGATGTCGTTGCTTACATAACAACATTGCGTTCAGAAAATGCAACTGCTCAGGTCGCACTGACGACCGCGCAAGGGGGAAAATAATGGCATACGTTGCACTCGCAGACAGGGGACAGGTACTTTCTCATCCCAAAAGTTTTGTAACAAAATACATTTATAGCCAGGACCACAAGGTCATCGCTATCCAATACTTCCTGACTTCCATTGGCGTCGGCGTGGTTGCTTTGATCCTTTCGGCGATGATGCGCTTGCAACTGGGATTTCCGGATACTTTTTCCCTGATTGACCCCAGTGAGTACCTTCAATTCGTCACCATGCACGGGATGATCATGGTGATTTACCTGCTGACGGCACTTTTCCTTGGCGGATTTGGCAACTACCTCATACCCTTGATGGTGGGTGCGCGGGACATGGTGTTCCCCTATATGAATATGCTGAGCTTCTGGGTTTATTTGCTCTCGGTGATTATCCTGATGGCAAGCTTTTTTGTCCCTGGCGGACCCACTGGTGCCGGATGGACGCTTTATCCTCCCCAGTCGATCATGTTTGGTACCCCCGGCGTAGACTGGGGAATAGTGCTGATGCTGGTTTCCCTGGTGGTGTTCATCATTGCATTTACCATGGGTGGCCTGAATTACGTGACGACGGTCTTACAGGCACGTACCAGGGGAATGACACTGATGCGAATGCCTTTGTCCGTATGGGGCATTTTCACCGCTACGGTACTCGGGTTACTCGCTTTTCCTGCCTTGCTGGTCAGCGGTATCATGCTGCTGCTTGACCGCCTGCTGGGCACAAGCTTTTTTATGCCAGTCATCGTCTCGATGGGTGAGCAAACCGACTATGGCGGTGGTAGCCCCGTGTTGTTCCAGCATCTGTTCTGGTTTTTCGGCCACCCGGAAGTTTATATCGTTGCCTTGCCTGCATTTGGTATCGTTTCCGATTTACTGAGTGTTCATGCTCGAAAAAACATTTTCGGTTATCGAATGATGGTCTGGGCGATCGTTGCGATTGGCGGGCTTAGTTTCATCGTCTGGGCGCATCATATGTACGTCAGTGGTATGAATCCCTATTTCGGATTCTTCTTCGCAACAACGACGCTGATCATCGCCGTGCCCACAGCAATAAAAGTTTATAACTGGGTACTGACGCTATGGCGGGGCAATATCCACCTGACGGTTCCCATGCTGTTCGCAATTGGTTTTATCTTTACATTTACTCACGGTGGATTGACGGGAATTTTTCTCGGCAATGTCGTTGTGGATTTACCGCTATCGGATACTTACTTCGTGATCGCTCACTTCCACATGGTGATGGGTGTATCACCCATACTGGTTGTGTTCGGCGCGCTCTACCACTGGTATCCCAAGATTACGGGTAGAATGTGGAATGATACGCTCGGCAAATGGCACTTCTGGCTGACATTCCTGGGTGTCTACTCTATTTATCTGCCGATGCACTATCTTGGTTTTCTGGGTGTACCACGAAGGTACTATGCTTATGAGGGAATCGACTTTATCCCGGAATCTGCGCATCTATTGAACAGTGGGATCACGATTTCCGCTCTGTTTGTAGCGGTTGTACAACTCATTTTCTTTTATAACATGATCTCGAGCCTGTTCAGGGGTGAGAAAGCGGGTCCCAATCCCTGGAATGCCGCCAGTCTCGAATGGCAGACACCCAATACGCCGCCAATTCATGGAAACTGGGGTCCCGAGTTACCATCGGTTTATCGCTGGGCTTACGCCTATAGCGTACCGGGTGCAGAAAAGGATTTCACCGCTCAAAATGAGCCGCCGAATGAACAGGATAAAGTCAATCCGACATGAGTACTATTATCTTCTTCATCGTTATCGCGGTGGCGATTTCATACTGGTGGCTTTGGCGCCAGAAAATCTTTTCAAAGCCATGGATGACAGAAGGAACTGAAGTCGATCTGCGCGATGATATCGGCAGCATCGGCCCGAGTGCCAAAACTGCCTTGTTTGTATTTCTTGCGGTGGTGACCAGTATGTTTTCGCTGTTTATCAGCGCCTACTTCATGCGCATGGAATTAAATGACTGGCGTCCTCTTGATGAGCCTGCGCTCCTCTGGTTCAACACGATCTTGCTTGTCTTTGGAAGTCTGTCCATTCACTGGTGCGCCAGGGCAGCCGCTAATTCAAATCTGACCGTCGTTAAATACACTTTGATTGCAACCGGATTGTTTACCGGGTCGTTTATTTATGGCCAGCTGGTTGCCTGGCAACAACTTGTCGATGCGGGTTTTTACCTGCAGTCGAATCCGGCCAATGCATTTTTCTATGTGTTCACGGGTTTGCATGGAATACATCTACTGGGTGGGCTTGTCGTGTGGTTAAGAACAACGATTCGCGCCTACACCGGATCAGATGTGGAACAAACCAGGTTAAGTGTTGAACTGTGCAGGACTTACTGGCACTTTCTTCTGGTCGTGTGGATCGTGTTATTTGCTTTGCTTCTGTCTACCTAATCAGGACTCATTTATATGTCGGAAAATGTAATGACGAATCCCGCTGAAATTGTACTGGCGGAAGGCTTTTCGGGCGTTTCCCAGGACTGGTCTGCTGACAAGCAGGCATTCCAGGTGCCCTGGGGAAAGGCCATGATGTGGATTTTCCTCCTGAGTGATACTTTTATTTTTTCCGTTTTCCTCACTTCCTACATGACAGTGAGGATGTCCACGACGGTTCCGTGGCCAAATCCAAGCGAGGTATTTGCCTTAACGATATTCGGCAATCATATTCCCCTGATCCTGATTGCGATTATGACCTTTATCCTGATCAGCAGTAGTGGAACCATGGCCATGGCAGTGCATTTTGGTTATCGCAAGGACCGTAGAACCACCGCGTTGCTGATGCTCGCGACCGCCCTGTTTGGCGCATCTTTTGTTGGCATGCAAGCCTTCGAATGGACAAAATTAATTGTTGAAGAAGGTGTTCGTCCGTGGGGCAACCCGATGGGCGCGGCACAATTTGGCTCTTGTTTTTTCATGATTACCGGGTTTCACGGGCTGCATGTTTCGATTGGAGTAATTTATTTATCCACTGTCGCCTTCAAGGTTTACCGGGGTGATTTTGATAAGACCGGAAGTTATGCGGCAGTTGAGATTGCCGGTTTGTACTGGCACTTTGTCGATTTGGTCTGGGTATTTATTTTCGCGTTATTTTATCTGTGGTGATGAATTAGAGATGAGGAATTAGAATGGAAGCAACAGAACATCAAGAGCACCCATTAAGTCTTTATTTCAAAGTCTGGTTTCTCTTATTCGTCTTGAGTGCCTGCTCCTATTATGTGGACTATGCAGGTTTCCAGGGTTTTCTGCGCTGGGGTCTGATTCTCACTTTTATGTTTCTCAAAGCAGGGTTCATTATTGCAGTCTTCATGCACATGGCGTTTGAAAGACTGGCTCTCGCCTATGCCATAATCGCGCCACCAAGCGTTTTACTGGTGCTGATTCTCCTGATGGCGCTGGAGGCGAATTACACCTTCTTTACCCGCCTGCTCTTTTTTTCCTCCTGAGGGTAGATGAGGGATGCCCCGGCAAATTGAGATTCAGGCAAAGTCTGCGACAGCTCATTCGATTCTACCCTGGCGCGACTATTTAGAACTGTGCAAGCCAAGGGTTGTTGCATTAATGCTGCTTTGTGCAACTGTTGGTATGTTTCTCGCCAGTACGACTTTTGTTCCCCTGGATCTTATAATCTTCACAAATTTAGGCATTGCCCTGGTGGCTGGCTCTGCAGCCTGCGTTAATCACCTTGTTGATGCCGGTGTTGATGCGCAAATGACACGAACCGCCCGCAGGCCAATCGCCCAGGGCAGGGTCAGTACTTCATCTGCTCTTGTGTTTTCAGCCGTCACTGGTGCATCCGGCATTGCGATTCTTGCATTGCTCGTTAATCCGCTGACGGCCTGGCTTAACCTTATCTCCTGGGTAGGTTACGGCATCATCTATTCCATGTATCTGAAACGAGCGACGCCGCAAAACATCGTGATTGGTGGTGTTTTTGGCGCGGCGCCACCACTCTTTGGATGGACGGCTGTCACTAACCAGATTGATCTGGGTGGCATCCTGTTGCTATTGATTATTTTTACCTGGACGCCGCCGCATTTCTGGGCGCTGGCGCTGGATCGAAAGGAAGAATATGCCAAAGTGGATATTCCAATGCTGCCGGTTACTCACGGCGAGAGGGTAACCAAGCATTACATCCTTGCATACACCATCCTGCTGGTGGCAGTGAGCGTATTGCCTTTCATCATCGGCATGAGCGGGTTTGTATATCTGTTCGGTGCCTTAGTGCTTGGAATTGTTTTTATTTATTGGTGTGTACAATTATTGCGTGATCGGCATCGTGCTGCCATTCAAACTTTCCGCTATTCGATTTTTTACCTGATGGCGTTATTCGTGTTGTTGCTAACGGATCACTTCCTGTTCTTCACTGCTTGAATTTCGAGATAAAAAAATAACAGGGAAGCAGCTGCGTGGTTGATCTTAGTCTCTAAACGACTTGTTCTTAAAACAAAAAGCGAAGTCATCGTTCCTGAATGACAGGAACGATGCACCCCAATCCGTTACTTGTGTCGGAGTTGTGCGCTACTAAAGAGATTCCGGTCAATAAACGCATGTAACCAGTGCAACCAGGCAAAGACCCAATGCGGTGTACCCACCTCTGTGCCTTTTTCAATGAGCTTCGGATGATCTTTCAGTACCCGGGCCAAATCGATTTCCTGATCGGGATCAAGTTCGACGATAAAAACGTGCTTGCCTTCGTTCAGCGCATCTTCAAATCTTTTATAATGGTAGTTAGGTTTCTGAATACCGATTAATCCGCCTTCCCAGGTGCAAAAGCCAAAAACGACAATTGAGAGAAAGATGTAGGGTACCCAGCCTATGATCTGATCGGGTAGATTTAAGAGGTAGGCGCCTCCCAGTACCAGGACAACGCCAAGCAAACCCACAACGGCACCTGCTTCTAGTGAATGTACAAGATCGCGCTGTAGTAGAGACTGAACGGCGTGAAGATGCATATGATTTGCCACGCCAACATCATCATGGCTGAGAACATGGATCTGCGGATTTTCGATCCCGCCGGCTTCTAACTGTTCTTCCAGCTGTTCCAGATCGTCTAAATCATCACTAATAAAGTAATGCCTCAGTGTATTCATACTACCTCCAATTATTGGTTGTTAACGGACCGAGGTGCTTAAGACTGCTAAGGTCATACAACAGTGTCATTCAGTGAGAACTGTCAGGGTTCACATGTTGAATGAATACACACTACAAGCTGACACAGTCGTTTTCATTGTAACAGTGGGATTAATCTCATTACAATCATTCCTTGACCAGAGGATTGTTCAGGAAAAAACGAATTTAAGTCACGGAAATCTGCATGTTCAGACTTCCCGACAGGAACTAACGAGTATTGGCCATGATTGATTTGAATAGCATGATGAAGGATAAATAAAGCGGTACCTGAGCCAATAAAGGCAAGCCAGGCCTACCCTTCATTGGTTAGCAGTATTTGTGATTACGACTGTATGACCACCCGGCACTCATCACCTTGCACTAACCATTAGGCACTATCTATCAGGCACTATGACGTAAGACAACTCCAGCCCTGACACCGGTAAGCTCACCGTCGACCAGGCTCACCTGGCCATTGACCAGGGTCGTCTTGAATCCAATTGATTTCTGGATATAACGGGGAGCACCGTGCGGGAAGTCGTGAACGAGTTCAGGTTGCAACTCAGCGACCTTGTCGGCGTCGAAGACATTGATATCTGCACGTTTACCTACCTTTAGAATCCCTCTATCTTCCAGCCCCAGAACCCGGGCCGGTCCGGATGTCATTTTCTGGATCGCTTCACTGATGGTAAAGTTGCCCGAATCGCGATACCAATGGGAAAGCACGAAACTGCTCCATCCTGCATCCATGATCTGGGAAACATGTGCGCCCGCATCACCCAGTCCGGGGTAAATATTGTCGCTTTTGAATAGATCAGCCTGTTCCTTCAAGCTTGCCGAGAACATACGGAAGTTAAACAGGCCTTTGCCATTGCTTTCCCTGGACAATCGCAGGAAAGTTTCTGACCAGTGCTCACCTGCAGCATCGGCTTCGGCCTTCAGGTCCTGATCATTAGCATAATCTGGCGTTTCACCTGAGCCCAGGTAAAACACCTGGCCCATGGGGATACGACAGGCCTTCGGTTGTTTCGCTTCCTCAACCATTTTAGCCGCAGTCTCTGTATCTTGGATTGCAGCGAGCCGTCCAGCCAGGTCAAGTTTTGTGATGTCCTGCCAGGTCTCGCCCTTTACCGGTAGGTTAGACTGCAAACCAAACATAAATCCGGAGCCGCGAACGTGTGAAATCGCCGTAATATCCCGGCCTTCACAAAGTTCATCAAGGCGAGCGGCTGATAATCTTCCAGCACCTTCCTTGTTACCTGTGCCATAGCTGAAGAGAACGCGGCTGCCTGCGGTGTCGGCAATTGCTTTGAGTATATCGAAATCTGCACCAACCGCCTGCATCAGTGCTTTTCGTGGCCCGACGACCTTGGCAATCTCAACCAGCTCGTCAACCTTCGCAAAGGTACCTGGAATACATCGCCCGTCCGGACCCACATGTGGTTCGTAGCGATTGGTTGAGAAGCCGAAAGCACCTCGATCAATGGCCTCGCCGACGATTTCAGCCATCTGTTTCTTTTCTTCCGGCGTTGGTTGCCCGTCAAAGGAACGCTCTCCCATCACGTAATAGCGAACCGCACAATGGCCAACCAGCCCGGCAACATTAATAGCAGTACCCAGGCGATCAATGGAATCAAGATAATCGCCGTATTGTTCCCAGTCCCAGGATAGCCCGCTCAGGATTGCGGCTTTTGGAATATCCTCAACGGTCTCCATGATACCGGCCAGTAAATCGCGATCTTCAGGTTTGCAGGGAGCAAAAGTGACGCCGCAGTTTCCAATCAGTGCAGTGGTCACACCGTGCCAGCTAACGGGTGTCATGTCAGGGTCCCAGCCAATCTGGGCATCTAAATGAGTATGGATGTCGATGAATCCCGGAGTGACCATATGCCCGGTCGCATCGATTTCCTGCGCACCTTCACCTTCGACTTCACCGATGGCGACAATGAAACCATCTTTGATTGCCAGATCCCCAGAGAAAGGATCATCTCCCGTGCCATCTACTATTGTTCCACCGCGGATTACGACGTCGTATTTCATTTGTTCTTCCTGTTTTTATCTAGGGTTAAGACTTTTTATTTAGTTCTAGCGGGTCCTGGTTGCAAGTCCCTGGCTAACGCGTAACTCCATGGTATGTGCTGTTCGTTTCTGTGTGGCGAGAAATACAGCCGCATCTGCGATATCCTCGGCCTGGATGATTGATTCAGGGTCTTCATCAGGGAAACCCTCGCTGCGCATCCTCGATACTGTTGCATCCGGAAGGATAACGTGGGAGCGGATACCTTTACCCAGATACTCGGCCACCAGGGTCTTTGTGAATCCCATGACGCCATGTTTTGATGCGGCATAGGCTGATCGGTTCGGCGGCCCCACCACACCAGCGCCTGAAGAAATATTGATGATGCAGCCACTGCCCTGTTCCAGCATTGAGGGTAAAACGTATTTTGTGCAGAGGAAAACTCCGCGCAAATTAACGTTCAGGACCTTGTCCCAGTCTTCTATTGGTAGTTCATGCACAGGTAATCGCGCCACCGCACCAGCATTGTTTACAAGTATGTCGATGCTGCCGAATGCTTTGATTGTCTCATTCATCAGGTTGCGGATATCCTCCTCTACACCCACATCACATTGTATTGCGCGACCTTGTGTCTGGTCGGCAACCTCGCCAATTTCACTCAATGTTCGACCCACACACACCACCTTCGCACCCTCATTGGCAAATGCGATGGCAATGGCTTTGCCAATACCACGTCCAGCTCCAGTGATCACCGCGACCTTATCTTGTAGTTGCATCGTATCTCCTTGCTTGTACTACTGAGTTGTATTCCTGGGTTTGTCTGGTTCAAATAAAAATCATGCTGTTGCGCAGACAATGCCAATCCACATTTTCATCCTGTTGAACGGAAGCGGCATAATCCAACATGGGCTGGTTTAATTCTGTAGCAATAATCGGCACGTCTTTACCCAATATATCTACCAGGGCGCGAGTCGCGACTCCAGTACCGGCAGCAATCTCTAATACCTGAGAAGATGGGCCAGCACCCACACGCCTGGCAAGATCGAGCGCATAAGATGCAAATATGAGGGGAACCAGGTATGTTGCATAGATTTCAGGTATGGAACCGGAAAATGTTTTGTCCATTTGGCTTATGCTCATCTGGGGGTCCTTGATATTCGTGGACAGTACTTAACTTCGCGGACAGTATACTCAATTAGGAAATTCGAGGACACAGCCAGGCCGCCGCCCGCAACGATGTTCCACCTGCGCTCTAATGCCAGTGAAGTCTCGAAGGCCGAACTATTCTTCCAGCATAGCGACGGCCCTGGTCCAGCCTGCGGAAGCGGCTCTGACGGAGATCACATCATTTTCAAGAAAGATGCAAAGATCAATAATTTATCGGGTCGTGCCTCGAGTAAGAATCAGCATAGAAAATGCATCACTGGCGTGTGACATATTGCAGGATATCTACGACCTGTTCCGTGGTGGTAGCCCAGGCCAGTGCAGCAGCATCAACTTCTTTTAACGGGTGAACAATTTCGGTCTCGTGTAAGGTGATATAGGGCTTTCCCATCGCCGCACAATACCCGGCATCGAAGGCCGCGTTCCATTGCTTGAATTTATCACCGAATCGGACAACAACGACATCGCTCATTTCGAGTAGTGTTTTTGTTCGGATGGCATTAACCTTTGCGGACTTGTGATCACGCCAGAAATTGTCAGCTTCCTTGCCCAGACGATCACCGGCGGCATCGCTGGCATCATGATCTGTGACAGCAGAAGTAAACTCAATATCCAGATCCTTGGATGTGACGCCATCGATGATTTCATTTCGCCAATCTGTGTGAATTTCTCCCGATAAATATACTGTTAACGTCATAATGTGCTTCCTGGAAATTACGTTTGATGGCGCTGGCGCCACTCAGGGTAGTTGTCTCGATCCGTTCTCGTTCAACTTTCAATAAACTATGTATTCGGATAAGGCAGCTTAGGCAAACACACGGCGCCATGGAGTATATTCTGTATACTCGGGTTATGGAAAGTCCCATCACATTTTCAGAACTGCAAGCCCGATTGGCATCTGTTCAGGCAGAGGGTGAGTCATCCGCTGTCTTCGGTACCCCCTATCTCCTGGTTGATATTAAAAGCTGCCAGGCAGAGGTCGTGAAGAAGCCTTCAACCGGACAGTTAGCGCAACCGGGTTGTCCTGTGATTGCACTGGCCGAGAATGATTCAATTGTGCCGCCAGAAATAGATCTGGTTGCCGGTTCAGATGTCGAACTATCCTTGCTCACTGAAGCGATTAAAAATAATCCGGTTGCAGCGACCATGCTGGTATCGCTGCTTCGCCACAATGAAAAAACATCCGTAGAGGATGGTCTTTTTGCAGAATCCCTTTCCTACTCCTGCCTGCAAAATGGTCAATCGTTTAAAAACTGGCTGGGCAAAAACAAGTTGCGAAAGAGCACAGAGGAAGACTTTTCATCTCTCGTGTTAATCGAGCGCGATGAAGACCAGTTAACGATCGTGCTGAATCGGCCGCAGAAGCGAAATGCTTACTCCGCCGATTTGAGGGACGCGCTTTACGAAGCGCTCTCTTTGGCTAATATCGATGAGTCAATTGAGAAGGTAATTGTGCGCGGAGCTGGAGAGAACTTCAGCGCCGGTGGAGACCTCACAGAATTTGGCGAAGCACAAGATAGTGCCTTTGCCCACATCGCCAGGATGACCAGGAACAGTGGCATGCTGCTTAATCAATTGAAAACAAAGACAGAATTTTACCTTCATGGTGCATGTATAGGTGCCGGTATCGAATTACCCTCTTTTTCAGATTGCGTCATCGCATCAAAGGGTACATTTTTCCAGTTACCGGAAGTCGCCATGGGATTAATCCCTGGCGCCGGGGGCACAGTAAGCATTCTCAATCGCATAGGCAGAATACGAACTGCCTTCATGGCGATATCGAACGAAAGAATCGATACCGAAACCGCCCTTGAGTGGGGATTGATCGACCAGATCATCTAACCTGGCTTCATCTCAGGACCTTGCGCGAACGGGGAAACAGACTTCACACATCGGTCTTAACAGGCTTCTATCCTGACCGGAACAGATTTATGCCAGGGTGTACCGGCAAACTTGTCTTTGTCTTTAGTAGAAGTGAGTTCATTCGGTGAGATCCCTGTTGGCTGCGAATGACCATCTTCGTCAGGGTAGTCAAGTCCCAGGCCATTTGGCAACGAAACATAGCCATGTTTCATGCGATCGGATATTTCAATCAGGACGTTAGCTTCACCGGTTGGAGTGGTAATCATCGCACGCGATCCGGAACCAAGATTAAGCCCTGCAGCATCATCAGGATGGATGAACAGTGCTCCTCCGGCATCTTTTCTACGCCACGCCGGATCTCTCACAATTGTGTTGGCAGTAAATGCCCTTCTTTCACCCGCTGCCAGCAGAAACGGAAATTCATCGCTGGTTTCAAGCGTTGCACCTGCCTTTAAACTGTCGATTTCCGCGACGAGTTCGGGGTTGGAGAGGTTGATCTTGCCTTCATTGCCTACCCTGGCCCAGATGTCATCCCAATCTTCGCTGGAAAACACAAGCCCTGAAGGAGTTGTTATCAAGGCATCAAATAGTGCGTTACCCAGTCCTTCTCCCTGATCGCTGATGCCCGCTTTCTCTACAGCGTCGGAGTGCAGGGCCGCGAATTCCTGGGCGGGTGCCCAGAAACCAGCGGCATGCGCCATATCTTTGGGTAGCTTCTTGCCCAGCGTGCGATAAAGCACAACGGGCGCAATGCCCATCAGGGTTGGATCTTTGCCCAGTGCCTCAAAAATTTTCTCTTGAAACCGGGCCATACCCTGTTCCAGTGCGTCATTTAATTCGCCAATGAGCTGTTCCGGCATGGCGCCCATCGCTTCGACGAGGCGGCTATGAATTTCAGCTTCTGGAAGGAGGCCTTCCGGTGCTTCAAACAAGGGTTTGCGGATTTGGAAATAATTATCGGGGAATTCAAAATTAAAGAACGCCGCTTCGGCCTTTTCATACTGGTTGGCTGTCGGTAGTACATAATCTGCCTCTCGTGCAGTTTCTGTCAGCGCAACATCAATGACCACCGAACAATCCAGCGCGGCCATGGCCTTACGAAACTTGCCGCTTTCGGCGAGTGAATGAACGGGGTTGGAGGAATCAATAATCATGGCACGAAAGCGATCCGGATGATCGTTAAGGATTTCCTCACTGATGGAATTACACGGGATCAGGCCCGAGATAATTGGCGCGCCCGTCACCGGGCTCTTGCCCAGACGTTGGCCACTGCCTATTGCACCGAAACCCTGGGGAAGATAGTTGGTCCCCGGTCGGCCAAAGTTTCCGGTCAGCACCCACATCAGACGTTGCAGGTAAGACACGAGGGTGGAGTGGCGGTTCATCTGTACGCCGAGATCTTCCAGCACTGCCACGCGCGCCGAATCAGCGATAAGCTGGGCGGTTTCCCGTATTTGGCTCGTTGCGATTCCACAGATTTGTGCAAATTCTTCAACGTTGATCTCATTTAGCGAAGCAAATATCGCTTCGCTGCCATCAACTCGCTGGGCAAGAAATTTATGATCAACCAATTCCTGTTGCACAAGGGTGGCGGCAATGGCTGCAAACAACCAGGCATCGCGAGCAGGTTTTACGGCAAGGTGTATGTCCGCAAGATCGGCAGTTTCAGTTCGTTTAGGATCAATGACGATCATCTTTCTGTTCGGGTCTTTCCTGATCTCACGGAGTACCACCCTGGCGCGCTGAAAACCATGTGAGTGCCACGGATTTTTACCGACAAAAATCGCCAGATCGCTGTTTTCCATATCGGGATGGGGCCAGCCCCCAAACATCTGGTTGCAAACCCAGAATTCACCGGTCTTTTCCTGTGCCAGGGCATTCGATCTGTATTTAACACCCAGTACGGAATTGGTCGCCCGTGAGTACATACCGGGTGAGTGGTTGGCCTGGCCACCGCCACCGTAGTAGAAAATTTTGTCGCCACCGAATTCATCCCTGATGGCAATCAATTTTGATGCAATCTCGGAAATTGCTGTTTTCCAGTCGATGGGATCATATCCACCGCTTGAATTGCGCTTCAGGGGAGTCATGACACGATCTTTAGGGCTGATGTAGTAGTTCAGCCTGGAGGCTTTATTACAGAGATAGCCGCGTGAACCGGGATGATCGTCGTCGCCTTTAATTCGCGAGAATTCTCTATTGTTTTCACCCCCGATCTGCACCTTGATGCCGCAGTTAGCGGAACAAAGAATGCAACAGGACGATTTCCAATCAGACATAACAATTCTCCAGATTCGACCGCGCTATCCGGTCTAGTGTGACAGTAATTTTGTTCTGGCCAGGTCCGGGTTTATTAAGATTACCGGCCTGTACTGGTTGACTTCCAGGGTGCTGATATCCTGGAAATCCGGCGGCAGGTCATCGCCCACATAGCGGCGAAGCAGCCAGGTTAATACGTCGGCTAGCCGTTCATCATTGAGATGCGATTGCGATGCGCCTGGCACCTGAATGAGATAAGCCCGGCCACCGGGTCTGCCAACCATTTCGCCAAGGGCCGAATCAAATGCAGGTACTTCTGGCGGCATACCCTTGCCGTTCATCGCATGGCAACCCATGCAGTGAATCATATAGTCAGTCTTTGGACTTGCGTTTACCGCTATCGAAACCAGGCATCCAATAAAAATTGTAAGCAGTGATCTTGCCAACACGAACTTCATCAGCTTTCCTCAAGACCGACCACCACGGCCGTTGAACAGTGGTAGGCATTGGATTTGGTGCCGATACACCAGTTAATGTCGTTGCTTTTTGGTGGGTAGTAGACGGGTTTATCACCCTCATTGGTATTGCAGAAACATTTGCCGCAAGTTGCTTTGCCGCAACAGTCGTTGTACGAAATGACATACCGTTTCCCATCGACAGGGTTTTCACAGGTTCCTACCCAGGTGACTGGCGATGGTTCCGCTCCAGG
>SMVA01066792.1_pt1 | contig 23204 bp, 20 predicted proteins | sample 2456451 | NCBI WGS metagenome assembly SMVA01 (sample SAMN11095933, study PRJNA526329) | marine sediment metagenome | biome: Marine sediment; feature: Surficial sediment; material: Deep marine sediment; isolation source: Hadal surficial sediment | place: Pacific Ocean | collected 2014-05 | depth... | reverse complement strand
GTGCCCGGCTCGGGAACGACGTTGATCGTCCCCGGGCCGAAGGTCACCGAGCTCGTGATCAAGGTACCCCCGACACCGAAGTCGTCGAAGAGGGTGGTACCGGCGAAGATGTTCGTGGTACCCAGCAGCCCCCCCGTGTTCCAGACGATCGTGCCGATCTGGTACGAGCCGGCGGGCAGGTTCGGCGTCGGGGGTCTCGACATCACGAGCTCGGTGACCTTCGGCCCGGCGACGCTCAACGTCGTTCCCGAGCCGGGCACCGCTTCCCTGCTGGGTCTGGGCCTGATCGGCCTGATCATGGCGGGACGCCGGAAGCGCGCCTAGACGCGGTCCGACGGATCGGAAAACAAACGCCCCGGGTCGAGAGACCCGGGGCGTTTCCTTTGTTGGGGGGCGCGCGGGGCACTGGGACCGCGACCTGCCCAACGCCGGCAGCCGAGGCAGCCGCCTTTTCGGGGTGCGCAGCGAACCGCTAGCGATCGAGTTCGATTACCCGCGGGACGAACTCTCCCAGTCGAATCTCGCCCGTGCGTTCTTGCCGGTGGACGCCGTCCAGCACGATGACGCGGAAGGGCACCGGGCCCTTCAGCGATCTGCAGCGCTCCGGAAAATCCACGCCGACGAGATAGCGGCCAGGCGGCGCCTGCTGGAAGGCGATCGTCTCGATCCGGGGAGACGGGTCGCCGCAGCGGCGATCGGCCTCCAGGGCGCCTCCGGTGGCGTTGGAGCGGGGGTTGGCGAAGTAGATGGTCTCCTCTGCCGGATCGGTGACCAACAGATCCAGGTCGGCCTCGGGGCCGAAGATGAGCTGGATCCGCAGGGGCTCGGCCGGATCCTCAGGGGACGGGGCCACTTCGGGGACGGGTCCGGCGCTACCGCAGCCGCTGGCCAGCAGTGCCGCCAGCAGCCAGCCGCGGTTAGCATCGGGGCGTCGTGCGTCACTGGAGGTCCGGATGTCGGCTGCCACGCTTGCCTTCTTTTTCCCGCTTGGATGGCGGCTGGTCACGGGGCTGATTCTATCGGGACTGCTGCTGGCCGCCGCTGGGGCCTCGGCCGCGCGCTTTACGGGCCGGGTTCGTGACGCCCAGGGCGACGCGGTCGTCGGTGCCATGGTGACCTTCCGGCACGGTGCGCCGGCCCACGCCGCCACCGTCTTCACCGACGCTGCGGGCCGCTTCACGTCGCCCGCGCTGTGGCCGGCCGACGACTACGCGATCCGGGTGCGCCGCATCGGTTGGAGGGATCTAAACCTCAGCGACCAGCCGCTGGCCCGGAAGGCCAGCATGCAGCTCGATCTGATCGTCGAACGCGAGACCGACCCGGCCAAAGTGGCGGCCCAGCTGCCCTCCAACCACTGGTACGCCCTGGTCCTCGACCGGCTCGACGATCCGGCCCAGCAGGAGGAACTCAAGCGCCAGTGCACCTATTGCCATCAGCAGGGCAGCCTCCACACCCGCCAGCAGCGAGACCCGGAGGAGTGGCGCAAGCTGCTGCTCTTGATGGGTCGCATGGGCGGCAACCTCACGACGGCGCTGCGCGAGAAGCTTCCCGAGCTCTTCAACTCGAGCTATGACCCGAAGTATGCGCTGCCCCGTCTCACGGCCAACATGAACGATCCGGACTTCGCGCCCGCGCCCTCGGCCGAGGTGCGCCGAGCCGTGATCGAGGAATGGGATCTCGGCAGCCGCTCCTCGATGCAGCACGACGTGGTGCTGCACCCCGACGGCCGGCTCTACTCCGTCGACATGGCCCAGGATCAGCTGCATCGGCTCGACCCCTCGGCCCCCGATGGAAATCGCCAGAGCTGGACGCTGCCGCGCGGCGACATGCCGCTGGGAGGGGTCTTCGTCTCGGCCGGTGGCCGCCCGCCCGCCAACAGCAACGCCCACGTGGGACCGCATTCGATCCAGGTCGCTCCCGACGGGACACTCTGGATCACGCTCGCGCTCAGCAACCAGCTTGCCCAGTTCGATCCCGCGACGGAGACGTGGCAGACCGTCGAGCTCGAGCACGGCTACTACCCGCACACGCTGCGCTTCGACGAGCGCGGCCGCATCTGGTATTCGATGGCGGCCTCGAACCACCTGGGGATGTACGACCCGAAGACGGGCGATTCCCGCCAGCTGCGCCTGCCGGCCGGGACACTGGGTCAGGAGGTGGTGCTGCGCATGCTGCCCTTCATGCTCTGGCTGGGGCGCCACGTCGATCTGCGCAATGCCGCGGCCCAGTCCGATGGCTTCGTGATGCCGATCCCCTACGGTGTCGACGTCGCGCCCGATGGCGGCGTCTGGTTCAGCCAGCTGAACGAGCACCGCATCGGCCGGGTCGACCCGGAAAGCTTCGAGGTCGAGATGATCGACACGCCCTTCGCAGCCCCGCGCCGCATGCGCTTCGACTCGCAGGGCGCCCTCTGGATCCCGTCCTTCTCGGAGTCGCTGATCTCGCGTTTCGATCCGAAGACGCGTGAGTTCAAGCAGTGGCAGCTCCCGATCGAACCGCTGGGCAGTGAGACGCCTTATGCGGTCCACGTGGACCGGCGCACCGACACGGTCTGGATCTGTGGCACCAACAGCGACAGTCTGATCCGCTTCGAGCCGCAGACCGAGAAGTTCACGGTCTATCCGCTGCCAACCCGCGTGACCTACACCCGCGAGATCAGCTTCGACACCCAGGGTCGTGTCTGGACCTCGAATTCGAACGCGCCGAGTTGGCAGATCGAGGGCGGCATGCCCAAGGTGCTGCGGCTCGATCCCGACGGGGCGGTGAGCCAAGGACGCCAGCGGTCGCGCGTCGAGTAACGACGTCGGCGTCCCGCGCCGGCCCCGGAAGCGCAGCGGGAAACCGTCGGAGGCGAATTTCGTGAGTCGATACGACTTTGATCTCTTCACGCTCGGCGCTGGTTCGGGCGGGGTCCGCGCCAGCCGCATGTCGGCCGGCTACGGAGCACGGGTTGCGATCGTGGACGAGCGTGAGCTGGGAGGCACCTGCGTCAACCTGGGCTGCATCCCGAAGAAGTTGCTGGTCTACGCCTCCCACGTCCGAGCAGAGGTCGAATCGGCCGTGAAGGGCTACGGTTGGTCCATCGAGCCGGGCTCCCACGATTGGGCGACCTTCATCGCCAACAAGGACCGCGAGATCGCACGACTCAACGGGATCTACGCCGGTCTCCTCGACGACGCCGGCGTCACACGCATCGAAGGCCATGCCTCGATCGTCGACGCGCACAGCGTCGACGTAGACGGCAAGCCGTACACGGCCGAGCACATCCTGGTGGCGACCGGCAGCTGGCCGCACGTTCCCGATCTTCCGGGCCGCGAGCACGCGATCACGTCCAACGAGGTCTTCCACCTGGCCGAGATGCCGCGCCGCGTAATCATCGTCGGCGGTGGCTACATCGCGGTCGAGTTCGCCGGGATCTTCCACGGCCTCGGGGCCAGCGTGACCCAGCTCTACCGCGGACCGCTCTTCCTGCGTGGCTTCGATGACGACGTGCGGACCAGTCTGGCCGAGGAGATGCGTCGCCAGGGGATCGATCTACGCTTCGACGCCGATCCGGCCCGGCTGGAGAAGACCGAAGACGGCGTGGTTGCTGTGCTGGACGATGGCACCCGCCTCGAAGCGGACCGCATCCTGTATTCCACGGGTCGCAAGCCGCTGACGGGTGGGCTGGGTCTTGCAGCGCTGGGTGTCGAACTCGACGAGAAGGGCGCGATCGTCGTCGACGAATTCTCGCGCTCCTCCGTCGAAAGCATCTGGGCCATCGGGGATGTCACCGACCGGATCAATCTCACGCCGGTGGCCATCGCCGAAGGTATGGCGCTGGCGCGCACGGTCTTTGGCGAGCAGCCCACGCAGCCCGACCACGACGGGGTTCCTTCCGCCGTCTTCAGTCAGCCGCCCATCGGGAGCGTCGGGCTCACCGAGGCCCAGGCCCGTGAGCAGTACGCGGAGGTCGACGTGTACCGCTCGCGTTTTCGTCCGCTCAGGCACACGCTCACCGGCAGCGGCGAGCGCACCCTGATGAAGCTGCTGGTGGACCGTAGATCGGATCGGGTGGTGGGACTCCACATGTTGGGCCCCGATGCCGGCGAGATCGTGCAGGGCTTTGCCGTGGCCCTCAAGGCCGGCGCGACCAAGGCGATCTTCGACGCCACCGTCGGCATCCATCCGACCGCAGCCGAAGAATTCGTGACCCTGCGCGAACCGGTCAGCGACTGATCAGCGTGGCAAGGGGGGCCCGCGCGAGTCGGTCGCCCTTGAAGGTTCCCAGGTAGAGATCGTCCCCGACCTGCACGGCCACCGTGGCGGCGCCCATCGGGGGCCCCTCGTTGGCGACCAGGGTCACTCGGCTCAGATCGTCCGGATCGATCGACACGATCTCGAAGCCGAGCGGGCACGACCCTGTCTCCTGCTGCTGGCACGCCAGCATGTCGGAAATCGATCCGGTGTGGGAAGCGACCAGCAGTCGGCTGCCGTCGGTGTTCCAGCGCACGTTGTCCGGCCGAGCCAGCTCGATGCTGGCGAGGGTCTTTCCGTCGGAGCGGCGGATCTTCTTGAACTCGTTGCCGAGGTAGACGTTGAGGTAGATGATCTTTCCATCGGGCGACAGCTCGATTCCGTTGGGCATGGCGACGTCGGTGCCGGGGACCTGCGTGAAGCCGGCTCCGGGCGACCACTCCAGTACGTAGCCGGTGGCGAAGCCCGCCATGCCCTTCAACAGGCTGAAGGAGCCCGACGACTTCGGGAACATGTGGGTCGCCAGAAAACCACCCTCCGGCGTGGCGACGACGGAGTTGATGTAGGAGTCGGGGGGCGGTATGGCGCAGCCGCGCCAGCGCAGCTCGACGTCGCTTCCATTGCGAACGACCTCGAAGAACTCGATCGCCTCGCGGTCGCCATGGTTTACGACCAGCAGCTGGAGACGTCCGTCGCCTCGACGCGATAGCTGGATCCCATGTGGCGCGAAGTCAGTGTCGGGCTCGCCGGGACAATCCGGCGTGCCCCATCCCTCCATCGGAGATCGGCGCACCTTTTCCGGATCGGAGTCGGGAAAGGTCTTTCCCTCGTCGGAGCTGGGAAAGAGCTGCCGGTGCTCGCGGTTCTGCCAGTCGAAGAGCGCGATGCTGCCGGGCTCGGCGCCGTCCATGCTTCCGAACTGGCTCACCAGCAGGAAGTCGCCTTTCGGTAGCACCGCCAGGTCTTCGGGATTCTGGAAACCACAGATGGGCTCCAGCGTTTCGGTGGCTTCACAGGTCTCGATCGGCGGCAGCGGGTCGCGGCAGGCGAGTAAGCTGACCGAAAGAATGGCGGCGAAGAAGGCGATGCGCATCGGGATCCTCCGTCTCAGCGAAACTTCGAGAAATCAGGTTCACGCTTCTCGGCGAAGGCGCGATGCCCCTCTTCGGCCTCTTCCGAATGGGCGAAGGCGTCCAGGCCGGCGAACGCCAGCTTCCCCTGACCGAAGATCTGGTCGCTGTCGGCGTTGAACGACGCCTTGAGGAACCTGATCGCCGTCGGCGAAAGGGCCGCCACTTCGCGTCCCCAGGATTTGGCCTCTTCCAGCAGCTGGTCGGCCGGAACGATCTTGTTGATCAGGCCCCATTCGAGCGCTTGTTTCGCATCGTACTGACGGCAGAAGAACCAGATCTCCCGCGCGCGCTTCTCGCCCAGCACCCGTGCGAGATAGGCGGTGCCGAGGCCTGCATCGAAGGACGCCACCTTGGGTCCCGCCTGGCCGAACTTTGCGTGCTCGGCGGCGAGGGTTACGTCACAGATCACGTGCAGCACGTGCCCCCCGCCAATGGCATAACCGTTCACCGCTGCAATCACGGGCTTGGGGATGTTTCGAATCGTCGCCTGGAGTGCTTCCAGCTCCCAGAGACCGTTCTCGCTGGTTCCGTAGCCGCCTTCCTCGGCGTAGGTCTGCTGGTCTCCGCCGACGCAAAAGGCACGATCGCCGGCGCCTGTCAAGATCACGCAGGCCACCCGCGGGTCGGCCCAGGCACGCTTGAAGGCGTCGAGCAGCTCGCCGAGGGTGAGGCCGCGAAACGCGTTCAGCCGATCGGCGCGATCGATGGTGATGATCGCGTTGGGCCCGTCGACTTCGTATCGCACGTCCTGGTAGGTCGGTTCGTTCATGGTTCTCATCCCGCCATGGTAAGGCCGCCGCTGACGCTCAACGTCTGGCCGGTGACGAAGTTGGAGCGCTGGCCGCATAGGAACAGGATCGCATGTGCGACCTCTTCGGGTCGCGCCAGGCGACCCATGGGAATCGCGTGCTCGAGCGACGCACGGAGCTTGTCGGGCAGCGAGGCGAACAGCGGAGTGTCGGTCGGGCCCGGGCACACGCAGTTCACGTGGATCGAAGACCGCGCGACCTCTCGCGCCACGGACTTGCTGAACGCGATGATGCCGCCCTTGGCGCCCGCGTAGGCGGTCTCACCGCTGCTGCCCACCCGTCCGGCATCGCTCGATACGTTCACGATCTTGCCCCGGCCCGCCTCGATCATCGAAGGCAGGAAGGCGCGCGTGACCTTCATGACGCCGAGCAGGTTGATCTCGACGATCTGCTCGAGGAAGGCGAAGTCGTTCTCGACGAAGCGCTCGATCCGGTCCCACCCCGCAGCGTTCACGAGCACTTCGGGGGGGCCGGCTGCGGCGAGCACCGAGTCGACCAGGGCGTGGATCGTGTCATCCGAAGTGACGTCGGTTGCGACCCATCGGACGGAGGCGTCGGCTGCCTCGGGCTCGTTCAGATCCGCGGCGAAGACCGTCGCGCCGGCCGCGACCAGCAGGTCGACGGTGGCGCGCCCGATCCCCGACGCACCACCGGTCACCACCGCGGTGCGACCGTCGAGGCCGTCCGAGAGTTCCGTCCCCATGACGGCGGACTCTAGCTTTCCGGCTGCCTGGCGGCGAGATCGTTGAGCTTCCAGTCGTAGTCGAAGTAGTCGAGGTCGAGGCGCGAACCGCGCTCTCGGACGAACTCGACCGCCTGCGGAGGCCCGTACTTCTCGATGGTGGCGGCGAGTCCGCCGACAGGCTCGAAGTCGTCCTTGAACCAGGAGAAAACCGGGCTCAGGATCACGGTGTCGGCTGCGGGCTGGAGGGAGAGGCCCTTCTCCGGGTCCGCGAGCCAGCTCCGCATGGCGTCGTCGAGCTGGACGCCGACCCGGTCCGCCGTCCAGGGTTCGCGTCGTAACGCCGGACACGAGACAGATGCGCAGACGATGGCCGCGTGGATTCGCGGGTCGCCCATCGGGCGCAGGATCTCGTGTTCGATCTCGTGAAGAGAATAGGCGCGTCCGCCGATGCGACCGGCTTCGTGGATCCAGACCGGCTTCAGGAAGTTGCCGATGTCGCGGATGCTCTGCAGCGGAAGATTTCTTGCCACCAGATCGATGGCGAAAATGTTGTAGACGTTGATCCAGTAGGCGAGCTTCGCCTCGCGCGAGGGGAGCCGGTCGGGCAGGCTGCGAGACAGGCTAGAGACGAGGTGCTTCCAATCTGAAGATCGGGCCAGGGCCGCGTAGTCGACGCGGACGCGCGCGGCATCGGAAACGGTCCTGGTGTGACGCTGAAGCAGCTTCGCATAGAGTTCTTCGTTCAGCGTGGCGGGCGCCGCCATTGCGGGCGCCGCTATTGCGGCGAGCCCGAGGCCGGCGAGCAGGGCGATCGCGGTCGAGCGCTTCGTTCGTCTCCACATCATCCTGTGGGTACGACACGAGCGTCGGGAAGGTTTCCGCCGTTTCATCGATGTCCCGGGCGCGGGACGCAGGCTGAAGGGAGACCGGAACGACGTCTTCAGCGAAGCCGTCGTGGAGTTTCTGAGATCGACCTTTTCCGGAGCGGGCTTTCCCGTTCGAGCTCGGCGACGACCCGGCCGGCTTCGTGCCGCTCGGATTCGAGGAAGCGCTCCACGGCCTCGGCCAGACGGGGATCCGCCAGGTGATGCAGGCTGTAGGTCTTGGCAGCGTCGAAGCCGCGTAGCCATTTGTAGTCGCCGCCGGCCCCGGGCTCCATGCGCTGCAGGCCCTGCTCGATACAGAACTCGATCGCCGTGTAGTAGCAGGCTTCGAAATGCAGGAAGCGGGCGGGTCGCAGTGCGCCCCAGTAGCGGCCGTAGAAGGTGTCACCCTTGACGACGTTGGTGGTGCCGCCGATGACCTCGCCTTCGTGTCGGGCCACCACGAAGCACAGCCGGTGGCGAAAGCGTTCGGACAGGAGCTCGAAGAAGCGTTTGTTCAGGTACTGGCGGCCCCAAGCGTGCGCCCTGATCGTCGCCTGGTAGCAGGCGAACATCGAATCGAAGAGATCGTCGCTGATGTCATCTCCGTGGACGGCGTGGACCCGAATGCCCTGTTCCTCTACGCCGCGACGTTCCCTCCGGATCTGATTGCGGCGCTTGCTCCGGAAGCGGGACAAGTAGTCCTCGAAGTCGTCGAATCCGTCGTTGCGCCAGTGGTACTGGATGCCGATGCGGACGTGATATTCCGAGCCCTCCAGCAGACGGGCCTCCGACTCGTGACAGAAGTTCACGTGGATGCTGGAGAGCTCGTTGGCGTGACAGAGTTCGCGAAGCGCCGCTGCCAGCACCGGGATCCAATGGCTTCGATCTTCGCCTTTGGCCACCAGGAAGCGGGCGCCGGTAACGGGCGTAAAGGGGACACCCACCAGCAGCTTCGGGTAGTAGCGAAGGCCCGAGCGCTCGGCGGCATCGGCCCACGAGTAGTCGAAGACGAACTCGCCCTCGCTGTTGCCCTTCACGTAGAGGGGACAGGCGGCGACGAGCCGGCCCTGCTTGCGGATCGTGAGCGGCTGGGGCTGCCAGCCTGTGCCCGGCCCCACGCAGCCGGCCTCTTCGAGCGATGCCAGCCACTCCCATTCCAGGAAGGGGGAATCGTCACCCACCAGGGCGTTCCATTCGTCGCGCGGCAGGCTTGCGACGCCGTCCAGCAGCTCGATCGGATCCATCGGGAGTCGAGTCTAGCCATCGGCCCGCTTGCTATGCTTTCCGGATGGCTGGAGGAGCAGGCGGCGGGAATCCCCTGAAACCGCAGACCGGGGATCCGAGACGCGAGGAAGGGGTCCTGACCGCCACCCGGAAGCAGGTCGCGCGACCGCCGCGCTTCAAGGTCATCCTGTATAACGACGACTACACACCGATGGAGTTCGTGGTGTCGATTCTGGAGCAGATGTTTGGCAAGGGGCCCTCGGAGGCCACGGCCATCATGCTCGCCATCCACAACTGTGGACTCGGCGTTGCCGGCGTCTTCGTCCAGGAGGTGGCGGAAACCAAGGTGGTCCAGGTTCACGGGGCCGCCGAGCAGCGGGGCTATCCGCTGAGGGCCGGAGCCGAGAAGGAATGAGCGAGATCGGTCGTGAAGCCGGGCTCACGCTTCAAGCAGCCTTCCGGGAGGCTGTGGTGCGCCGGCACGCCTTCGTCACGGTCGAGCACCTGCTCTATGCGTTGCTCCACGACGCCGAGGGCTCCGAGATTCTCAAGCACTCGGGCGGCCACCTGGGCCAGCTCAAGATGGCCCTGGACCGGTTCTTCGCAGAGGACCTGGAGGCGGTTCCTGGAGACGAGCCCTTCGAGGCCAGCCAGACCCTGGCCTTGCACCGGGTGCTCCAGCATGCCGTCAGTCACTGTGAGAGTGCCGAGAAGGAAGAGGTCGACGCCGGCGACCTGATCGCGTCGCTCTTCCAGGAGCCGGATTCCTACGCGGTGACCCTGCTGCGTTCCCAGGGCGTCACGCGCCTCGACGTGCTCCAGTACATCTCGCATGGCGTCTCGAAGCTGACCGGCGGTCCGGGGACCGAAGGACCCGAGGGCACACCCGTGTTCGAAACCGGGGGCGAGCCGGGCGAGCTGCCGACGGACCCGCTCGAGGCCTTCTGTACCAACCTGACCGAGCGTGCCGCCGAGGGTCAGCTCGATCCCCTGATCGGACGCGGCAAGGAACTCGACCGCATCGTCCACATCCTGGCCCGCCGCCGGAAGAACAATCCGATCCTGGTGGGTGAGACCGGCGTGGGAAAGACCGCGCTGGCCGAAGGGCTGGCGCTGCGCATCCACGAGGGACGCATCACGTCCGACTTGGAGGAGGCGGAGATCTTCGGGCTCGACGTCGGCGCGCTGCTGGCGGGCACCCGCTACCGCGGCGACTTCGAGCTGCGCTTCAAGGCCCTGATCGCGGCCATCCAGCAGCGGAAGAAGCCCATCCTGTTCATCGACGAGATCCACACGATCCTCGGGGCGGGCTCGGCCCAGGGCGCCACGGTCGACGCCTCGAGCATGCTGAAACCCCTGCTGGCCAGCGGCGAGTTGCGCTGCATGGGCTCGACGACCTATCAGGAATACCGCCACTTCCAGCGCGATCGCGCGCTGTCACGTCGCTTCCAGAAGGTGGACGTGGTGGAGCCGACTTCCGAAGAGACGGTGCGCATCCTGCAGGGCCTCGCGCCCCGTTACGAGGATCACCACGGCGTACGCTTCACGGCGCCCGCACTCAAGGCCGCCGTCGACCTCTCGGTGCGCCACCTCACCGAAGCCTTCCTGCCCGACAAGGCCATCGACGTCATGGACGAGACCGCGGCCGCGGTGCGGCTGCGGCCGGGCGCGAAGAAGCGCAAGACCGTGGGGGTCCGCGACATCGAGGATGTCGTCGCCCGCATGGCGAACATCCCCCCGACTCGGGCCTCGGTCTCGGACGTCGAGCGGCTCGCGAACCTCGCCGACGATCTCAAGGCCGTCATCTACGGTCAGGACTCGGCGGTCGAGACCGTCGTGCGTGCGGTGAAGCGCGCCCGGGCCGGACTCGGCGGAAACGAAAAGCCGATCGGGTCGTTCCTGTTCGTCGGTCCCACGGGCGTCGGCAAGACGGAGTTGTCGAAGCAGCTCGCCAAGACCCTGGGCGTCCCGTTCGTGCGCTTCGACATGAGCGAGTACATGGAGAAGCACGCGGTTTCGCGGTTGATCGGCGCGCCTCCGGGTTATGTCGGCTACGACCAGGGTGGCCAGCTCGTGGAGAAGATCCGCAAGCAGCCCCACACGGTGTTGCTGCTCGACGAGATCGAAAAGGCCCACCAGGACCTGTTCGACATCTTGCTCCAAGTGATGGACCACGCCACGCTCACGGACAATCAGGGCCGCGAGGCTGACTTTCGTCATGTGATCCTGATCATGACCTCGAACGCCGGGAGCCGGGAGCTGGGCGCCGAGGCCATCGGCTTCGGCGGCGGCATGAAGGGCGACGGATCGAAGGAAGTCGAGCGTCTCTTCAGTCCTGAATTCCGCAATCGCCTGGATGAGGTGGTGCGCTTCGATGCCCTCGACCCGGCCGTGATGGTTCGCGTCGTTGACAAGTTCATCCGTGAGGTCGAGTCCCAGCTGGCGGAGCGCAAGGTCATCCTGACCCTGACCGACCCGGCACGCGACTGGCTCGCCAAGAAAGGCTACGACCCGGTCTTCGGGGCCCGTCCCCTCGGCCGGGTGATCCAGACCGAGCTGCAGGATCGCCTGGCCGAAGACCTGCTCTTCGGTCCGCTTGCCAAGGGAGGCCGCGTCACGGCGGACCTCGGTGAGGATGACCGCCTGACCTTCCACGTCGAATAAGCAGCTAGCGCGAAAAACCGGAGCGGCTGTCTGCGCGTAGACTTGAAGGCACTCCGTCCATCGATTCGAAGGAGCCCCCCATGTCGATCCTCGACCGCTTTCTGCTCACCGATCGCGTGGCCGTCGTCACCGGCGCCGGACGCGGCATCGGTGAAGCCTGCGCACTGGCATTTGCCGAAGCCGGCGCCCATCTCGTCGTCGGAGCCCGTACCGTGGAGCAGATCGAGGACACGGCCGAGAAGATCCGGGCCCTGGGAAGCCAGGCCGTGGCCGTTCCGTGTGACGTGATGGACGCGGACCAGCGCGCAGCCATCGTCGAGGCGGCGCTCAAGGAGTTCGGCCGACTCGACATCCTGGTGAACAACGCCGGCGGCTGGCCGCCCAAGGGCGCCCTGGATACGACCGAAAAGGAGTTCGACGCGGCCTTTCGCTTCAACGTCACCAGCGCCTTCGCCATGACTCGCCTGGCGGTTCCCAAGATGGTCGAGAGCACGGGCAGCGGCTCCATCATCAACATCGGTTCGGTGGCCGGCCGCGAGAATTCCGCAGGCTTCGTGGCCTACGGCACCGCCAAGGCCGCGCTGGCGTTCATGACCCGCCAGCTTGCCCAGGACTTTGCGCCCAAGGTCCGGGTCAACGCCATTGCGGTGGGATCGATCAAGACCGAGGCACTGAAGACCATCCTGAACGAGGACATCGAGCGCGAGATGGTGAAGCGCACGCCGATGGATCGCTTGGGTGAAGTCGAGGACATCTCGGCCTGTGCCCTCTACCTGGCATCGCCGGCCGCGAGCTACGTGACCGGTGAGGTCTACGGTGTCAACGGCGGCCTCACCACGCTCAACTTCGAGATGCCGCGGGCGAATCTCTAGGCTCTTGCGTGCAGCCATTTCCCGCGACGGAAGGACCAGGCCAGCCAAGTGGTGCGCGTCATGTGATCGACGATGATCGCGTACCAGACCCAGACGAGTTCCAGCTCCAGCACGTAGACGAACAGGTAGGCGAGCGGAAGCCGGAAGGCCCAGTTTCCGGCGGTGGCGGCCAGGAACGGCGTAAAGGTGTCGCCGGCGCCGCGATGGACGCCGCCCAGGGCGAAGTGGGCCTGAAGAAACGGCTGGGCGATGGCGAGGCACAGCAGAAAGGGAACCAGCGCCTCGATGGTGGCCGGGTCGTCGGTGAACAGGCGCGCCAGCGGCTCGCGGGCGAACGCGCACAAGCCGCCGAGAACGACGGCAACCGCGACGGCCAGCTGCGTCGAGCGCCAGCCGATGCGAATCGCGGCCTGGGGCCGTCCAGTCCCCAGGGCCTGTCCGACCAGCGTGCTGGCCGCCGCCGCGATCCCGGATCCCGGCAACCACGAGAACGACAGCAGCCGGATCCCCACCGTGTAGGCCGCGATGGCCACGCTGCCGAACTCTGCCAGCACGCGGAAGTAGCCCAGCAGCGCCAGATTCATGGCGAGACGTTCACCGAGGCCGGGAAGCGAGAGTCGGACGACTTCGCGAAGCAGCGTTCCGTTGCCCCTGAAGTCGCGCGGCCGGACCGCCAGCGAGGAACCCCGCGGCGCGCGCAGAACCGCAATCGCGAACAGTACGAGGCCGACCGCCTGGGAGATCAGGGTCGCCAGTCCGGCTCCCACCAGCTCGAGACGCGGAAAGCCCAACGCGCCGAAGATCAGCAGGAAATTGAGGGCCACCTTCACGACGCCGACACCGGCCGCGATCCACATCGGCGTGCGGGTATCCCGATTGGAGCGCATGCCGTGTTCGATCATCATCGCCACGGCCAGCATCAGCGTCGAGCTGAGCACCAGGTTCAAATAGGGGATGGCGAGCGCGCGGACGGCGGGCTCTGCCTGGAGCAGCTCGAGCCACAGCTGCGGCGCCGATAGCACGACCCCAACGACACTCAGCGCGGCGATCACAGCGACGACCAGCGAGGCTGCCAGCGCCTGTCTCGCTCGGGTGGGATCGCCGGAACCGATGGCGCGCGCCATCACGGCCACGCAGGCAAAGCCGACCGCGAAGAGCACCGACTGGGAGAGGAAGTGGAACTGGGTGGCATAGCCAACGGCGGCCAGGGCTTCGGGGCCGAGGCGGCCGACCATGATTACGTCGAGCAGATTGACGGCGTTCACCAACACGAGCCCGGTGGTCACGGGCCAGGCGAGCTGGAAGATGGCGCGAGTGGTGTCTTCGGCGTGGGGCGCGTCGGCGGCGACCTGGGCGGCGGCGGCGGCAAGGCTTCCGGAGGGAAGGGAAGGGGCGCCCTCGGGATCTTCGATGTCGGACGGGCCAGCCAAGCGCTAGCGCAGCAACGACGGAAGCCGGAAGGCGATGCCTTCGTCGATCTTGGCGCCGGGTTGGACATGGCTGCCAGGTTGCAGACGAAGCAATCGTTCGACAACGGCGTCGACCAGATGCTCGGGCGTGGAGGCGCCCGCCGTCACTGCCACCTTCTCGACACCGTCGAGCCAGGCCGGGTCGATCTCTTCGGCATCCTGGACCAGATAGGCCCGGGCGCCGCGCCCCTTGGCCACTTCGCGTAGCCGGTTGCTGTTCGAAGATTCCGGTGCGCCAACGACGAGCACCAGGTCGACCCCGTCCGCCAGCTGCTTGACCGCGTCCTGTCGATTCTGGGTCGCGTAGCAGATGTCGTCTTTGCGGGGCAGCTGGACGTCGGGGAACCGATTTGCCAAGGCGTCCATGATCTCGCGGGTGTCGTCGACCGAGAGCGTGGTCTGGGTGACGCAGCCGAGCTGGCTCGGATTTTCGATCTCGAGCTTGACCACGTCCGCCACGTCTTCCACCAGGTGTGTGCGGTCGGGTGCCTGGCCCATGGTGCCCTCGACCTCCACGTGTCCGCGGTGGCCGATCATGATGATCTCGCGGCCCTCGCGTGCCATGCGTTGGGCTTCCTTGTGGACCTTGGTCACCAGCGGGCAGGTTGCATCGATGACACGCAGGCCGCGCTCCTCTGCGGCATGACGGATGGCCGGGGAGACGCCGTGTGCGCTGAAGATCAGAAAGGCACCTTCGGGCACATCGCCCGGATCCTCGATGAAGATGGCGCCCCGGGTCCGCAGGGCGTCGACCACGTGCCGGTTGTGGACGATCTCGTGGCGCACGTACACGGGAGGCCCGAAGCGCTCGAGGGCGCGTTCGACGATTTCAATGGCGCGGTCGACTCCGGCGCAGAAGCCACGGGGATTGGCGAGTTGGATTTCGAGGGCTGCCACGCCGGAATTCTAGCGTAGACGCACCAGCCTCCCTGCGGGGGAGGGCCAGCTCGCGCTAGAATGCCGTCGCCTCCGCTCTCCGATCCCGTCCCGACATCGCTTCGACAGCGACACGAGGGACGGGCCGGAGCGTGTGGCGCACGTACCGTGACACGGTCCAGAGGGGAAGACTCATGGCAGATCTCGACAACTTCCGCAGCGAGGTGGGCGAATGGCTCGACGCCAACGCACCCCAGAGCCTGCGCGGCCTTCTGGTGACGGCCGAGCGCGGCGGAACCTGGGGCGGCAGGCGTGCCACATTCGAGCCGCCCGACATGAAGCCCTGGCTCGAGATGTGCATCGAGAAGGGCTGGACCGCGCCCAGCTGGCCCAGCGAGTACGGGGGCGGCGGGCTGTCGAGCGACGAGGCCAAGTTGCTGGCCGGCGAGATGCGAGAACGTCGCTTGCCGCCGCCGCTTACCGGATTCGGTCTCACCATGATCGGGCCGACCCTGCTGCGCTACGGCACCGAGGAGCAGAAACAGGAGCACATCCGCAAGATCGTCCGCGGTGAGATCCGCTGGTGCCAGGGCTACTCCGAGCCCGATGCCGGCTCGGACCTGGCGTCGATCCAGACCCGGGCAGTCCGCGACGGCGACGACTTCATCGTCAACGGCCAGAAGGTCTGGACTTCCTACGGTGACCTGTCGGATTGGATCTTTGCCCTCGTGCGGACGGATCCGAAGGTCAAAAAGCAGGAAGGCATCACGTTCATCCTGATCGACATGGAGACGCCGGGTGTCTCGATCCGACCGATCAAGCTGATCAGCGGGAAGTCGCCGTTCTGCGAGACCTACTTCGATGATGTGCGCGTGCCGGTGAAGAATGTGATCGCGGAGATCAACGGCGGCTGGACCGTGGCCAAGGCGCTGCTGGGTGACGAGCGCAGCATGATCGCCGACGTGTTCGGGTCTGCCGCGGGCAGCGGAAAGAAACGCAAGCCGGGCAGCATGCTGGCGAATCTTGCTCGCGAGTATCTCGGGGGCGCGGCTGGCGCGACGCTCAGCGATCGGGTCTTGCGCGACCAGATTGCGCGCTGCGAACTCGACGACAAGGCCTTTGCCCTGACGGTCCAGCGGACGCGCGACGCCGCAAAGGCCGGCCACCAGCCCGGCGCAGAGAGCTCGTTCTTCAAGGTGTACGCCACCGAGCTGAACAAGCGACGCAGCGAGCTGATGGTCGACATCGCCGGGCCCGAGGGGTTGGGCTGGGAAGGGACCGGTTTCAATGCAGAAGAGCTCGCTCGCACGCGCGGCTGGCTGCGGGCCCGTGGCAACTCCATCGAAGGCGGGACTTCGGAAGTCCAGCTCAACATCATCGCCAAGCATGTGCTGGGCCTTCCTGACTGAGGAGCATGAGGATGCAGCTCGTACTCACCGAAGATCAGGAACTGCTGGCGAAGACCGCAGCCGACTTCGTGGCAGAACGATCGCCTGTCTCGCGTTTCCGAGAGCTTCGCGACCGTGACGATCCGTTGGGCTTCTCGAAGTCCCTGTGGAAGCAGATGGCCGAACTCGGCTGGGTCGGCATTCCCTTTCCGGAGGAGTTCGGCGGCGCCGACCTCGGTCTCAGCGAGCTGGCGGTGATCCTGGAAGCGCTGGGACGCAACCTCGCGCCCGAGCCGTTCATCTCTACCGTGCTGTTGGCGGGCGAGGCCCTGCTACTCGGGGGTAGCGACGCCCAGAAGAAGCGTTGGATCGTGCCCCTGGCGGCCGGCGACGCATTTCTGGCCCTGGCCTACCAGGAGGCCCGTGGCCGTTACGACCTCTTCCGCATCGACACGCGCGCCGAGCGTAACGGGGACGGCTGGCGGATCACGGGCGAGAAGCGTCATGTGATCGACGGCAGAGCCGCCGACGCCTTGATCGTGGCGACCCGTACGGCGGGCGGCGTCGCCGACGCGGACGGCATCACGCTCTTGCTGGTGGAGGCGGGTGCCAAGGGCGTGACGCTGGAACGGCAGCGGCGCGTCGATTCGCGCGGTGCGGCCCTGCTGAAGCTCGAAGCTGTCGAGGTCGGCGCCGACGCCGTCGTGGGCGTCGAAGGGCAGGGGGGCGCACTGCTCGAGGACGCCATCGATCGGGCCACGGTGGGCCTGTGCGCCGAAATGCTGGGCAGCATGTCGGCCTGCTTCGATCGGACCCTCGAGTACCTGAAGCAGCGGAAGCAGTTCGGGGTTCCCATCGGTAGCTTCCAGGCGCTCAAGCACCGGGCCGCCGAGATGTACATCGAGATTCAGCTCTCGCGCTCCACCTTGATGGCGGCCGCGCGCGCCGTGGATGCCGGGACGGACGATGCCCGTAAGCTGATTTCCTTGGCGAAGGCTCGCTGCTCCGACGCTCTCATCCTCATCTCCAACGAGGGTGTGCAGATGCATGGCGGTATCGGCATGACAGACGAACACGACATCGGCTTCTACATGAAGCGGGCCCGGGTCGCTGCCACGACCTTTGGCGATGCCGCCTGGCACCGGGATCGCTGGGCGCGGCTGTCCGGATACTGATGAACGCCGCTTCGCTGAACCCGACCGAGCGCTTCCTGCGGGCCTGTCGCGGGGAGCCGGTGGATCGTCCGCCGGTCTGGCTGATGCGCCAGGCGGGTCGCTACTTGCCCGAGTACCGGGCGCTGCGGGAGGGCGTTTCGTTCCTGGAGATGTGCCAAGACGTGGACCGGGCCGTGGAAGTGTCGCTCCAGCCGCTCGAGCGGGTGGGAACCGAGGCCGTGATCCTGTTCTCGGACATCTTCGTTCCAGTGCCGGGCATGGGGGTGAAGCTCGACTTTGCGCCGGGCCCCGTGATCGAAGCTCCGATCCGCACGCTTCGCCAGGTGGAGGCGCTGTGCGTTCCCGATCCGCGGGAGTCGGTTCCCTACGTGTTCGAGATCCTGCGCAGGCTCAGGGGGGAGCTCGCCTCCCGTGACATCCCGTTGCTCGGCTTCGCCGGCGCACCCTTCACGCTGGCCGCCTATCTCGTGGAAGGCAGTGGTTCAAAGGACTTCAGTGCAATCAAGCGCATGATGTTCCGCACTCCGCAGGCACTGAGGGCGCTGCTGGCGCGTCTGACCGAAATGGTCTGCGCCTATCTGGAAGCCCAGATCGAGGCGGGGGCCCAGGCGGTCCAGCTCTTCGACACCTGGGCGGGATTGCTCTCGCCCAGGGATTACCGGGATTGGGTGCTGCCGACCCATCGCCAGATTGCGGCCAAGCTCGACCACTCTCGGGCACCCCTTATCCTCTACGTCAAAGACAGCGGACATATTCTTGACTTCATGGTGGAATCTGGAGCGGACGTGATCTCTGTGGACTGGCGCGTGGAGATGGCTGAGGCGGCGCGGAAGGCCGGTCAGAAGGTGAGTGTCCAGGGCAATCTCGATCCCTGCGCGCTCCAGGCGCCGCCCGAAGAGATCGCGGCCCGGGTGTTCGAGATCTCCGAAGCGGCCAAGCCAGCGCGCGGTCACATTCTCAACCTGGGTCACGGCTGCCTGCCCGACACGCCGGTCGAGGGCGTGCGAGCCTTCACGGCCGCGGCAAAGGCGTTGGCCCCGTGAGTGACCCGAGCTTCGATCTCGACCTGGAACATGTGGAGGAGATTCTGCCGCGGTATGCGATCGAGGGGCCCCGCTACACCTCGTATCCCACGGCTCCGGTTTGGAAGGAGAGCTACGGCATTGCGGAGTTTCGTCGTGAGCTGGGCCGCGAGGACATCGACCCGACCGATGGCCTGTCCGTCTACGTGCACGTGCCCTTCTGCCGCTCGCTGTGCCACTACTGCGCCTGCAACAAGGTCATTACCCAGCGGACCGAGCTCGCCGCCCGCTATCTGGACGTGATCGAGCGCGAGGTCGAGACCGTACGCGAGGCGGTCCGGGTTCCGCGGCTCGTGACCCAGCACCACTGGGGGGGCGGCACGCCCACCTACTTGGAGCCCGAACAGCTGACGCGACTCTTCCGTACCGTCTCGGCCGCCTTCCCGCTGGCCGAGGGTGCCGAGGTGTCGATCGAGGTGGATCCGCGCGTCACCTCCCCGGAACACATCGCGGCCCTGAGTGAGTCTGGCTTCAACCGCATCTCCATGGGAGTCCAGGACTTCGACGCAAAGGTTCAAGCAGCCGTTCACCGGATCCAGCCCGTGGACGAGACGGCCGCACTGGTGGACGTATCCCGTGCGGCCGGCTTCAAGAGTGTGAATTTCGACCTGATCTACGGGCTCCCCTATCAGACCGAGGAGAGCTTCGGCCGCACGCTCGACACGGTGCTCGAAATCTCTCCAGATCGGTTGGCCCTCTATTCGTACGCCCACGTGACCTGGGTGGCCAAGCAGCAGCGGGGCTTCGAAAGCAAGGATCTGCCACCCGCCGAGCTGAAGCTCCGGATCATGCTGCTCGCCATCCGCCGCTTGCTGCAGGCCGGCTACCGCTTCATCGGTCTCGACCACTTCGCCAAGCCGGATGACGAGCTGTCCCAGGCACTTGAGGCAGGAACGCTGAGACGCAACTTCATGGGCCACACGACCCAGGCCGGCGTTGACCTGCTGGGCTTCGGTCCCAGTGCCATCAGTGAGCTGCGGGGCGGCTACGCGCAGAACCAACGCGACCTCGGAGCCTGGCAGGAGGCCGTGCGGGACCAGGGACTTGCGACCCTGCGCGGGCACTGCCTCTCGGAGGACGACGTCGAACGCCGCTGGCTGATCGGCCGGCTGATGTGCCTGGGCGAGATCCGAGCCGAGGACTACGCGAAGCGCTTCGGCCGCCCGTTCGGCGACGCCTACCAGGCCGAGCTCTCGCGACTCGACCCGATGGTGGAAGATGGTCTCGTCACTCGCACAGCCGAGGGGACTCTCAGCATGACGGGCCTGGGCCGGCTCTTCGTCCGCAACGCGGCCATGGTCTTTGATGCCTACCTGCCTGAGCAGCAGAAGACGGGCCAGCCGATGTTCAGCAAGACGGTCTGAGCGGGCGAACGATGGCGTCGCTGCCGGAGGTGGATGTCGCGGTCGTGGGGGCGGGTGTCGCTGGCTTGGCCGCGGCGCTGGCGTTCCAGGCTCGGGGCGCGGAGGTGGTCGTGGTGGATGCCTCGGATCGACCCGGTGGCGTCATGCGTACGGATCACGTCCACGGCTATGTCGTCGAGCGGGGTCCGAATACGATCCAGGTAAAGGCCCCCATGCTGGCGGCGCTGCGGGAACAGGGCCTGGAGGACGCACTCCGCAAGGCGGAACCCGTGAGCAAGTATCGCTTCATCCTCCGCGACGGTGTGCTCGTACCCGTGCCGCTGTCCCCGTTTTCCCTGCTGGGCACATCGCTGCTCGGGCCGGTTGGGAAGCTGCGGTTGCTGGCCGAGCCCTTGCTTCCGCGCCGTGACGCTTCCGATGAATCGGTCTCCGAGTTCATCACACGCCGGCTCGGGCGCCAGGTGGCGGACAGATTGGTGGGACCGTTCTTGACCGGCGTCTATGCCGGCGACGAGCGCGAGCTCGGCGCCGAGGCCGTTTTCGGCACCCTGGTCGACTGGGAGCGACGCCTCGGGTCGGTGGCGCTGGGCGCCCTCGACGCCGCACTCTCGCGGCGCAGCGAACGCGGACTGCGCGGCGTGTATTCGACCACCGAGGGGTTCGGACCTTTTGCACGTCATATGGCCGAACGTTTGAACGAGCCCCCGGCGCTGGGCGCGACCGTGCAAACGCTTCGTCGCGAGGGCACCGCATGGCACCTGTCGGTCTCGACCGCGGCCGGGGACACGACCCTGCGCGCGGGCCGGGTGGTGCTGGCGCTGCCGTCGTTTGCTGCGGCTGCCCTGCTGCGGGAAAGCGATCCACGGGTCGCCGAGCTGCTGGAGGACATCGACTACGCTCCCATCGTGGGCGTTCCCCTGGGCATTGCGCGTTCCCAGTTGAGCCAGGTGCTGCGGGGCTTTGGTTTCCTGGTGCCTCGCGAGACGGGGGAGGCCGCGGGCATGGTCGTGCTCGGCTGTCTCTTCATGAGTCAGCTCTTTCCGGGGCGTGCGCCCGCCGACCACGAGCTGCTGCACTGCGTGTTGGGGGGTGTGCGCCGGCGCGACCTGATTGACGACCCCGACGACCGGATCGTCGAGCGAACGCTCCAGGACCTGGACCCGGTACTTGGCATCAGCGGCGATCCCGACGTGCTCGGCGTCAGCCGCTGGCCCCGAGCGATTCCGCAGCCCGGCCGCACTCATGTGCGCCGCATGAACGAGGTTGGGACGCGCGTAGGGGCGTTGCCCGGTCTCGCCCTCGCCGGAAGCTACCTGGCCGGGGTGGGCGTGGCGGACAGCTTTGCCTCGGGTCTGCGAGCTGCAGACGACCTCGAGCGACCGCTCTAGCCCACCTGTCTCAAGCGTGTTGGCGAAGCATGCGGGCGAGTCCGTCGACCCAGACCGGGTGGGCATTCAAGCACGGAACCAGCCGAAGCGCCTCGCCACCCAGGGACTGCCACTGCGCGACGGCGCGGATAGCGATCTCTTCGAGGGTCTCGAGGCAATCGGCGACGAAGCCGGGGCAGAGAACAGCGACCCGTTGGCACCCCTTCGCGGCTAGCTCCTGGAGCACCACGTCGGTGTACGGACGGATCCAGCTGGCGGGACCGAGGCGTGACTGGAACGAGGTGCTCGTGATTCCGGGGTCGAGGTCGAGCGCGCGAACCAGGCTGAGACTGGTGGCGAAGCATTGGGCCCGGTAGCAGTCCCGGTTCGCGTCAACGAGGGAACAACAGCAGTCCTCTCTGGCCAGGCAGTGCTGGCCGCCGCTGCGGTCGACGGCCCGGACCTGGCTCTCGGGCAGGCCGTGGTAGCTGAAGAGCACGTGATCGGGTTCGAAGCCCTGGATCTCGGGGCCGGCCACGGCGCTCCAGGCGTCGATGAAACGCGGGTCGCTGTAGAAGGCGCCGAGAATCTCGATCGGGGCCAGATGGGGGAGGGCCTCCACCTCTTGCCGAACCTTCTCGATGGCCGAGAGCGTGGCCGCCGTCGAATACTGGGGAAACAGCGGCAGGACCAACACCCGAGCGACATCGGTCGCGCACAAGCGGTGCAGCGCACCGCGAATGGAGGGTCGTCCGTAGCGCATCGCCAGCTCGACCACGTAGGTCGGACCCAGCTCCTTCTCCAGCGCATCTCGCAACGCCCGGCTGTTGACGAGCAGCGGCGAACCCTCTTTGCGCCAGATCTTGCGATAGGCCTTGGCCGACCGACGCGGCCGGGTGGGCAGGATCACGATTTCGAGCAGCATGCGCCGCAGCGGCGCGGGCATGCTGAGGACGTGGGGGTCACTCAGGAACTCGCGCAGGTAGCGACGCACGTCGGACGTCCGGGTCGAGTCCGGCGTGCCGAGATTCACGAGCAGCACCCCGGTCTGCAGCTCTTCCATTCCCTTCAGACCTCCTTCTTCCTGTGCATTCCGCCCAGACGGAACGAGAGCAGGAGATACCAGGCCGGGAAGAGCAGCGACACCTCCACCAGCGGAAGTGCTCGCGCGCGCTCCGGATCCAGCACTGCGTAGGTCACAACGAGGATGCAGAGAAGCGCCAACCAGCAGGTCGTGCGCCGCCAGGCCGGCATTCGGGTCGGGTAGATGTACTTGAAAGGTATGAAGACGCCGACGGCGCAGACCGTGACGAAGACGCTGCAGAAAGCAGGCGAGACCTCCAGCAGCCAGGCATAGATGGCGATCACATTCCAATAGGACGGAAAGCCCAGGAAGAAGTGGTCGTCGGTCTTTGCCGCCACCTGAGAGAAACCGTAGGCGCTGGCCAGGATGGGTGGCACCGCCCAGGCCCAATGGGGCAGCAGCCCGCACGCCAGCAGGAACACGACGGGCACGATCACGTAGTTGAGAAAGTCGACGAGGTCGTCCAGACGGTGTCCGTCGAGGCGCGGGGCCCAGCGCTTCACGTCGGCAGACCGGGCCAGAAAGCCGTCCACGGCGTCGATTGCGAGCGCGGCCAGCATGAAGAGCACGGCCCGAGGCCATTGGCCGTCGCTGGTAGCGAGGAGTGCCATCGCTCCAAGCACCGCGCCCGAGGCCGTGAACGCGTGAACGCCCCACGCGAGTCCTTGCCTGGCGCGCTGTGTCTGCACTGCGCTCCCAGCGTATCAGAGAGTCGCTATAGTCCGGTCGTTCGCGGTGTGCATTCGAACGGAAAGGATTTCATGGCTGCTCCCGACCGCCAGGCGGTGGCTGCGCGTCACAACCAGCGAGCCATCGAGTTTCTCCGCGAAGGTGGGGATTCGCTCGTGACCACCAAGGTGGAGTCGCTCTTCAACTGGAGCCGCAAATACTCCATGTTCCTGTATCCGTT
>SMVA01064589.1_pt1 | contig 23208 bp, 21 predicted proteins | sample 2456451 | NCBI WGS metagenome assembly SMVA01 (sample SAMN11095933, study PRJNA526329) | marine sediment metagenome | biome: Marine sediment; feature: Surficial sediment; material: Deep marine sediment; isolation source: Hadal surficial sediment | place: Pacific Ocean | collected 2014-05 | depth... | reverse complement strand
TCACCTGCCCTCCGGGTCTTCAATCGCTCCAGCTTCTCCGGCATGCCGTCGAACAATGGATGATTTTGCACGACCACATTAAAACCCAGCTCCTCGGATAGTCGGCTAAATCGCTCTACCGAACTCAAATACTGTGGCAATGCCTCGTCTGACAGGCGCGTCAAATTCAGCGCCATGCCACCGAACAGCGCCGCCGTATACGTATTCTCCCCATCATGGACCGGGAAAACCATGCCGATCGCGCCCGGTGTGTGCCCGGGGACCAGGTAAGGCGTCACCACGCCATCCCCGAGCGTGATCGGCTCACCGTCTCTGGCCACGACGTCCCGCGTCGGGGGAGGCACCGCTGACGGGTTCGAGGCGGCCTCTTCCATTAGATCCCAGTCCGCGGACGAGGCGACGACGCTCACCCCAAACCGCGCCTGCAGGTGTGTCGCCCCGCCATAGTGGTCGGCGTGACCATGCGCGACGATGACGTATTCAATATCTGCCGGGTCCAGACCAAGCTGCGCCATACCGGGCAACAGTACCGAGTCCACCTGGTCCCCGAAGCCCGAATCGAGCAGGATAATCCCATCCGAGGTAGTAATCGCATAGACAACCGTTGTCGTCCGGCCAATTGCGTACAGGTTATCGAAGATCTGCACCGGCTCTATCACCGGATGGTCCGGCCGATTTGCCGTGATCGGCCCTGTGGTACAAAGATAGTCGACCACCCCACCCCACTCCGCCCCCGCACTCTGCTGTGCCGCCTCCCTATGCTGTTGAAACCCGCTGGATTGTGCGAACACGATATTTTCAAACAGGAAAAACAGCGCAGTGATTCCCAGCAGCCTGCTGAAACCGACGAGTAAGTTGATAGAACTCGTGCTCATTGCATTACCCCTTATTGTCCGGACATGTATGTGTGTAAACAAAGCGCGAATAAGGACCTAGTTCGCCATTGTGGCCTGGTGCCCAATGCCGCGCAGCATCGAACGGATGCCGGGCATGCCGTGCCGATGACGAAGAGCGGCTCTCAACAACGGTAAATCCTATCCGTAGAATTGCCGGTCTCGGGGCTACCTCGGCATCAGGTTGAGCAGCGCCAAGACTGTCGACTCGACGCCGGCACGAATCGCGGGTTCCGGGTCGATCTTAAACAGCGGCGAATGATGGCTCGGCACGGGTGGACCGCCCATCTCGGCTCGATCGAAAGCCTCGGCCGGCGTCCCGCCCACCCGCCAGAACGCGCTCGGAATGCCGGGATCGATGGTATAAAACGCAAAGTCCTCACCGCCCATGCCCGTAGACGGTTGGTCGATCACGGCATCGGCGCCCATCGATTCGCCCCAGACGCCCTTTAACCGGCGCACCAGCGACGCGTCGTTAACACCCGGCGGCGTCCATTCATCCAAGACCGTCACCTCGGGCAACAGGTCGTCGGGCAGTCCGGCTACTCGCCCCATATTCTCAGCAATGCGCCGAACGCCGTTCAACAGAAGTTCGCGTGTCTCGGGGTTGGTATTGCGAACGGTGAGCTGCAATCGCACTTCATCGGAAATGATGTTGTGCTTGGTGCCCCCATGAAACGAGCCCACGGTCACGACGCCCGGCTCACGCGGCGCCAGTTCGCGGGCAACCAATGTCTGCAGCGCGAGCACGATCTGGCTCGCGAGGACGATCGGATCCCTACCCTGGTGCGGGCTCGCACCGTGAGAACCGACCCCGTGCACGATGATGTCGACCGAGTCGACGCCCGCATAAGAACTGCCCTCCTGTACGTTGATCTTGCCCGATACATTTTGAGCGCTGACGTGAAAGCCGAGCGCGTAGTCCGGCTGCCCAAACCTCTCCCAGAGGCGATCATCGCGCATGGCACGGGCACCGAGTCCGCGCTCCTCGGCTGGCTGCACGACTAGCATCAGCGTGCCGCGCCATGCATCCCGGCGTTTTATCATCTGGCGCGCCGTGCCGACAAGGCTCGTGATGTGCACGTCGTGACCGCACGCGTGCATCACGGGCACGGTGCCCCCGGTAAACGGATCCCGCTGCGTCACCGTCGAAGCGTAGGGGAGCCCCGATTTCTCCTCGAGCGGAAGTCCATCCATGTCGGCGCGCATCATGACGAGCGGTCCGTCTCCATTCTCCATGATCGCGACGACGCCCGTGCCGCCCACGTTCTCGGTAACGACGAAGCCGGCGCTACGCAGTTCCGCTGCCATACGCGCCGCGGTCTCAAACTCGGCAAGTGAGAGTTCGGGGTTTCGATGAAAGTGATCGAACAGATCGGCGAGATAGACGCCGTAGTCCTGCTCGATGTCGGTGTTCAAGTCCTGGGCAAGCGAGATCACAGGCAGAGCGATCAGACAAGCGGCGATCAGGCAGACGTTCTTTTCGTTATTTTGCATCGCAATCTCCTGCGGCTCCCCGCTCAATCTAGATTATAGATCCTCGCTGGATGAATTCATTGGATTCAACCACAAATTTCTCCGCACAATCCTCAAACAGCTCCATCCATTGCGTAGTCGAACAAGTCTCGACGCGTGGCAGCACGCCGCCTTCGATCCAAGTCTCGCCGTTACTAAATTTTCCAGTTCGCCAGTTTGGCGACACGCGGCTAAAATCGTCGTCCAGCTGAACCGTACCGGTAACATCGGATTGTTTCTTCTGAGCTGCAGCAACGAGCCAACCAGCCGTGGCATTGGCAGCCAGGACGCAACGGAGCAATCGGGCATTCATCACGATGAATCTCCTAGACTGAGAGCCACACCTTGATACTAAATCTGGGTCCTAATCGGCGTCAATCGAGAGACGATTGCCGGTGCTGGAGGAATGATGTGCGCCGACGCCCCACGCTGGGCTTTTCGAGCCGATCGGAGAGTGCTACTTTGGCATGTACTGGCCGCACTTTGGCCGGCTGAGGAGATCTCATATGCCAGACCGGGACTTTGGATTCGCGACGCGCACTGTGCACGCGGGCTGTCGCCCGGATCCGACGACGGGGGCACGCGCGCTTCCGATCTATCAGACGACCAGCTACGTCTTCGAGGACACAGAGGCGGCGGCCGCCTATTTCAACCTGCAAGAATATGGGAATACCTACTCCCGAATCATGAATCCTACGGTGGCCGCGTTCGAAGAGCGCGTTGCCAACCTCGATGGAGGCGCTGGCGCAGTCGCATTCGCCAGTGGGCTCGCGGCACAATCCGCTGCACTGTTTACATTATTGAGGCCGGGCGATCACATTGTCGCCTCGTCCGCGCTTTACGGCGGAACGGTGACCCAATTCAAGCACGTGCTTGGAAAGTTATCTGTCGATCTGGATTTCGTGAACCCGGACGACATTGACGCCTGGCGCGCTGCGATCACAAAAGACACGAAACTACTTTTCGCCGAGACGATCGGCAACCCCGGCGGCAATATCCTGGACATTGAGGCCGTGGCCGAGTGTGCTCATAAACACGACTGTGCGTTGATGATCGACAATACCTTCGCGACGCCGTATCTCTGCAGGCCGTTTGATTGGGGTGCGGACATCGTCGTGTATTCTGCGACGAAATTCCTGGGTGGCCATGGGACCAGTCTGGGTGGCGTCGTCGTCGATAGCGGTAAGTTCAATTGGTCCAATGGACGCTTTCCCGTCATAGCCGATCCGTCGCCTGCTTATCACGGGCTGAAATTTCACGAGACGTTCGGCGTGTACGGCTATCTGATGAAATTGCGTGCCGAAACCTTGCGGGATCTGGGCGCGGCCATCAGCCCGTTCAACGCCTTTCTGCTGGCGCAAGGCATCGAAACGCTACCGCTGCGCATGCGCCAACACGTGTCGAACGCACAAACCGTAGCGGAATTCCTGGCAGCAGATAATCGTATCGGCCGCGTAGCTTACGCGGGATTACCGGGCAGCGACTATCGCGCGCTGGTTGAAAAGTATTTGCCGAACGGCCCCGGCGCAGTATTCTGTTTCGATGTACTAGGTGACCGAGAACAGGGACTGCGGTTTATCGAAGCGCTGACACTTTTCTCTCATCTCGCCAATGTCGGAGATGCCAAAAGCCTGGTGATACATCCTGCGTCGACGACGCATAGGCAATTGAGTGATGAGGAACTCACTAATGCCGGCATCGGCCCCGGAACGATACGGCTGTCGGTCGGCATCGAAGACGCGAGCGATCTCATCTGGGATCTCGAGCAAGGCCTCGGTGCGATGGACAGCAACTGATGAAACTTCGCGACTATCAGGAGCCCGAGGTTATTCGTCGTGTATTGGCGAAGCCACGAGTGGCCATTGTTGGGCTCTCGGGAAATGAATTGCGTGCGAGTAATTTTGTCGGCCGTTATCTGTTGCGCCACGGGTATGACGTTATCCCCGTCAACCCGAGGGAAGACTCGATTCTCGGCAACAAATCGTTCGCCCGCCTCACCGATATCCCGGTACCCGTAGACACCGTGAACGTTTTCCGCCGGCCGAGTGCGGTTCCGGAGATAGCTCGCGACGCCGTCTCGATCGGCGCGACCTGCCTGTGGCTGCAGTTCGGCATCATTAGCGAAGAGGGCGTAGAGATTGCCAGTAGCGGCGGGCTCGACACGGTGATGGACCGTTGCCTGAAGGTCGAACATGCGCGCTACCTTGGACGAATGCACTGGCTGGGCTTTAATACCGGTAGAATAACTGCGGTCCGTGGCGCATAAGACCGGTCCAAACCGGCCGTCAGTGCAATGGCGTGCCAAGAGCGGCTATGCTTGGGCCACACAGCAACAACAAACAGAAGGAGCGATAAAATGTCCGACAGCAATACGACGGTAGACAATGGCGTTAATGTCGAAGCTCTCCTGGAAGCGCGGGCGGCGCTGACCGAGGCACCGGAGGGTGCCCAATTCAAGTGGCGGGCGACGTGCACCTGGATCAACGGCACACATAGCAAATCAGCCGTGACGAGTTTCTTCGGTCTGGGCGAGGAGCAAAAACACCGGAGCGAGTTCACTTTCGATATCGATCATCCGGAAATTTTTGCGTCGGAGGATCTCGGGGCGACCCCGGTCGAGATCGTTTTAGTCGGTCTCGCCTCATGCCTTACCGCAGGCATCGCTGCCGTCGCGCAGCACCGAGAAATACAACTTCGCTCGGTAAAGGCTACGTTAGAAGCTGGCATGGACATCCAGGGAATCCTCGGTATCGACGCGGACGTCCGAACGGGATTCGACGGCATCAACGTCAACTTCGAAATCGATGCGGATGCCTCGCAAGAGGATCTCGAAGCGCTGGTTGCGCAAGCGCAGAAGCGCTCCGCAGTGTTCGATATCCTCACCAACCCGACGAATGTGACCGTTAAGGTGAACTAGACCGGGTGAGCCGGCACAGTGCTGAGCCGCGTGCCGGTCATGCTGACGTAATCATAATAGGTGCCGGGCATGGGGGACTGGCGATCAGTCACTGCCTCACGGAACGCTCGATTGACCACCTGGTTCTCGAACGTGGTGATGTTGCCAATTCGTGGCGCCACGAGCGCTGGGACTCGCTGACACTGCTGACGCCCAACTGGCAGAGCAGGCTGCCGGGGCTTAGTTACTCTGGAGACGAGCCCGACGGCTTTATGACGATGCCGCAGGTGATCGACTTCATCGACCATTATGCGAGCCTCAGCGAAGTGCCGGTTCACACGCACACAACGGTAACTTCGATTCGGCGAGACTCGGAAGGGTATCAGGTAACCACCGACAAGGGAGCGTGGAGCGGCCGAACCGTCGTGCTAGCGAGTGGCGCCTGTAACCTGCCCGTCATCCCTTCGTTGAGCGATGCACTACCGATGAATATCGCATCGGTCACGCCTCACCAATACCGTAACCCGGACCAACTGGACCAGGGCGGGGTGCTGGTCGTCGGTGCGTCCGCCACCGGGTTGCAACTGGCCGACGAAATCCATCGTTCCGGGCGTCCGGTAACCATCGCAGTCGGTGAACATGTCCGGCTACCCCGCGTCTACCGTGGCTTGGATATTCAGTGGTGGATGGACGCCGCCGGTGTGCTCGACGAGTCATACGAGGAAGTCGAGGACATCGTGCGGGCGCGCAACCTGCCCTCACCGCAACTCGTAGGCTCGCGCGACAAGCCAATCCTGGACCTGAATTCGATGACGGCGATGGGCGTGAATTTGATCGGGCGACTGATGAGCATCCGTGACGGCATCGCGCAATTTTCCGGTTCACTACGCAACGTCTGTGCGCTCGCGGACTTGAAAATGGGCCGCTTGCTGGATCTCGTCGATGAATGGGCGACCGATAGCCCCCGTGCGTCGAGTCTTGACCCTCCGGAGCGCTTCGAACGCACCCGAGTCGACGAATCTCCGCGTTTGAGTATCGATCTTAACGGTGGAGAAATCAGCACGATCGTCTGGGCTACCGGATATCGTCCCGATTACTCCTGGCTTGACATACCGGTGCTGGACCGCAAGGGAAGAATTCGACATGACGGTGGCGTCGTTGAAGCACCTGGTCTGTACGTTATCGGTCTTCCCTTCCTGCGTCGGCGCAAGTCGAGTTTTATTCACGGCACCGAGGACGATGCGAGATACATAACTGGTCATCTCGCAGAATACCTCGAGAAGCAAAGTAGCCGAACAGTGAAAAACTAGCTCGATGAACACCGCTCGCCGAATCGGACGAGTCGGCCTTGGTCTCGCTAGCGGGCTGCACTGGCCGCGAAACGACCAGCCTGATACGAACTCGGCGGTCTGCTAACTCTCCGCGGTGACCGGGTCAATCATCTTTCGCACTTCGGTCACCTTCGTAGCGGGAAAGCCGCTCCGCTCAGCGTGCTCCTGAATCAGCTCCGCGTTGTCAGTTATGTAGATACAAAACGTCTTGTTGTCGGCGACATAAGAATGTTCCCATTGAATATTCTTCTGCTCAGCGTTCATCGCTGCGAGCACACCATTGGATTTATGTGCAGCTTCGCGAAGGGCCTCGCGATCCGCTGAGCCGATTTCTGGAATGTCACGTTCGATCACGTATCTTGGCATCGTATTTTCTCCTTAATGCTCGTATTGGCCGCGGGGCATCAAGCGGAGTTGCTGTCCCCGCCTGGACTCTGTTTGGCCCAGTAGTCCGGCGCAGCTTTCGACTTCTCCAACGCCTCGCTCGTCTCGAAGCCCGGCGCCATCGAAGCCGCAGAGATTCCGGCCATGACCTTGTGATGATCTATGTTCAGCAATCGCAACCAGCTCTGCTGACCGAGCGTCAGGCCGATCGCACATCCTAGTTCTACCAGTTCCGGTTCGCTGAAGTTCTTGTGCATCCGGTCCCAGAACGAATCGCCCGTCGGGAGTCGCCAAACGATGGCTTCAGCATACGCGAGCGCCGCCTTCTGACGGTCGTCGTACTTTTCTGATTTCTCAAAATTCATGAGATCGTCCACCTGGGCTTCTTTGACGCCTGCGTTTTGACCTTTAACGGAACGTTGATTTCCACAAAACTCACAGATAACCGATCGCGATACGTAGAGACGACAGAGCTCCTTGATTTCATGAGCAAGGACGCCGTTGCGAAAAATATTGTTCCAGGATTCGGCGAAAAACCAGAAACAGGCTGGCACGTGCGCGCGTACAGCACTACTCTCAGGACGCGGTGTCCCCTCACGTACGCAGCGGTTCATCTCTTCCAGCATCTCCGGAGTCATCGACTCCACCGGAACGTAGCTGATTCGTTGTTCGTCAGTCATGGGCACTCTCTTGTAACGAAGGCAAGGCGCGGATCATCAGCGTAGTCTACAGGCTGGTGCCGGCTTTCGGCCAGAAGCGGCCGTGCGAGTGAGCACGTTCTTCGCTAAGGTCCGGCCAGGAGCTCGTAGGTCTCTGTGATCAAGTTAACTCGTCTTTCGTCATAGAGAAGCCAGTCTTCATAGCCAGGAAAGAATAGATTTTCACGCATTTCGTCCAGGCTTGTTCCTGCGGCGATCCCATTAGCGACTGCCGAATCAAGGGATCGAAGAAAATCAAGGAAGAGGACTAGATCGGACTTTTTCCCGACATCGCCGTGACCCGGAATCAGGATATCGAAATCCAGAGCCTGAACCTTGGTGATCGCGTCCACATATTGAGCTACAGGGTAGCCATACAAAGTCGATGGAAAGCGTTTTACGTGCAGGAAATCTACGCCGAAAACTGCCCGCTGGTCAGGGAACAGCAAGACTGTCATGTCATCGGAGTGAGCGCGACCTGGGTGCATTAGCTCCACCCGGCTATCCCCTAGCGTAATAGTCATGTGGTCGGAGTAAACGATGTCCGGCGGAGCTATCTCGGCGTTGATCTCTGCGCCCGTAAGGCTGCCGTCCCCGTTCCGATCGTATCGATCGAAATTTGCGGGGTACGCATGGTCCGTTGCCTCAGACCTATCGAGTTTCCCGTCTCCGTTAAGATCGAATGGTGCCGCATCGCGGGGGAAGGTCTCACTAAGCGCAGCGGCCACCTGTTCGTGGCCCACGAAGGTGGCCGTATCGACAAACACGGTGCCGCCGGAGGCATGATCCGGGTGGTGATGACTGTAGATCACATACTTCACAGTTGACCCGAAGCGTTCCGCAAATTCCACCTTGAGCCACTCGGCGAACTCCTCGCTGATAGGGTCCGCCAAGATAATGCCGTCAGTCGTCACCAGGAATACGGTGTTGTGGAAACTGCTCCGTGCTTCGTAGAGATCGCCCGTTAACTGGATGATTTCCCCTATGGGTCGTTCGGCGGGATCTTCACCAGCGCCTTGTGGAGTGCACGCGACTGCGATCAAAACAGTACACGGAGCTATCATCAAACGTATCATCTTATTGAGCATGGTATTTCCCCTGCAATAAATAATTCTCAATCTACTTGGACTAGCGTCGAGCGTCTGTAGATGGACTTCTCCGCGCTTTGTAAGCAAATTCTTGGACGGAGATAAGGACGACTGCTCTCGACTATCCGGCCTCTTAAAGTGGCATTCATCGATGCCGGGCCATGACGATTATTCGCATATTATACAATAGGTTGCAGTTCGACCGTTAACGTACGTCCGGTCTCGGCTGCCAATTGAACCGGTCGACGCAACACAGGCGTCAAATCGTTCTGCCGGTGTAGCGTTAAGACATCAGGCCCGCAGTGCGGCGAGTACCCGGTCCGGCAGCAGCGGCAGCTCCCGAACACGTGCGCCCGTTGCTGCGAAGACGGCATTCGCCACCGCTGCCCCCGTCGTGTCAAGGCCCAGCTCGCCGACTCCGGTAGGCGGTCTGGTATTCGACAAAGCTTTTACCTGAATCTCGGGCACCTCATTCATCCGCATGACGTGGTAGTCATAGAAGTTAGACTGATCCACAGAGCCGCCGCTGATGGTGATGCGTTCCTTCAACGCGTTACTGAGGCCGAAGATGACATTGCCCTCCATCTGTGCCTCCGTATTCCGCGGCGACACGATAAAGCCCGCATCGATGACCATCCAGAACTTACGCACCTGGATCTCACCGGTTTGCTCGTTCACGGACACTTCTGCGATGCCTGCAGATTGGGAACCACCCCGGTCCGCCAATGCGACTCCGAGTGCGAAACCGTCTCGAGGGCGAGACCACTCGGCTAGCCGGGCCACTTCTTCGAGGACCGCCCGGCCACGTGGGTTGTTGCGGGTGAGTTCGAGTCGATACTCGAGAGGGTCGGCGCCCTGCGCATGAGCCAGTTCGTCGATGAATGATTCATTAGCGAACCGGGTATAACTGCTCGCCACGCCGCGCCACGCAGCCACACGAGAGGGGCGGTCCATGATGAGGTGCTCGGCGCGGAAATTAGGGATGTCGTAACGCGCCATCTCCGCACCGCCCATGGACATGCCGGACGTGCGGCGAGCACCTGTCATCATCGCCCAGCGCGGCTCGTTCATGTACTGGAGAACAGTGCAGGTGGCTACCCTTTGCTGAACCGCGGTGACACGGCCATCAGCATCGACTGCAGCCCGCAGACACTGCGCATTCAATGGGCGAAAGGCGCCGTCTTTGACGTCGTCTTCGCGGCTCCAGATGACCTTGACGGGCTTACCGATCTCCCGTGACACGAACAAGGCATCGTCGATGTACTTCTGGCGGTACTCCGCGCGCCGGCCGTAACCGCCACCGATGTACATCGGGTGCAGCGTGATTCGGTCCATCGTGGTTTCCAGAGCGTCCGCTGCTCCCATGACGGTCAGGCTTTGAGTCTGCGTGCTCACCCAGATCTCCGCCGACTTGCCGTCCTCCGACACGCTCGCCGTGGCATTCATGGGTTCCATCTGGGCGTGGTAAGCCGGATCCACTCGATAGACGGCTTCGATGACGTGATCGGCGTCCGCGAAGGCGGCGTCAATGTCGCCGATATCTCGGGGCGACTCGTTGCCCGTGCTGAAGTTCAAGTCCCGCACCCGTGCCTCGTACTCGTCGAGATCCCGGGTCTGATCCACGTTTCGAAATCGCGAGGTCTCGCTCCAGGTAACCTCGAGCGCGGCCTTACCCCAGATGGTCGCTTCCACCGTGTCGCCCACCACGGCGACGCCGTAGGGCAGGATGACGATGTCGGTGACACCGTCGATAGCACGGGTCGCGGTGTCGTTCACCTCCAAGGGTTCCTCGCCCTCCACTGGTGTGCGCAGGATCGACGCATAAACCATGCCCGGGACCTGGGCGTCGATGCCGAATTTCGCCGTTCCGTCGGATTTCGCGGGAACATCGATTCGCCCGATGTCTTTGCCCAGATAGCGGAATTCGCTGTGCGCCTTGAACTCGCTCTCGTCCACCTCGGGGAGTGTCTCGGGAATCTCGGCGAAGGCCGCGATCTGGCCGTAGCTCATGCTGCGGCCCGAGGCTGGGTCGATGACCCGACTGGGCTCGGTTTCGAGCTCCGCGACCGGCACGCCCCACTCCGTGGCCGCGGCGTTAAGCAGAAACTTGCGAGCCTGCGCGCCCGCCTGGCGCATGGCGTTGAAGTAGCCTCGAAGGGTTTGACTACCCGCGGTGTAAAGGATGGGGAAGCCGTAGTAGCCGAACGCGGTGGGATTGCCGTACGCGGGGTCGTGGCCGGCGACCGTCTCAACGCGCACGTGGTCCCAGTCGGCATCCATCTCCTCGGCCAGCACCAACGGCAATGACGTCATCGTGCCCTGGCCCATCTCGGTACCCCCGAACTGAATGGTGATGACGTCGTCAGCGCCGATGGTTACCCATGCGTTTGGCGTAATCTCCGCGTTGCTGCCGTTGGTCAACGCCGGCCCGTTTTCACCGCTTTGCTCCGTGCTGCACGCGCCGATGAGGCCGGTCGCGCCGACGGCGAATGTAATTCCCATGCCCTGGACGAATTCTCGACGGGTCGTCGGAAAATCAGGCGATAACTTGTTTTGTTTCATTTCAGGCCTCCCCCGCCGCACGTTCGATCGCCTTGATGATGCGGCTGTACGTACCGCAGCGGCAGATGTTCGTGCTCATGTGAGCGATTATTTCCTCTCGGTTGGGCTGCGGATTGTTTGCCAGTAGATCCGCGGCGCGCATGATCTGGCCTGATTGACAGTATCCGCATTGGGGTACCTCCTCGGCGACCCAGGCCTGCTGCAGCGGATGATCCCCGCGCTCCGAGAGTCCCTCGATGGTCGTTACCTCCCGACCTTCCACTGCCGAGACCGGGGTCAGGCATGCGTAGGTCGCACCGCCATCAACGTGCACCGTGCAGGCTCCACATTGCCCGACGCCGCAGCCAAACTTGGTTCCAGTGAGCTTGAGATGCTCCCGCACCACCCAGAGCAAAGGCGTGTTCGGATGGGCATCGACGTTTACCGTTTCGCCATTGATGATGAAGCTCGCCATTCTTGCACCTCCGAGGGTAAGTCGGTCTACACGGGACAATAATCGACGTAGGTGTCGAGTGCTAGAGCGTGAATAGATGAGTGTCTGCTTTCGACCAAGGGCGGGTCTCGGAGCGTCGCCTGATCAGCAAGTATACGCCGTAAGAAGACTATCCAGATCAGCTCTAGCTTCAGGAGAGATTCCGTCTCGATAATCGCACCAAAACTCTACTACTAACTTAGAGTTCATTACATCCGTATAGGCTTTCCGATGCGCTGAGAACTCCGTCTCGTCATACAAGCCCTGGCGATACTGATAATGGAAATTCTCGAAGTATCGAAAGACGGCCAGATAGTGGAAATTGAGTTGATGATGCTCAGTTGCCGTCAGCTCTTCCCCGTTATACCCACGACGATGCACGTCCGCGAACTGTGAGTTATTCCAAATTCCCGACGTGAGGTCAATAAGCCCCGCCGTCACTTCATTTCGAGTTTGCGCGCGCATCATGGTGGAATTCTGATTGAGCTCGGTAAGTAACACGATTATTCCGATCAGAACACCGAAGTTCGCGCCCAACGTCAGCCATCGATTTACGCTATCTGCTCTCATACCATCCTCTCCAGCGCTCTAGTAGCACCGCACCTCAATGTTTGTTTTCGGTGTGAAGCGGAGTTTCAATCGCCCCCCGGGGGAGCGCACGCCACGAAGAATGCTGAACTGCTCGTCGTCCGTGAAGTGCTGTGAGAACAAAGTCGTGTGTACTAACGGCTTCGCTGCAAATTCCCGAACACATAGCGACTCATTAAGGCCGGTATGACCCTGGGATCCACGAGGTGTCCGTGTCGATGAGGACGAGGCCGACCGTATTCGTGCTGCTCTGATGAATTACCAGGTTGCCGTCATGCGTCGCCCGCATGTTGCGGATGATGCCCACCCCGGAGGGGATGGCCCAACTCTGGAACCGCTCGGTCTCCGGGTCGAACCGCACGAGCGCGTCAGGTCGCTGTTCCGACTCGTTGAGCCAAACAATGTCGTTGACGACCTCGATCGCGTAAGGGTGCGAGCCGGGTCCGCTGGGAGTCATCCACTCCTTGATCTCGCCAGTCTTCGGATCGAGACGGCCCAGGTAGCCGCGCCCGGAGTCCACGTACCAGATCGTGTCATTGCTGTCGATCGCGAGCCGCCGGATGTAGTAATTGCCGTGGTGTGACTCCGGATCCGGATTGGGCGTCTCGAACTCCTCGATTTCCCAGGAATCGGGATCGACACGGGCAATCTTGGGGGCGCCGCGGTAGGCGACCCAGATCATGCCCCGGGAGTCCTCCTTGATACCATAGGGCCGCGCATTGTCGGTCGGTAATGCGGTCAGCCTGATGTCGCCGGTATCCGGGACCAGGCGGCCGAGCATATTGCTGTTCTGCAGCGTGAACCAATAATCGCCGTTGCGTGTGAAGATCGGTGTGTGCGGATCGCGGGCGGCGGGATCGGGCATCGGGTAGACGGTGATCTCACCGGTATTCGGGTCGAGCATCCCGACAGTGCCGTTGCCGTTACCGGTGTACCAGATGTTCCCGGTCACGTCGTCGATGATGCTGTGCGGAGTGGCCTGCGGATCGAGTTTCCACTCCGTCATTTCGCCGGTCTTCGGATCGAGCCGGCCGATCAGGCTGCCGTACATCCCCGCCCACCAGATCATCCCGTCTGGCGTCATGAGCGGATCCCGCGGCCGCTGCCCGAGTGTGGGCGCGGTCCACTCCAGGAAGGTGATCTGAGTATCGCCCGGCACCAGGTTCGGGCGACGATCGTATTTTTCCGGAAAAGTTGTCGCGAGATACTGCGTGATATTCGACGCCAACGGCTCCGGCAGATCGATCATCTTGCCGATCAGGTGATGCCACTGCTCGTGTGTGTAGCCGGTCGAGCTAAAAATCAGGTCGGTCTCGTGGCACGCCACACAGGCGGCTTCGACCAGCTCCTTGCCCGAGCCATCGGGCAATCCGTTCATCTGGCCCTGCGCGTACGCTGGCAGACTGACGGAAAATAAGATGGCGATCAGAAGACGTAGCGACGACTGGAACATGAGTGTCTCCCCTGCTCGAGGCCCGCATCGGGCCACCGTGTTGATTATTGCGCCCAATCTTAACTCCGATTGAGCATCCGATCGAATGTGCGCTTTCGGCCAGAGGGTCTTCCCTCAGGCTAGCGAACACCTGACTTACGGCACAATCATGCGCCTGCACATTAACTGTTAACTAGCGGCAGCTTAGAATAGAGACGATAAAGGAGTGTCACGATGAAAGCCATGATCCTCGAGGCGATTGGCCCGATGCAGGAAACTCCGGAGCCGCTCCAGCTCGTCGATATTCCTCGACCGAAGCCCGGCCCGCGGGAGGTCTTAATACGAGTCTCGGCTTGCGGCGTCTGTCATACCGAAATCGACGAGATCGAGGGCAGAACGCCGCCGCCGCGCCTGCCCGTCGTCCTCGGTCACGAGATCGTCGGGGTTGTTGCAGCGGCTGGGTCGAAGGTAACGCGACATCGTCGAGGTGATCGCCTCGGCGTCGGCTGGATCTATCACTCCTCCGGCACCGCCGATGAAAACCTGAGTCAGGCATTCCGGGCGACGGGCCGTGACGCTAATGGCGGATACGCTGAATACATGGTCGTCCATGAGAATTACGCTTACCCGATTCCCGACTGCTTCACGGACGCAAATGCGGCACCGCTCTTATGTGCAGGCGGTGTGGGTTATCGTGCGCTGCGCCTTACAGGGATTCAGAATGGGCAAATACTCGGCCTGACCGGCTTCGGCGGGTCGGGACATCTCGTTCTGCATCTTACGAGGCATCTATATCCTGACACTCCAATCTTCGTATTCGCGCGAAGTTCCAAAGAGCGTGATTTCGCGCTGGAGCTCGGCGCCACCTGGAGCGGCGATACGGAGGCCGAACCACCGGAACCCATCAACGCAATCATCGACACGACGCCAGCGTGGCGGCCGGTACTCGCCGCGATGCGCAATCTTCGGCCGGGAGGACGACTCGTTATCAATGCCATCCGTAAAGAAGACGCTGACAAGCCAATCATGGCGAAAATCGACTACGCCGCCCACCTCTGGCAGGAGAAGGAACTCAAGACCGTAGCGAACGTCACCCGTAGTGACATCGAAGAGTTCCTCGGAATCGCGGCCGAGATTGGCCTGCAACCGGAGGTACAAACGTACCCGCTGGAACGAGCCAACGACGCGTTACGCGACCTTCGTGCCGGGCATGTTCGCGGCGCTAAGGTACTGCTAATCAATGAGCCCGTAGACTAGACAGGGCAAGAATATCCCCAAATCTGGCCGGAACTATGAAATGTGCGCCAGCGCGAATATCGACTGTTTACGAGCGGCTACAAACAGATAAAAGCGACCGTTGACTCAGAACTCCATGTCCGGCACGAACGCTATTGCGGTCTCCCAGTTCGCTGAATCTTCAACCCGAGATCATTCTGGCCATCTTCTAGTTATTGGCTGACTAGTCTTCTGCGGCGCGCAAACATTCGTAGGCCCCCACCTCCGCGTCCGGGTACCAGACCCAGTGTTTTCCGAATGTCATTGGCTTGATCAGATTCTCGGCATCGGTGAATGTCATACTGTAATCCAGCCGATCGCCCTGCCGGGTCACAACAAAACGCTCTACCATATCCGCTGCCGTGCTCATCGGCAGGCCGTAGCCGTCTAAGTAGCCCCAGTTCATGTGGGTCGTGGTGACTATGAGGGTACGATCGTCCTCCCAGCGACCGACTGAATAGCCGAGCAGGGAATCCGGCTGCCCCTCGGGGGAGGAGCCCGAAGCCATACGGATCGTCCGAATCGTGTCGTACTCCTCGTTGTGCCACAGAATGTTGTTTCCGTCCTGCACGAACTGGAAGGGATACGGTGCATGCATGATCAACGGCATACCCTTCGGGGCGCAGTCTTGCAGCGGATTGTCTCGCTCCCACACGAACGCCTCGACAGCTTGCAGCGCGGCCTCGGTCAGGTTCGCACGGCCGGAAGGAGTTCGTCCAAGATTTTGTGGAATCAGCGTCGGAATGCCGTCGGGCGTACTCCAGACGCGGAATATTCCCAGCTCCGGGGCGGAGGTATCTCCTACTCCACGACGCCTGCTCTCTGCCATCTCGATGATTCGGTCCGTCCATCTCGCCTGGACATTTGGCGCCAACAAGACTTCCTCGCCGTCGCTGGTCAACACGTTCCTGATGTAGAGTCCGTGCTCAATGCGAATAGCGGGATTACCGGCTACTCGAATGGTATCCCCGACTTCGATAAAGGACGGATCCATCTGCCAACGTCGCAGATTGCTCAGCGACGTCGTCGCCATATCCCAGTCCTGCTGACTGCCGTTCTCTTCAGTCACTCGCATTGATACCTGCACGTGTGGGTTTCGCCAGAGGATATCCGTCACTTCGCCTTCGACCTCGATTACCGTTGCGGTATCGTAGTTTCCGGCAACAGCATGGTGGGCACCGCTGGCAATCGGGAAACCCAAGAGACCAAGAAGAAAGACTCTACGAATGATCATCACGATTACCCTTGGTTAAACAATTCTGCATGCGCGTGTCTGCATATTAACTGTTAATGAGCGGCTGCTTACGGCCCAGAGGAAGCATTCGCGAGGGCAATGTTGGCTCTCGAACACAGACTCCTGGTTTACGCTATCCGTCAGCGTATCTATAACGCACCTACTGCCGAGAGTAAGTACCTACCAGGCGATTCATCCCGATCACGTTTGGCTCAATCTTTCTTAGGAGCCCCTCCATCGACAACCCGGGCTCAATATCAGACTCGGCATCTAAAGCCAGGATCCAGAAAAAATAGTGATGGATACCATGCCCTTCTGGCGGCATGGGTCCACCGTAGCCGCCGCGTCCGAAGCTGTTGACTCCGCTCGTGTAACTCTCTTCGTCCTCGGAGAGCTGCGCCACCGAAGCCGGGATGTTATATAGCACCCAGTGTACAAAACCGTAAGCGCCTAGCGTGACGAGAGGCGCGTCGGGATCGTGGCAGATCAGGGCAAACGATAACGTCCCCTCGGGCACATTAGACCATGACAACGGCGGAGAGATGTCTTGACCCTCCCCGGTGTAACTCTTGGGAATGTCTCCTCGTTGCTGGAAGGCTGAGCTAACGAGTTCAATATCTGATAATGCAAATCCCACCGGGGAAACTCCTCTGGGTCGTGTTCGTATGACAGGATAGTCGCATAAATGCGGCCGGGAGTTATCTGAATGGATCAGCAATCATCTATTCTCTCCACCAGCTTCCCCGATACCTCAGACGAAATGACCGCGGAATTCTCACGGCAGGAACGGCACCAGAGGCGGCTGAGGGCCAATCACTTCGGTGAGCGCGTTGTAGGCACAGATCTCGTCGCTCCACTCCGTCGACGGCGCCATGCCGCCCACGCCGATGACGCCGATCATCACATCACCCACCATGATCGGGAGGCCGCCGGAGTTCCAGAACAGCTCGAACTCCGCCTGCAATGGACGTAACCGAGCGTCCCTGGCGGGGTCCTGCATCACTCGGTTCATCTGGGCGTGAGTGGAACCGCGCATGAACAACGCCGTCTTCGCTTTGAGAAGCGCTGTCTCAACAGCGATAGGGGTCTGGCCGTCGGACCGGAGCGCGTACACAACGTGCCCGGAGGGGTTGAGCACGAAAATGCTGGTTCCGAAATCTCGCGCGGTTGCATGTTCATGGCAATGCTCCGCTATCCTCCGAGCCGTATCGAGCGATATTTCTTCGCGTGTCTTGATGCTCCTGGCGGCATCCTCGCTGACGACAAAATCCTCGATACTTTGAGCTTCGAGTGTCCCGGCAGAAAGCGCCATTCCGACGGTCACGAGGACAAGTTTCCAATACGTGATAATTACATTCATGGGATCTCCTGGTTTCTTGTCGATCTTCTTCAAACTTCTGTGTCTCGGCTGATTATCAACGGCAGCTATCGGCCACAAGCGGACATTCTACTTGATGCGATAAACGTCTCACCCAATCTTCTCACAGTCTCGCTCGTAGTTTGCAGGCAGCACGGTCTCACCAAGTGCGATCCAATATCGCTTGATGGTCGCTGCTCCTACAAATGTCGACGGCTCGGTCGTAGCGGACTCGTAATCCAGACGGGCCTGATCCTCGCTCAGCGTAAATCTCTCGATCACCTCTGGAGACTTACCTATCGGCGTGCCAACAAGATCGAAGAACGGAAAATTGATCCGTGTCGTACGCACAACCAGGACATTGTCTTCCCAATGGCCTACGGAATAACCCAAAAGGCTCAAGGGCTGCGATTCGGGATCCTCCGCGTCCGAGATGTGGATAGATCGGATCGGATCGTAATGCGCGTTCTGGATCGTGATGTTTGCGCCGTAGTCGCGAAATTCGTATGCGGCGGGGTTCGACATGATTCTCGGCATGCCTGGTTGCTCGCATCGGGCTGCGAAATCGCTCAGCGGATCATAGGCAGCCTTGATGACGGCAGCAGCCTCGGTCAGCTCGTACTGTGTCTCGAACGTTCCGGGCTCGCGTCGCGCTGGCACGCTCCAGACTCGGAAGATACCGCGGTTCTCGCTCGCGGAATCTAGAACGATCCTGCTGTCGCTGGCGAAGTAGTCCGCTTGACTGCCGATGGAGTTTTCACTCCAGCGAGGTTGCTCATTCAGGTTGAGCACGATCTCCAGACCGGTCTGAAGGAGCGTATGCGTCAGGACATACTGGTTCGCCCGCCGCGTAGATTCCCGCACGGCGATCGTCACCTGTTCTCCGGTTCGAAAATGCTCACCCTCGACGCCCGCCCGCTGAAGCGTGTATGGCGAACCCCACGCCTGCAGCTCGATCATGCGCTCCGTGCCATCGTCGCGTGTGACTCTGAAAGCGAATCTGGGGTGAGGATTGCTCCACATTACCTGGGCGAACTCCCCTCCGAACTCCATCGTCTCGTCCGAATACTCAGCTCGCGAATGATGTGCGGACACTGCGAGCGGAGCAACGCTCAGAAACAGCGCTGCTACCGATCTCATGATCCCCCCCGGCTATATGCATCGCCTTGCATATTAACTGTCTGCTTCCGGCCAGAAGCAGCCGTAGAGACTGCCGCTGAAGCGCCTCTCGCGAACGGCGGCTCGGAAAAGCGGTCTTTCAATAGCTACCACCTCTCCTCTCTTCAGATAACTATTCAGGAACGAACCGTCTCGCTGCTTCAGGATCACAATCGAAACGGGAAACCTCCATCTGTGGTGAAAAGATCAATTCTCTGGAATGAGTCATTGGCGTTGCCAGAAACTCGGGGTCTTCGAGCACAAAGTCAACGACGATACGGGTACCATCCTCGGTAAGTTGGTATCGCTCGACTACGTGTTTCTGTGCGCCTGAAGGGACACCGGTCTGGTACGGTGATCGATGATCCTCGAAGTTCCTCGTATCCACGACCAGAACCTCGCCGTCCCAGAAACCAGTTGAATGACCACCAAAGAAACGCTCACCGCTATCGGGATGCCTGCGGGCGTCCATGTACACCGTTCGCTCTTCGTCGGAACCCGCGCTTCGAATCAGAATCGTTTGGTTAGTTTCCTCAAGCTGGATCTCAATCGGAAAGAGGCTGCTGGAGACGATCTGAGCCGGGGTTGGGCGTCCGATGCATCTTGAGTCAGGGTTCTCATCGGAGAGTTCATCGTACATCGCCTGGGCGACCTTACCCTTGTCAGTCAAGTCGAGATGAGCCTTAAAGAAACCGTCGAGGCCGCCAGGATAGCTGAATAGTATCGCCGGATCTGCCATCCACTGTCCTTCTAGTGTCGACGTGCTGGCGGTGATTTGCGGCGCAATATACGCTGCTCCAGAGATAACTTCGCCGTCCTTATCAACGGACTCCACGATCCCGTAGGGACGCCCGTCCTGAGCTGGATGCGTTCGAACAGTGATGTGGTCGCCGACCGACAGGGAATCGCGCATCCAACCCGCACGTGCTGCCGTGACTATCGAGCCCATCTGCAGTAGCCATTCAACGAAATCGCCATTCTCGCTCGTCGTCTCAATAACGAGATAGACGTGAGGATTGCGCCAGGTGAACTCCGTCACCGTACCCTCGAAAGTCACCACCGAGTTCATATCGATTCCCGCTTCGCTGTGATGTCCTGACACGGGCGATGCTGTGGCGCAGGCTATTACGATAGTCATCCCTAAAGTGCTTTTTACGATGGATGCCATTATTCCCCAGAAAAGCTGCAACGAAGCCTATTTTCTACTCTATCGACGGCTGCTTTCGGCCAGAAGCGGTCGTTCGATTCGTGAATCGCACGTCCTTTTCGGAAAATCCTAACGGTCACCGTCGAGCGCATAGCGGTGTAGCTCAGGGACGGTCAGATGGCTCGCTGACCTTGGAGGTCAACAGTAGCAAGCGGTCCGCTGGTGCCCTGATCAACGTCCCACGTTCGCTGCAGGCCCTCCGAAATAGAGGACGTTGGGCGCGTCCGAACGAGCCATGGCGATGTCCATGTAGCCATCTTCATTGACATCGCCAGTCGCAAACCCGTAGGCCACCCCTTCATTGTCTCCAAACTCGACCGGAGAGAAACCGCCCTCTCCGTCACCAAAGTAGACCACGGGCTTCGACTTCACGTACCCAACCAGTATGTCGGCGTTACCGTCCTCATCCAAGTCAGCTACATGCAGTGCATACGGCGTAGGATCGGATCCACCGAGCGGCGTGGGAGAGCCGAACGTGCCGTCTTGACTACCCAAGAGAACGGCTGGCCCGTTCCGTACATCAATAACCACGATATCGAGGACTCCGTCGCCATTGAAGTCGCTGACCTCCGCTGATCGGATGACGGCGTCGACCGGGCCAAAGGGTATGCGTTCAGTGAACGCAGAACCTTCGTCGTTTAGGTAGATGTAACTCTGCCCTCCTTCACGATGCGGAACCGCGAGATCCAGCAAGCCGTCTCGATTGAAGTCTGCCGGAGTAATCGTTGTCGCGGACTCATTGGAAAACCCCAGGCAGTCCGCGTTGAATTGACCGTTCCCTTGATTAAAGCACACGTAGTTGAATCCACCGCTGCCCCCTGTCCGGTTCGCGATAACGATGTCCGGCCGATCGTCTCCGTTCAGGTCAGCAACGCTGATGTGACGGGTCGGCCACTCAGGGCGGCCGAAGTTTGAACGTATCGTGAACTCACCCGTTCCGTCATTGGCGTACACCAGCTTGGGATCTGGGTAGTCGTTGCTCACCACCACGTCTAGATCACCGTCCGAATCGATGTCGATCAGAACCCCAGAGTATGAACGATCCGCCTCTCCCGAGAGTGGTTTGGTGGATCGGAAACTCCCTGCACCGTCACCAAGAAGGATGGGATCCAGGAGCGGCCAGTGGCGGCCCTTGATCAAGACGATGTCGAGGTGGCCGTCGGCATTCACGTCGCCGATGCTCACATTCGCGGAGGTATCCGAAGTCTCCTCAAGCAGTAGGAAGCGATCAAATCGAATGCCACCAACCCGTTGAACGGCTTCCGACGCTGGGGGCTCCAAGCAGCCCGGTACCGCCAGAGCGGCTAGGAGCATGGATAGGAGTCGAGCAGTAGACGCGTTCATCGGTATCCCTCCTCCCGGGCAACGCCCAGACCTCGCTCCGTCCAACTATTATTGAACAGCCTAGCTGCCGCCAACCAAAGGGGGCAACAGAACTGGGGAAAGACCGGCGATTTGAATAGTCGAAGTTCTCAGCCGCGAGCACCACAGTTTGGCAGGACAGGACACAGAGGCAGGCTTGCAAGCATGAACAGACGGTAAAAAACGTGAACTCATCTTACGTGCCATAACGACCCCGTCAATCAATCACGAATTGTTCCAGATGCACCGGCACCAAAACCCGTGAATTTGGTGAAATCTTGGCAATAACATTGCGGAACGGGATTAGCTTTCCTTCCACATTCGTTTCCTGGGAAAACCCGTATGGCAGGTTGAAGCTATCCCAGTGGGTAGGAATGATAATACGTGGATTTCCGGTGACTCTTACGAGGCGTTCGTCATAGTTGTAAAGACCTAACCTGGAGCCATTGACTCCGGCCAGGAGTATGTCCGGGTTCAGACCTTCCAATTCGCGTTCAATAAAATTCATTGACCCCATGGTCAGAACGCTGTGGCTGTCGAAGCGAGCCAGAAACATCAGCGAACCACCTTCAATAAACTGATTAATGCGAAGCGGCGCATTCAGCTCAGTATTGCGGTCATATCGCCGGGAATCGAAGTAGTGTTTTTCACCCAAAGCCGAATGAATGGAGGGAATAACCCGAACTGAAAAATTCTCAAACTGATAATCTTCGCCACCACCCACTGCATATAGCTGATCGTCGGGAATACCGTAAGCTCGCAAAATAGTGATCGTGGTCTCTGACCCGATTACTTTGGCACCGGTTTTCATTGCAATATAGGGAACGTCGCCCAAATGGTCATAATGTCCATGATGCACCAATATGAAATCGGCCTTCGTAATCAGGCGATCAATTAGGTCTGTATCCCAGACCCCAACTTCATCGCGAGCGAAGGCATGCCTGTCATCATCAGGATGTTGGGGGCCGGCAAAATGGAGGCGTGAAATATAAGGATCGATTAACACCGTGACGTCATTATCTGAGATCTTCCAGCCAGCCGCACCGAAATACGTGAACTGCAAACCTGCTTGCACGTTTACGTCCTGGGCGAAAGATTGCGACGCCATTGCCAAAAGACAAATCATTACAAGGCATAGGCTGATCAATTTCATTGTATTTCCGTAATTGCCGACTTCGAAAATCTTCTTACGCTCAAATTAATTGCATCAAAATGGGCTAGCGATACAGTTATAGGTCCAGATACCAATCGAATTCGATCATGTTTGTCACGCAAGTTTAAGATAGATGATCACTGCATCAGAGCTTTAATATGATCGGACTATGGCCTTTATGGAGGCCGACTGGCCCAGACCGATAGCTTGTGAATCACTCGCGATCTTCCCCCAGATATGCAGCATCGTGCATATTAACTGCTAACCAACGGCTGCTTACGGCCTAAAGCGAACATTCGTTAACGGTTAACGATGTTCTCTTCCATCCACTGTACGAAGCCTCAGACGCCGATACCACACATGGCGGCACCGAGGGCAGAGCCCTCGAGCCACATCAGGAATTCAGACCGCTGGTCGCCGTGGACTCAGAAACTACGAGATACGGTTTGGATAGACGTCGTAGTTCTTACCGTCATAGGTCACGCGTACAGTCTTGACCTCGTAGCGCTGCATGTCGGCGCTGCGATTACCGCGGATCGAAACCTGGGCTCCGACCGGGATGGTCTCTTCAGTCAGCCCCGATCTCTGGGTTCTCGACGGCGG